>Ga0247760_1000364_pt1 | contig 50182 bp, 22 predicted proteins | sample UWRJL171409R4_FD_179936 | JGI IMG/M metagenome (GOLD analysis project Ga0247760, IMG submission 179936) | Plant litter microbial communities from Arlington Agricultural Research Station in Wisconsin, United States - UWRJ-L171-409R-4 | ecosystem: Environmental > Terrestrial > Plant litter >...
ACCCGGAAGGACGCCGACGGACGAGCGGAAGGGCTCTGGCGCCACGGGCATGGGTTGGTAGTAAGGAGACTCGGTCTGGACCATACCGGCGAACACGTTTCTGGCCTTGTGGAAGTTGTACTGGTAGTACACAGCATGCTCAGAGGCCGTCCCGTAGAGCCAGGTTGCGTCTGTGCTCTCGATGAGCAGCCCGCGAGCGACATATACGGATACCTGGACCTGTTGGTAGCGACAGCTGTCAGCAAGCGCTTTGCTTAGAATGGGTCACGATGCCCACCGGCAACTTACCATTGTGTTGTTGTTGTCTTGCAGGAGTGGATCACTTTATCCACCTCGGGGTTAGTGTTTGCTGCAGTGATCGGGAAAAGGGGGCGTTCTGTACTCAATCTCATGGTCCGCAACCCATAGCCACATGTTCTCAAAATAGCCAGATGACATGGGTGCAATATGCATCATCAGACTGGCAGCCTGACAGTTCGGGTTCGTCCCAGTCGTGATGGCAGGGCATTCCGTAGGGTTGAGATCAGTGCCCAACGCGCCGCCGATTCGAGCATGGCAATCTGCGGTAAGTATTTGGTTAGCTTTGGCCCTTCACACAATCAGGGACGACGACGAAAACATACCCCAAAGACCGGCAGACCCCTTTGTGGCGGCCTTGATGTTCCACTGGACCAGAATGGCGCCAGCAGTAGGGCCCTTGGTGGTGAAGAGGAGGTCTTGCATCTCCACGTCCCCCACGTCTCCCGGCTTTCCCACCCTGATCATGACCTTGGGATTCTCCGGGTCCATGAAGAAGCTGCCTCTCGCGGCAAACTGCGACCACGTCTCTCCCACTAGTTTGGTCCCAGATGGTATGGTGACGGTGGAGGTGAGAATGTAGGTGCCCGCGTCGACAAAGATCACGCTCCCGACATTCCTATTCAGCGCTCTCTGGAAGGCGGCTGTATCGTCCGTGACGCCGTCGCCTGCGGAAAGTGAATGTCAGCCCACAGATTCACCCGGGCAGGGAAACATGAAATGCAATGGAAGTGTCTGGGGCTGAACCTACCTCTGGCTCCCTCATCTTTGAGGTGAACAAATGCGCCAGCGGGCAGGTTTCCATACTGCGGCTTTGGGCGCTCAAAGTAGGGCGCATTACTGGGGCCCCCTGAGGAGTCAAGTAAGGTCTCTTCTCGAGGATACGGGTCGACCTCCTCGCCGAACGAAAACCTCCGTCCCTCACCAGCAGGGTACACAGGACCCAGCGTCCACGCAGACACATGCCAGTCACCTCCGACCAGAAGCGTGGAGCCATCTGTGCCTGCCACGGCCACGTCGACATCAGTCAGGAAGACATTTTCCAAAATGACGCCGGTAGAGCCGGAGCCTGGCGTGCTCGAAGGTGGCGCGACCACAACGGCTTTGTTTACGCGAACAAATCGAGAGTCCAAGAAGGAGATGGACCCGATGTTCCCTCCGCCCGTGGTTCCGGCCGGAGCGGCGAGCCGGAAACCTGTAGTGCAGTCCTCGACATGGACAGATTTCCATACCTGAGAGTTGTGCAAAATATCAGCAAGGGTGTCCGCATGTGGGCCAGGGTTTCGGGGAAGAAGGATGAAACGGGGGAAAAAGTCACATACCCATCCCCAATCCCAGTTAAGCTGAACTGCCGTGTTGCAGTCAATAAACTTCATGCGCTGGGCTGTGAATTGCTGGTTTCCACCATCTGCACGATTGTCCAAGGGTCAGCCTCCGGTGTTGGGTGTTGTTCATTGTCTGCATCGACATCTCTGAGCCGCTGGGAGGTGGATCTGGTCACTTACAAAAGCCAAAGTTACCGCCTCGAAAGGTGACATCCGCCATGACGCCACCGCTTCCGTTCTCCGAGTCTGTGCACAAATCATGATCAGTTTTTCTCCACGTAAGCTTGTCTGACAGAAACAAAGCAAGCGGAACAAGGCAAAAGAACTCGCAACTTACACATGCCCTGCTGGGTGGTGGCCCTGTTGGCAATGATCTCGACGAACTGCAGACTCGTGGCCTGGGCAACTTGATAGTGAATTCCGCAGACATATGCGCCGGGATCGGTTGCGCGGATGTCGATCTTGAAGTTTCGAATCTGCCTGTAGAAGCTTGCGGTGTTGACATACCACTCCATGGCTAGGCCGTCGGTACCGATGCCGCCTTCTTCAACGTATTCGTTGGTTGAGAGGACGCCGAGGCCGACGAAGCTCGATGCGGCCTTGATGGTGGGCCAGTTGTTTGCCTGTTATGTGGGGGGGTGGGGTCAGATTGTGGCCCGACAGCACCTGAACATGACGGAAGATGGAAGGAGCTACTCACGTCGCCGATGAGCTGGGTCCCGTAGATGACCTGAATGGTCCCCGAAACAAGATACTCGCCCGGTGGAAAGTACACGATGGCGTTGTTGATGGTTGCGCCGTTGCAGTTTTCCCCGCAGCGGTCGCCATCAAACATGGCGTCCCGGATGGCGGCCGTGTCGTCCGTCACGCCATCGCCGACGGCGCCATAGCTCTTGACATTTCTGAAGATCTGTTTCATGCAGAAGCCCACAAAGTCAGTGAACTAGGTCTTGAAGTAAAGACGGGAGGTTGGGAATGGGCTGTAAGTACCTTGTAGTTGGGATCCGAGCCCCATGGGACTGTTCCCTTGCGAGATATGTGTTCCATCCAAAAGGTGCCAGGCCCTGCACGTCGGCCGAGGTGTGGGCCCTCGGTCGTGCTGTTGCTCGGGGCCGGGACCGTTGTGCTGTTCCAGTGGCTCGGGACAGTCGCGTTCTTGCCGATGTTGGACATGCCTCGCGCTTGCCTCGCATCGAACTCGGCCACGAGTGCTGCGGCAGCCGCGACCTGGGGCGTGACTTTATACAAGGGCGATGGCTCCTGTTCATCCTGTGGCCGCGGGGTCTTGTTGCCACCTGCCTGCCTCCGCCAACCACCCCGCGGGCCATCTGCAGATGTCCCCGTGCTGCGCCGGCCCACAGGCTGCCCGCCGACCACAGTGCCGGGCTTGAGCCCATACCGGTTCCTGGATGGATTCTCAATGCGCTGTCGGTTGAGAATGGAGGCCTCGGCAATGGCTTGTTGGACTAAAGCCCTGGCCTCGGCGATGTCCATGCTCTCCAAGCCTTCTGTTGCGCCAGGCACGATCGGGGGTGTGCTCGATGCCGTCGACGCTAGAGGGTTGGCAGAAGAGGAGGAGCTTGATGAAGGAGCCATGACAGAGCTAGCACCGGGTCCCGGGGCTTCAGCTTCGTCTCCCTGGGGCTTTGGCTGACGGGGAAGCAAGAGGTGTCCTTTCTTGCCACTGGAGGGGTCGCCAACCTGGGCAAACGTGAATGCGCCGGTCTTCCTCCCCTCGTCCGAGATGCGAACCGTGTCGTCAGCACTGCGGTTGGCCTCGAGAGAAGACAGGCCCATGTCGTCGACAAGGACGTCGGGGATGAACAGCCCAGAGTCGCCCAAGTCAGCCCCGTATCCAAGACTGCCATCTGAAGGGAGGCTCCAGTCGTGAGAACCCTCGGTGGTCGATCCGTTGACATATACATGGTAGCCATGGATCGTGCCGTTGGTTGGAGCTCCGGGCCGCCACGTCTCTCCTCTGTTGAGCTTGTCGATGATCCAAGTTGGCGAACGCGTCTCATTCGCAGAACGGCGCTTAATCCGAGCGTAAGTGGGGATGTCTTCTACAGCACCTGTCGCGAGGTCTTCGACCCAGACGGAAGCCGGAATGTCGTTTTCGCCTGCGTCCTCGGTCACGAAGGAGAATTGGACCACGCGGTCACGGAGCAACGGCGCAGCCTGGTTTGCCGGTATTTGAAGCTGCTGCATGGCAAGAGCAAATAGTTTTGCCCGCAAGGTGGAATGGCAAAAGCCCTGCCAGTCCTGCTCCGATTTGGTCCCAATGTCCGGGGCACACAACGCTGCGGGCGCACACCGCGTGAAGCCGGCCTGACCAGCGCCCTCGGGCGGCGGGGGGTTTGGTGCAGGCACAAGGCCCACGCCCCCTTCGACCCATTTGGCCGGCGGAAACTCATCGCACGAGTAGTACATACCGGACTTAAGCACGTTGCCGTTGGCGTCGATATGGTCCTTGATTTTGTACCGCTTCACGTGCGTGGGGTCGACGTCGGTTTCGGGCCAGCGCTTATCTGCGCGCATCGGCTTGGGCTGGTTGGGCTCGGGACACACGTGCCCCCCCGCGGCACGATTCCAGTTGTCGGGACACATCGCGCCGCGCCTGCCTTGTTTGCCGCCGCGGTCCGCGTTGAGGTCGTAGCCGAACGAGCCTGGCCAGCGTCGAGCCTTGCCTTGAGTCGATTGCTTGTACAGGTCTGCATTCTGGCAGATGCTGGGCATGTAATGGCAGTTGTAGGTAATCCAGACGTTGAAATCTTCCAGCAAAATGATGGGCTGCGATACCACGCCAGGCGACGGCCGCCAGTGTGGCACATCCTCGCCGCCAATCGTGCGCCATGTCCATGCTTGAATATACTGGCCATGAGCAGAATGTATTGACAACAGGAATATGCCAACGCAGGCAGTGAAAAACTTGAATGTTGGGGAGGCCATGGTGTCTTGGCCAGGTCCTGACTGGAGGAGGACGAGAGCCGTCGTTGGTTGTCGCCAAAAGAGCTTCAACAACAAGGGATGCAGTCCATCTTAAGTCGCCTCCCCTCAAGTGCCTTGTCGGTAGCACACAGTTTGAACCTAGTTTGTACCTTCAGAAGGGCCCAAAATCCGAACCCCCCTTTTTTTTTGCTCACCTTTTGATATCCTAACCGGGAACCGTCATGTTCCCGATTCCTCCCTTTCCCTCCCTGTGAGATACCTCCCAGGCTTGCCTTAGCGTAATTACCGACACGAACGTTTGACCGAGCGAGTTCCCAGTCTCAGGTCTGCACCCCATCAGGGGCACTCCAAAAAAAAAACAGAGGGTCACAAATGTGAGAATACCCCCTCCCCCACGATGACCAGATGCAGACAGGGTGAGATCCCTGCTCGACGCGGCACCTAGGTAATTAAAATCTCTTGGACCCTCATGACTGGCATTGTGTAACGAAAATAGGACTATCGCGGAAAGCCCTATTGGTGATTCCGCTCGTGCCCGCACCGAATTGGGACACCGTTGGCAAGGCACCACTCAGAGACCCTGCGTTTCTGGCTGGGCACCTTGACCTAATACCTATCTGGATGTAGGTTACCATTGACTGCATGGGTTTAAGTCCCGCGCTAAGATGCCAAAAGGACTCCCTTGACTGAAGCAGAGTCGTGCGACTGCCAAGCCAATAATTACATGGTCAATCAGATGGTGTAACGTCAGTCGCTGACGCGGAACTTCCAAGCTGATTGGCTCGGACGTACAAGGGCTTCGCTCCCCAGCTCTTCTTTACACGCGCCTAACAATCGCCAAGACAGGATCCGAGCACCCTTCTCCAAGGTTACCGACCCGCACGGGACCAAAAACCGGGGAACTACGGACTAGGTACTGCAGGGACGCGGCCTTACGCAGTAGCTTACCTTCGGTACCTCACCCAGACACACCTTTGGTGTAACATCAACATGGGAACAATCTTATCGGACAGACAGGCCGCACATCCCATGTCTAAACCAACGTGGGCAACGTGACGCGCGTTGAAGCGCTTTCGCACCAGGAGCAGCAAGGGTCCAGTGCGTTCTTCATGGGAAAGTTGAAACTGCGCCGCACACTACCACCCGCGTCCCGCAATATCAGGGGAGCTCTGGGCACGTCGCTCCACACCGCCAGGTCATGAACAATTTCAGAGCAAGGGCAAAGGCATATTTGGCATCACATTTCACTGACGACCGCAGCGCAATATTGACGAACTGCATCGTCACTCAACCGGCTAGCTTTGCGAGCAGCATCAGAACCCCCCGGTGACATTTCGGCATGACAAACGATATCGGATATGGGAAATGAGATAACCGTTTGCCCGTCACGGAGAGCGAGGGGGTTGATTCTCCGAATACGGATCTGCTGTCGTTGAGCCGTGGGGCCCTCCAGATGATATCGACTGAAGAAGACTCGTAGTAGCACCAGGCACCGTCGGTCTGGCTGACATCGGTTCCGGGCTTCTCACGGCTCGCCCTTCCTGTCTGTCGTTTCCACGGTCACACAACCACGTCCACACAGTCGTTACTTGGCTCGTTCCATGATGGCTTCACTTCTGACGCTCGGTCTTTTTTTGGGTCTGGCTCCTTTGCCGTTGGTGAGTGCGGACGAGTGCCAGCCGCATCAGTGGAAGAGAGATGCCGGCGACATCATGTGCCGGTATCACGCCACGTCGGGCGAGGATGTCAACTACTACACCTGCATGGACCTCGCCCTCACGTACGAGACCACGGTTGAGAATTTCTTTGCGCTGAACCCGTCTGTGAATGCCAACTGCGACAACATCCAGGCGTCGACGCAGTATTGCGTCAAGGGATGTAAGTAGATGCCCCCTCCCGGGAGACGCCCGGTTTTCAATGTTCCTCATCAGATTGTGGCCATCTCGCTGACACGACATGGCATTTACTGCGCGGTATAGATATCCAGCCCCTCATCTCGATTGATGGATTCTGTGGCCCTCTTCACAACGACGCAAGCTGCGTCGACACTGCGGCGCCGTGCTGCAACGCGCTGACGTGGACATGCGGGAGTACGGCGTAAGTCTAGTCCACATGCACCTCTACCTCGATTGTCGGACGTGAAAAGAAGCCAGCCTAACTCATCCCACAGCGCCGACTGCGCCATTGGCGTATGCTACGAAGGCCACTGCGACGGCGTAGGGTACACCACGGACGGGCTGTGCGGTCCCAACCACGACGACCGCAAATGCGGCGGCACCTGGGGAGACTGCTGCAGCATGGGCGGCGTATGCGGGACGGGCCCATCCTTCTGCGGGATCGGCAACTGCGAGTCGGGCAACTGCACCCAGTCGGAGCCCCCCGAGCAGCCGGAGCCGCCGGAGCTGGACGGCGACACGCCGGACGGCACATGCGGCGGGGTCGACGGATACACCTGCAGCGTCATCTTCGGCAACTGCTGCAACGCCAGCGGCCAGTGCGGCTCGGATCCCGCCGATTGCACCGTCGCAACGGGCTGCCAGCCCGATTTTGGCTGCTGCGACGGCAACTGCCCAGGCCCGAACGGCGGGCCCGGCGAGGCACCCGCGTTCAACCACTACGGCTGCTACCAGTACTCGGACACATTGCCGGTGGCCTTGGACGGCGCGAGCACGACCGACTCGCGGTATATGTCGCAGCAGGCGTGCGCCAAGTTCTGCATCACCACGGGCGGGTTCGATTACTTCTCCATCGACAACGGCGACTCGTGTCGCTGCGGCAATGGCGGTCCTCAGATTGCACTACCAGCGGCCGGTTTTGTGGCAAAAGACGCCTCCCTCTGCGACAAGGCGTGCTCGGGCGCGCCGGCTCAGACGTGCGGCGGTGACCTCTCGCTCGGCGTGTTCGACCTGTTTGGCACGCCGCCGACGCCGCCGGGCATCATGGCGGGGTACAAGTATCTGGGCTGCTACAGCGACCTCACCAACGGGTTACGCGCCCTCTGGGAAGACAACGATCTGACGCAGACCATGACGGTGGAGGCGTGCAAGCAGTGGTGCGTCGATGACCGCGGCTACCGCTACTTTGGCGTCGAGTGGGGCGTCGAGTGCTACTGCGGCAACCGGCGCGACGAGACGTCGAGTCTGGTGGCCGATTCCGAGTGCGGCATGCCGTGTACCGGCAACGCAGACCAGACCTGCGGCGACGACCAGCGGCTCAGCCTCTACGGGCCCCACGATACAGCGACTCATGTGTACCTGGGCTGCCAGACCAACTTGGATCCACAGTCTCCCACGCTCGACAGCGAGCTACACGTCTCCCCCCGCATGACCAATCAGATGTGCAGCGGCAAATGCATCTCGTACAACTACTTTGGCACCGAGTCGGGCGACACCTGCTGGTGCGGCTATGAAATACAAAGTTCTAGTCGTCCCCTGCCGCACAGCCAGTGCAACGCGCCCTGTGACGGCGACAGCAGTCAAAAGTGCGGCGGACATGAGAAGGTTTCCACCTGGGTGCGGAACCCACACGGACCGTCATACATCTACCAGGGCTGTGTCACCGACGAAGACCCGAGCTGGTGGGTGCTCGGTGGTCGTAAGTCTCTCTTCCTCTTTTTTTTCTCCTTCTTTTTTTTCGTTCCTTTCGTTCTTTTTTTCCCCTGGATGAACAAGAATGCTGACTCAAACTCAAACTCACAGAATGGAGCTGGTCGGAGGAGAATTCAATCCAAGAGTGTGGCTGGTGGTGCTTGTACGCAGGCTATGACCTCTTCGCCCTTGAGAATGGAGACATGTGCCTCTGCGGTGACACCCTCCAGGAGGCCTCGACCGCCGCAAATGAGGCGACATGCGACATGGAATGCACTGGCGATTGGAGACAGATGTGTGGGGCTTACAATCGCGCCAGCTTGTACCGCTGGTTCTGGCCGTGAGGTTTGCATGGGTTGAAGTTGTATGCGGGCGAGGAATTCATAGCTATTCGAGGTAGGTAAGTAAGGTATCTAGTTAGGTCTGTGCTAAATGATGGGGCGGACACTTTGGCAGTTCCACCTTCCTTCAGATGTCAGGGTGTAGCATTAATGCCGATGCTAATATCCACTGAGGATGCAATATCCTTCAGGTTGTCCGGTAGAAGAAATATTGACTACTTACATAAGTACCTTACTTACATCCCTTTGCTGCCAAGATAATTAGTAAGTGAACGTGGAGCCGAGAGTCTGTTTAGTTATAGTTCTAGAGAACGCACCCCGGTACTACCGTATTATTCCACAAGATTGGGTTTTAGTCTTGCCCTGTGCTCTCACATCCAACCCTAACCCCCTCAGGGTGAAAAGAGAGTTAAAGGGTTGGCCTTGGGGTTGGCTTTGTGGGCACGGGGCAAGACTAAAATCCAACCTTGTGGAATAATACGGTATCACAAACATCTAGTAATCCTCAGTAACTAGAAAAAAATCCCTTTCTTAGCAGTCCTTCCTATGCAACAACCTTAGTTGCCCCGAATCTGCACATCCTATGCGTACCTACCTAAGCAAGATTCGCCCCCTTCAGCCCACAGACCCCCACCCGCAAGAAATCCACCTCTCTCTCCAACCTCGCCTTGATCTCCCCCTCCATCAACTCATCCACATCCCACGACGCCCACGTGAACCGTCCATGCAAAAACCTCACCTCAGGCAATGCCACCCAGACAGCATAGTTCCCCGCAAGATCGACTGCCACTCACGTCAGCCATCACTACTAACACAGATAGAGGAAGAATTCTACTAACCATCATCAAACGGTATAAAATCCTCTAACACGCCCATGTTACTCCAAGCCTCGGTGTAGATAACACCGGGATGGAAGCTAACAACCTGCATGTCGTTCGGGTCGACTTCCTGCGCAACGTACTGGATGGCCAGCGTCCCCAAGGCTTTAGACAGGCCGTACTCTGCGCACTCGGCGGCGAGGCTGAAGTACTCTTTCTTGGAGCAGTGGATTGATTGTGTGGTGATGTTAATTAGAGACTGTAGGATACTATATTAGTTTGCTAGGGGAGAAGGGGAAATAGGGGAAGGAGACAAAGAGGGAGTGTAAAGGCGCAGGAGATGGAAAGGGGAACAGGGTAGAAAGTAGTAAAAATACCTTCGGTCTACCCTCCGCACCAACCTGCTGCTTATAAAACCTCTCGGCATGGTGCAGCAGCCCGCGAACATTCACCTCGAACAACTCCCACACATGCTCGATCCCCAGCTCAAATAGAGGCTTCGGCGTTACGAACTTGGCCGCATTCAGGACCAGCACATCCACAATAACACCCTTCTCCGCGAGGCCAGCCCACAGGGCATCGATAAAAGCTAGATCCGCAGCGTCAGATCACTCGCCGATGATCCTAGCACCGTGTCCCGCTATAACTGCAAGGTCAGTCAGTGAGGCGACGGCTTTGGCAAGCTGTTCTTGGCGGCGGCCGGTGATCACAACGGTAGAGATGGATATTGTGTTGTTCTCAGAACCTGAAATGACAGAGGGATGGGTGCCTCTTATACTTGCTGAGTCTGAGATGCGATGTTGAAGGCCTGGGCATTCTAGTCAATGCCCGTTACAAAGCCTAGTCTCCCATCCCGCAGGGCCGCCATACATCCCTTTGAGTCCGCACCGATTCCCCACCCGGCGGCGTGGGGCCGGCCCCGCTGCGGGAGCCACACCCAGATTGGGCTAGCGCCCGCACACGCGGTGGAAGTCGATCCCGACATGAGGGAATCCCACGGCATGCAGCGGCTGACAAATCCTTCATCGCTAATAAGCCCCGGCGACGCAGACGCGCAGCTGCGTTAACGCACGTCGCCTCCGGAGTCGCCAAAATGGCAACATTGAGAAAGGGTAACATAAGATACGATTAATTTCTTTACTATGATGGTAGGTAGATATCACTACCGGTATCTAGCAGGAGAAGATAACTCCTTGCGAGAGGATCTCCCTGGATGCGCCCGGCCCATTTACTCACTGGCAGCTGTGCTACCTAGATACATTGGTTGTGTCGCGCATTACCACTGCACTAAAAAGCATGGAACGTTCATTGCTCTGACAGATGGTAATTGCTCTCATATCTGACAGGTTGTTTCGTGCGACGAATCTGGGCTCACAAAATTTCCTTTTTCGTATCTCGCCCACTTGACGTTTCTGACCCCGGCTCAGGTCCGGCTCAGGTCTGGCTTAGTCCCTGCTCAGGATTTGCTCAGGCTAGCTTACCTTTACTCACCCTATTACCATTTTCGGCGGGCTGCGACGCAGTCTGCTAAATTACTTTAACTTTAGCTAAAGGGGCCTAAAACTGGTTCTGTAAATAAAGATAGCTAAAATCTGTCCCACTTTTAAAAATAGTAGTATGCTCTGAGATTTTACTACGTTAGTTAGGCTTAAATTCTGGTAAGCCAAATGATATAGCTTAAATTATAGCTTGCGTGGCATAAACTAGTGTAAGGTGTAAGATAATACATATCATCTTAGCTTAATCCGTAGCTAGGATGAATCTAAGCATATGAAATTTCCTTTTTTATTCGTAGTTATAAGCTAGGTAAGCTAGGGTAAGCTGTAGTTAATGTCTTCTAAGCTTTCCCTAATTCTTCCCTAAGCTAAGTAATCTTATATATAGCTGCTATATAGCTTTAAAGGCCTGTTTTCAGTTACCTTAATTAAAGTTTCCTTTTAGCATTATTACGCTTTATTACTAAACTTTCACTAGTGTTTTACTAAATATAAAATTAGGTTCTCTTATTATTATATCTAAACAGGCTGTTAATTTATTATTAATACAGTCTAACGTATCGCTTTAGCTACTAACAGACATATTAAAGATATTATCGAGGTTAAAGTTTTACATTACTAGCAGGTTACACAAGAGGACTTACTTAACCATATGTAGAGAGCTTTAGATAATAACGATATCCTTTATAATATCGCGCCTAAAAAAGGCCTATCTTATAATTCGCTTAATATATATCTTATAAGGTGTATTGGAAATTACTGTAGTGTACCAGATGTGGTAGCCTTAAGATGCTGGTAAGCTTACTAGTACGGAAGGCCGAAGATATTAATGGCTTATATTAGGGACTATGTGTGACAAGCTATATAGGAGGGGTTAGCCTTTACAGGGGTAACGATTTGTTTTGCTTTAGTGTTATACTATGACTAGCTATTATTGTAAAGTGAGGGGACGAAGACTAGGGTTGTCTAATAAGAATCGGACGCGCTGTCTGTTTGTGGCAATACCATAATAACGATATCGTCCGTAGTGTCCAAGTTTTAGGCCTAGTATATACTGGTACATGTTGTGGGATAGTACATAGCAGCCTGGTCTAATCCCCAGGACAGTACGTAGTATCCTGGCACTAAAACTGAGATGGTATTTACTGAGCAGTTGCCGCCTTAGCCTGAGCTAGCACAAATTGCTAGCGTGAAGAACTAAGAGGTCTTTCACTCTATCGTGGACACGATGATGGTATCTATACTACTGTTCTGATAAGTTACTTGTACCGGCCTCTGTCCCGGCTCCCCTTTGTCGCGACAGAGGCCAAAGCCGCAGAGTCGTTCCTCCTCTATGTTTCCGAGGGCCTCTGTTAACGGAGGCCGTTCTTGGCATAGAGGCACGCGGGCCAAGTTTCCATTAGCCCTAGGGGCTTCTGGGTTATTGCACCCCTAGCCCTGCGTGGGCTGCGCCACACCAATGGCGCAGTGCACACCACCGTGCGTGATTCTCTTGCACTGTTCCCCACGCGGGGTTCGTCGGGTCATCCCAACTAACCGTACGACCCGCAGGTCGTCACATCTTCTTACTTCTCTGCCGGAAGTGACTGCTATAGCTGTGGATTGTGGGCAAGAGTTAAGTTGCGGAAGAGATCATTAACAAGGCTGTGTACTTTAAAGCCAAAATAGGTTGCTTATCCATCTATATTACTATTTAATTTAATTTAATTTCTAGAGCTAGCACTCCCCGCCATAGGCCATTCCTTCACCAAACTTGTGCTTAAACTATATAGCGGAAAGCCAGTCGAGCTCAACCACCTTAACAGCACACCAGCTCAGCTAGGCCAACTCTTTGTGCGGGTCCTCGAGCTCCAGGGGGAGGGCGGTGGCCTATATGCCGAGGCTCTCAAGACGGCGCTCATATTCGATGTGGTGAGCAGCAAATCACGCCCGGGTGAGGATGCAGCCGAACTGTCCGGATACAACTGCCAGCCAGCTGGAGAAAGCTGTGATGCTAAAAAAACATGGTCGATCAGATGTAACTACATCAGCAGACGACTACACGGCTCCCAACCCAGAAACACCAACAACCAAGCCACAACGCATAACATCGATGCCGACTTCAAATAGTACAAACCCAATCCCCATCCGTCGTGTCAACACAGCGAGCAGGCAACTAATATGATGTCGTAGACGGCACCTCCCCGGAGCCGGGTTCGACTCCCAATTCTCTACTACCTCTCGACTTCTAACTCTCCTCCGTCTCTCGACTACCAACTCTCTTCCATCACATCTCTACTCTCGAATATTGATTAACCGATTCCCAACCCCTCCGCTCTGCTTCTATTACATTTCTTCGTCGCTAAATCGACCCCGTCGCTCTCAAGGCCGAGAACGAAGCCGCGAGATATCGGGCTTGGCAATAGCTTCTCGTACCCCAAAATGAAAGCATCATTTCGAGGAGCGAAGCCGCAGCACATCACGCGAATCTCCATCATCTCTTGACTCTCCTCCATCGACCCTATTACTCTCAGCGCTAATTTCCCGTGTTCGCTCGTCGCTCTCCCGGGTCGGGTCCAAATTCCGTCCATTCCTCCGACGGGCAGCTTAAGGGAGCGGCGGAACAAAGCCATGATAGCTCGGAGTGACAAGAAGCTGTCTAGTGGATAGGACTTGTTGGAGATAAGGAGTCTAGCAGCCGTAAGAGCAATAAGGTTCGAGTCCAGCCTCTTCCCTTAGCCTCAGTTCAGATTCGCAACTGATACTTCTCGGAGAACGGTAAGAACGAAACGGGGATAACAAACAGCGTAAGGGAAGTTAACAGTCAGAGGCCTCTACCGGGAGGCTGCCCAATTGTGGTCTAGCAGATCGCTCACTGTAATCTCAGCTAGGTGGCCTGGAGTTAATATAGGCAGGATAATCGGGAGAAAGATGAGGAGAGGAGAAGGATGAAGGAAGATGGAAATAAAACAGCAGAAGGGCCGGGTTAAAATATCTTAACGTCTTAACCGTTTCCTTAGTCAAGGGGGAAGATGCTAGCTCCCTTCCGGGGTATAACTTACGGGCTGGCGAAAACAAGCCCAGCTAAACATCTAAAGGTAGAATTGTTGTCGAACTGCAGCGGCAGTTCTTAGCGCTCAGGCGCGCAGGCGCCTTACCGCTCCAGGCTTGCCTGGAGCGCAGGGGCCTTGGATCATGTGCTCTCCCCACATACAGGGAGCTTCCATTTGTATATAAATGGGGAGTGCGGAGCACTCCCCTTTTCTACTAAATCAAGTCACTTTATAATTACACTTCCGTTACTCCTAAGCCCCTCGTTCCTCAGCCAAAACGTTCCATAGTTATAAGCCCAGCTCTGTCTAATTAAGTAAAGTGTGGAATTAATTAATTAAGACACTTATAAGCAACACCCTCTGTAAAACCCTTTTATTAATCTTCCAAATCGCCTATTATAACGGAAGAAAGCGCCCTTTACTAAAGTATTCTAGCTAACAGTTAAAAACTTAAAAGCATGTAAAAGTGGCCCTCTTAGTTTAAGACTCTTAAATACCACATGATAAACTAAGGGATCTAACACCTTATTAATCTTATTACTTTTAACACGGTTAATCTATACATTAAGTTAATTATTCTAATAATCTATAAGCTTATCAGTAAACGTTAAAAGAAGGTAATTAAATTATACATCTTTACTTATAAATACTAGGAGTTAACAGCCCTATTTTAAAGACGGTTAAGGATAAGTTAAAACTTATTATAATTATATAATAAGATATTAAGGAGGAATATAAGCACTTAGTAAACGAAGCTATTACTTTTATTATAATTATTACTGAAACCACTAACTTATATTAACATATCTAGAACTGGGTTAATTATATAGTTAATAAAAGCCTTAAGGAACTGGTTATATAAAAGATAATCTAGAATAATAGATATACAGTTTAGGCGTTTATACGCTTCCTTTAATAGCGACTTAAGCCTAATAAAATAAGCCTTACCTCTTAGATCCGCTAGGAATATCGTATAATAATGGAACAGGTTAAGAATATTAACGTGTTAAAGGAGTAATGGATTAAAGATTAGGAAATGGCTTATTATAAGGTAAAAGTATTTAAAATCACAGAGATCTAAGGGCCTTTAGCTATTAAGGACTGGCTAAGAACTATCACAGTATATATAACGCTCTAATAGGTAAATTAAAAGCTTTTTAAACTGGTAAAGCAGGAAATTATAAAATGCCTAATACTTAAAATCACAGATTACACTTATATCTTCTTTATATAGATTTATAAAGTAAAATATATTATTAATAGTGGTAAGTAAGGTAGAGTCTTCTTTACTAGTAACTACTTTAAAGCACTTAACAGGACTAGTTAAAGCTTTAAAAAGGACTGTCTTTATAAAAGAAAACACTTATAGGAGCTTATAAACTGTTAAATCTTACACTTAATAATTACTAGATTACTTTTAAACGCTTTTATTTACATTAAACGTATTAAAATACTGGGATCTGAGATAAGGGAGAAGATTAAAGTGTAATTTGTAAACTTTAAGTGGTTAAAAGTTTGTTAATCCTATTAGGAGAAGTGGGGAGCTGTTTTAGCCATTTAAGGCTAAGACCGCTTAGGTGTTTTAAAGTTCCTAGGATCTATTAACGTTATAATAATTAACACTTATATAATAAAAGTAATTACTAAAATGGTAAGGCAGTTCTCCACTACAGGTTTTACTAAGCACCTGCTTTTTAACAGCACCTTAATTAATAATTATAAAGTAATACACTTTATTAATCACAAATCACTCCTAATTAAAAGGAGCTTCTGGCGTATTAAAGTTAAAGATTATATCTAAATAGGGATTAGCTTATTCCCAATCTTTAAATACAGTAAGTAAGTGATTTTAAAGGGACTTATAAGCTTTAAAGGAACTGATAATAAAGATCTAATACTTAATAACGTAACTGTTATAAAGGGTTTTTACATTAATATCGTTTTAAAAGCTTTAATTACTAAAATTAAAGCTTAATATTATAAGTTTAACTATACACTTTACTATAGTAATATAAAACAGAATATAGTATTAAAGAAGCTAAAGCGATGGTATAATTTAATATTTTTATAATACACTTTTATTTTCACTTATTTAAGCTTTTTAATACCTTTTACTATAAGCGCTATAAGTACCGTATTAATAACTATAATAAAACAAAGAGTAAAACACTTATAATAATAGCTACACCTTTAAGAAGATATAAAGCACCTTTAACACGCCTAGGCAGGGTACTTAGGGCTAGAAGCTCTTAAGAAACTTATTAAATAAGTATGTAATGTTATAATTACAGGTATGAAGATTATTAATTATAAATATTACATACTTACACACTTGTAATAAATTGTTTTAAGACGCCGTTTTAAAGGATTCTCCCATAGACCATTCCTATAAATCAGCTAGGACCTTTTCTACTTTAAAAAAGTATAAGATAAATTAATTTACTTACTTATAGTTAAGGATAAGTATAGTGGGAAGCTTTTCTATTATCTATTAAAGGATAAGAAAGGGCTAAAAGTGTTTAAAACTATTAAAAGCTTTATAAACTGGGTGAAACGGCAGTTTAGGTTTATTATATATATTATATATTAAGATTAAGAGACTTTAACGATTATAATTAGGGGATACATACTGTATTAGCTTTAGGTAATTAAAAAAGGGATTAAAATTAAAGCTACTTTGTTACATACATATAAACTAAACAGTAAGAATAAACGTGCAGGCTAGGAATTAATCGTAAAATCTATTAAAATAAAAGAGGAAGTAAACCTTCCTAAATCAATCTGGCCTAAATGCGTGTAAACAGCTACCTACCTATATAGGATAGGCCCTAGTTAACGAAATAACTAGATATTATTTAATAAGAAGCTTTATAAATAGTTTAAATAATATTTCCAGTAGTACACACTATTAAGTAAGCTTAGTAGAAGCTTAGTAAACGATCACTACTTAGATTAAAGTGGGGTTTACACTTATAGATATTAAGTTTACATTTTTAATAAAAGGTAAAAAGTGGAGTAGGATAAGTTTAATTTTAAGATTAAACCTTAAAGGTATATTAGGTACTTAGTTAAATACGTAGCCTTTAACATCTACTGTATTTAATACCTATAACTGAAAACGGTGTTTATAATATATAATATGGTGTTTAATAAAAAGCTCTTTTATAAAAAGGAGAGTGAGGAAGTAAAGGTATTACTAATATAGGTTATTTAATGGCTGCTTAGCTTTATTAAAATTAAGTTATAAATACAGGACACTTTATCTGTACTTAAGCTTCTTATTAATATTCTAAACCTAAACACCACGCTTATACTTACTAATAACAAAGCTCTAACCTTTAAATCTGATAACGAAAATGCTCCTAAGGGTTAAAACTTAAGGGTAAGTGCGCTTAAAGATAGAGCGGTGCTTTTTTAGATTAAGGATAAGCTTATAAAGCTTAAGGAAAGTTTTATAAGTATTAAACTAGGACTTTTAACCCTAAAGTTAACGTTAAAGGTTAAAACTTAACTTTAAATTTAGGGCTTATACCTTTACTTAACTAATAAGTATATTAGATTACCTTTTACAGATTATAATAGGCTTAAAGAGATTAAGGAGCTTTTTAAGTAAGGGTTTAAATAATAAAAAACTTTAAAACAGTTAGATAAGGTTTTTACTAATAATGTAAAACTATATATAAATCTTAAGCAAAGCGGTTATTTATAAAAGGGTAGTTATAATAAGACGTTTATAACTTTTAAGTATAAAGTTTTAAAGGAGTATAAAGATACCTTATTAGAAGATTTAGCTAAAGATATTATTATAATAGCAGAGCTGGAAATATAAAACACACGCTTATAAATTAACTACCCTCCTGTTTTAAAATAAAGTAGGAGACTTTAAAGGCAGTTAGCTCCCCTTAAATCACCTAAGTTAGTAATTTATATGTTTACTATTTAAATTTATAATAAAGTAAGGATTAACTACCTAGTTTTTAATAAAAGCTTTACAGGCTTTTTTATAACATTTATACCTAATTAGTAAATAGTAGTTAAAAAAGGGAGTAGAGCTTACAGGACGTTATATATTATATTCTAGGTGGTAATACTTTAAATAAAGGTAAGGCTTAATATAGCTTTAAGCTTACCTTACCTTTATAAAGATAACCTTTTTAAATTATAGCTTTTAAAGTATTAAAAGAATTTTAAAAACTATATGCTTAACCCTAAGTTTAAAGAGGTGTATTAAGTTAAGATATAGCACCTCCTCTGTAAAGGAATATAATGTAAGATAAAGTGTGTTATAATACTCTTATAACTACTCCCGCTTAAATAGGTATTTATTTATAAGTTCCATAAAGATAACACGCTTAAGAAGTGTAAGGTTAAAATCTGCGTAAAAGGCAACCTTTAGGAGGTTAACACGCTTTAGAACACTTATATAGCGATTTTAACTGCTTACTTATTTAGGATAATAATAGTGTTTACCATTTAATAAGACTTAAAAGTCTGGTAATTTAATATAATCCAGGCCTTTTTATACGTTATGTAAGATAATAACTCCTTAATAGTGTGTAAGCTTTTAAATAGCTTTAAGGAAGAAAGCTTTTATTATAAGCTTAAATAAGTATTATATAGCTTATAAGACTTATTATTATTATAGTATAAGGAGTTTACATTAATATTAAAAAAGCTTAACCTTACCTTATTAAATAAAGAGCCATACTTTACGTTTAATGAGAGTAAAACTGTATTTATACTCTTTTACGTAAACGATTACCTTATAATATTTATAAAAGAGTATTATAAAGTTATAAAAGTAATTATATAAGAGCTCCACATATGGTATAAAGTTTATAAAAAGGGAGAGATCTTTAGCTTTATTAGTATTTAGGTGATTAGGGACTAGGGTAAATAAAAGCTCTGGTTAACCTATAACCAGTATATTAAAAAGATCGCTAAACAGTATAACCTTTTAAAGGGTATATTCCTAAGTATTCCCCTCTTTAACGTAGAACTCCTTAAGAATATAGGGAGTGTATTAAAAGTGGAAGTTAAAGAGTATTAAAAGCTTATAAGATCTATCTTATATATAATAATTATAATTTAACTAAATGTAACCTTTTTAGCCTCTATCCTCTTATAATTTCTTATTAACTTAAACCCAGAGTACCTGGTTATAATAAAGTAGATAATTAGGTACCTATATAACTTACAGTATATAGGGATTAAGTATAAAGGAGTAAGGTAAAAGGTTTTTATAATTATTAATAACACTTTTTTCATAAATAATATAAAGATATACCACTTATTATAAGGGTATATTATAATACTCTTTAATAGTGTAATTAATTAAAGAGCTACTTATTAATATACAGTTATAACGTTATTAACTAAAACTAAGCTGCTTACACTTATATATATAGTTAAGGAAATAATAATATTTAAAAGGCTTATAACAAATATCACCTGTAAGCTTAACCTAGTATAAAGGATCTTCTGTAATAATTAGTAAACGATACAGCTAGTGGTTAAAGAGAATAAAAGAGTAAACATTAGGCTCTAGTATGTTAATATTTATAATATATAAGCTTACTAGGAGCATGTGAAAGGCTTGTTTAAAGTTACGTATCTACCTACGTAACATATATTAGCTGATAGACTTATTAAACTACTCTTTTAATAGTGTTTTAAATACTTTATAACGTTTATAAAGTTAGAGGATATTAGTTATATTAGTTATAAGAGTAAAGGAACTGTTATAAGGGAGTTAAAAGATTAAAGGAGTACTACTCTTACAGTTTTTATATATAATAGCGTATCTACACCTAAAGGTATAATAAATAATAAAATAAAAATGACAGGTAGTTAGACAGTGCGTTTAAACGCAGCTTACCAGATTGATAAGCTTGCTAATTAGGGCTATAGCCCGCTCCTTAAAAGAGCCGGAGCTCCCCACACCACTAATAACAGCACCCTTAACTAACTCCTCTCTACTCTGTAAAGTTAAAGGCTCCGTAAAGAGCGTATGTAATACCACCCTTTATTTCTTAAGCTCCTAACATAAGTGGTTAAAATGGAACAGCTTATGGAATATACTGTACTTACAGAAGCCAGCATACTAGCCGCTATAGCAGTAAGGAACTTCCTAGTAAAGGGCTTTATTAAAAAAGGACTAAACGGTAGGTTAGCAGAGCACGTAAATAAGTTTATAAAGAACGTATACCTCCACACAGGAGTGTCTGCTTACATAGTAAGTATAGTAAGTTAAAGTGCCTATATAGTTAAAATAGTAGCCATCGTTATTACTAGTAATAACGCTCTTAAGGCACCTAAGGTAAGCCTCACCACACTTATTAGTAGGGGTAGGGTGTGGGGACTTAAGGGCGTAGTAAGTGGGTAATTAAGCCAATTTACTGATCTTAAAGTTAATAAGTTAAGTATTTATTAAGAAGAAAAGAGCGGCTTATATAGGGGTTTACAAACCAGCTACACTATAAGTAAAACGATAAGGAGTTACAGGAGGCTCCTCCTTATCCTTATCCTTATCCTCCTCCTAATAGGAGGGCAAGCAAGCAGGCGAGATTAAGCTAAACGGCTTAGGTGATAGGGTTAAGGTGTAGGTGTAGGGTGTAGGCTTCTTAACACTTAAATTAAAGTCAGCCACTACTTTTAAACGATAAGAATAAGTGAAACTTATACCGTAAGCGCTCTCTACTTATTAAGAAGCTTTTAACTGTAATTAGTTAGAATTAAAGTAAAAGAAAAAGTAATAGAAACACTTATAGATAAGACTAGTTACGCTTTTAATAAGAACTAAATATGTAAAGCAGGTTAATAAGCAGAAATGACAGTTTTTTCAAACAGAAAGAGTAGGACTTACGTTTTCTTAAGGTGTAAGCCTATGGTCTTTACGTTAGCCATGGTGGCCGGGAGTAGGGGATGAGTATAGTAGTGTTCTTAATTTTTTTTTTTTTTATATTTACCTGAAGAAAGTAAATAAACGGGGAAAGATCGTAAGCTCTTAGCATGGAGTTAAGAAGCTTAGACCACCATATAAGCTCACCGTTTTTGGTTTAACGCGTGCTGAAAACGTAACCACGTATTAACTCAAGTGGTATAATTTAGGAAGTTACAGGCTTAACTAGCCTCTAGACCTTATTATTTTCTATCTATAGCGAACTTCTTTTTAAACGTTCAGGCGCTTAGAACTGCGTTCTAAGCACCTGGGGGGTATGTCGAACTGCAGCAGCAGTTCTTAGCGCTCAGGCGCGCAGGCGCCTTACCGCTCCAGGCTTGCCTGGAGCGCAGGGGCCTTGGATTATGTGCTCTCCCCACACACAGGGAGCTTCCATTTGTATATAAATGGGGAGTGCTTCGCACTCCCCTTTTCTACCAAATCAAGTCACTTTACAACTGCACTTCCGCTGCTCCTGAGCCCCTCGTTCCTCAGCCAAAACGTTCCACAATTGTCGTTCCTCTGTGGCTCACGTGTCGACTAAGCTTAGGACATCTCATCTTAAACAGATATAATCCGTCACTTACAGCTGCTCTAAGTACTATCCAAGATCTGGAAGCGTCTCGCTATGTCCTGTAGACAAACATCGGTCAGTCCGGGAGCTCCCATGCAGCAGGGCACGGGCCGTAGGGCATCTTTCGTATAAAATATTGCCTTGTGACAAGGGCAGGCAGTTATGCAGGGTGGATGAGAATGTCCATTTGCATCCTGCCAGTCCTCCTCACCTTCTTACACCGCTGCTTTAGTTTGGGAAGCGGCATCAAGCGTCATGCCCGCTCAGGACGGGAACATCATGTCGGAGACGGTCGCAAGGCTGCGGAGCGGGTACAGATATACAAGGTCGATACTATACGCCGACAAGAAGTGTGTATTTAAGGCCATTATGGAAGCAAGGTGCGCGTAACTCGGCCACGCTGGTAATGGGCTGAGAATATAACCGTCGCGGAGAGACCAAGCTGTAACGTTACGCACCTAATACCACCCCGTCAAGCGTCAGGGTTACATTAATTAATATATTAAACAAGAAGGAGGTAAAACTTTTAAATAATTATTCTCTATACTATAGTATACTTCTAATAGCATAATCCTAAGTGGTACGTATAAAAGCGAACAAAAAGAGAAGATTTAATGACAAAAAGACGGGTCAAACAGGAACGCAGGCTAAGCCAGCAAAGAATATACCGGCCACCACCTCAGGTACAATGATGCCACATGGAATTTATCATGTCTTCGCAAGTGGGGTGGTACGCTAACCCTGTTACCCAGCACCGGTTTTCGTTGTCGCGACCTAGGGTCTAACGCTTTGGCCCGTATCGATGGCGGTTAATGTCGTTAGTCCAGGAGCAAATTCTCTTTCAGGGCCAGCCTGTAAGGTGGCAGAAGAGCTTAATGTTAATCGTTTTCTGCCTGAGCATTATTACCACAAGGAACTCGTTAAAGTCGGCTCCTCCCTTAATGCTCTTAATCATAGCATCGAGGGAACTGACGGGAATCTTCTTTGCACAAGGCCGGCGCCGCTGCCTTACTCGTCTCCGGCGCTGGAACGCTTGCCGTCGTTTCTTAAGTGTCGTCTTGGTGTAAAGGCGACTAAAGCTATTGCACTTCTGAGAACGAGGCTTCTTGCGAGGGGGGTCTGGCATGGGGGAACCGCAGCCTTGCGAACCTTAGTTTAAGACAGGTATCTTAATCTTGCCCACTATTGTGTGGGTGGTGTAGTGTGATGACGCGGTATGTGGGATGTGGTGTATGTGATGTGGTGTGATACTCTAAGTTTGATATATAAAGAGGTGGTATAAGATGCGGTACGTGGTAGGATGGGGGGGGGGGCGAAGTTTTTATCCCTCGTTGCAATATTTAACCTAAGACCGACATAATGTATCTTCAAACTCAAATAAGCGCCGGGTAGAAATAAAGTTCCTAGCCTTCCGAGGAAGAATTAAACTTTAAGGAACTCTTAAACGCGATCGACTTATTGACGGACTTGATCGACAAACACTATCGACCAAGTGGGCTTAAGTTATTATTGTCGCGTTTAACTTCGGTGGTATATGAAAGGTGTGGGTGTACCGACAGGCATATATTTTTTTATATTTTCTTTTTCACATATATAACTGTATTACACCTTATCGTTACATCCTCCGCCCTTAACTCGATGCCGTTCCCTTCACTAGCCCCCTGTCGTTAACGGCTAAGATAATGTCACGTCTATTACTACCCTTTTCTAGTCTATTTTAAAAGCGTATGGATAACGTAGGGCTCCTTAAGACCATTCTTTAGCTTAACCTTTAGTTAGTAGTTAGTATTTAACAGAATAAGCATATGTTACATAACAGGCCTTTTTGGAAAAGGTTAATATATTTCCCTAAAATCCTTAAAAGAGCTAGAAGAAGCAGTATATGTATATAACCTTAAGCTCCATCTTATCTAGTAAATTAGCTAATTACATTACTATATTAATTATTAAATTAAGGTAGTTTAAGCTAATATGTAATTACTATTTATAATTTACTTACTTTAATATCTTTAAGTATAGTTTTTCTATTCAATGTTAATCTTTTTAATTATATAAGCCTTTAAGTTATAAATATAGGTAGTATTAGTAACTTATTTACTGTTTCTTACCTTAATAACATCACCCTTATTATATATATTTTAATCATAGTATTAAGGAATTGCTTATATTATTAGTATATATTCTTTTAACGTTTTTTTCACTACTTAAGTTAGAGTTTCTTTATTTTAGGTTTAATATATAAGATTTTAGATCGACTTTATATGTTCCTACTGCTGAGACTAATGTTAGTGAATTAAAATGTTAATGTTAAAGATAGTTTAATTCTAAGCAGTAAGTTTTACCTATTTAAACTGTAAATTTAATATAAGATATTATTTAAATAACGTTACATCAAGTTACTCTTAAAAGTCTTATAATCCTCCTTAATTATCATCTTTATTAACGTCTTTAATAATATTTACCGATAAGCTTAGGTATGAGAATTACTATTAATATTGGAAGTACTGTAATAATTCTATATAGGATAAGACAAGCTATTTGGGTTAGGATTTTAACTATCAGTATACCTAAGCTTTAAAACGTTAAAATCTTCAATTTACACTCCTTATTAACGTAAAGTCTGGCTAATACCTTTATTAAAGCCTAACTTATTAACATAAATATATTATAAGTATATACGTATTTACTAATACTTAAAATTATCTTATCTGGGAATACTTTATGGTAATAGGCTTTAACGTTAAGTATAATAAATATACTAATAATTAAAGATCTTAACATAGTTACTAACAGTATTAAATTATAATAGTGGAAATATTTTAATTTTTTCCTAAAGTACTTACGTTAGTATAAAGCTAATCTCCTTACTGTAACGACCCTGCAGGCTGTCACTTAGGCCGGGGCGGCCCGACGAATCCCCCGCAGAAGGAACAGTGTGGGAAGACAGTACGTACGGTACTACGCACTGGGCCAGGGGTGCAAAGACCCGAAGCCCCTACAACCAGTAAGAAAGTGCTTGGTGGTCCATAAGAACTGACAACACCAAGCACCGCTCAGTTAACTGCTTGGCCGTAACTGCGTGGTGCACCACCAAGCACAACGGACCAAGCAAGGTACAAAGTACCTCTTAGTTAGTTAATATAGATAGCCATGGTTGTGCCCACAACCTCTGTAAGGGACTTTAGTTCCTCACGCTAGTATTTAATTGTTCATTTGTGTCTTACTGTTCAGACTCACCTCTATGCATTATAATAACAATAACCTACAGTAACATTAAACCCCCGTCTAGGAGTGTTAGCTTAATAAGCTGTCTTCGGAACGCCCCTTACCCGTTGGCGTCCTGCTATACGTTCTGTCTTAACCCGCGCTAGTCCTCTCGAGGCCTGTGTCGGGTGCAGGTCGTAATACATACCTAGCTAGGGATAATTAATTAGTGTAACGATAGTAATATATTAAAAAATAATTCTTATTTCTTCAGACTTATCTGCTGTCTATAATATAAGGTGTAGGTGAATTATATTAGATGAAATGGCTATAAGCCTAGATAAGAGAAATATTAATCTTAAAGGGTATTAGTATATTAAAGTATATCTATATAATATAATGCCCACTTTAATATTGGAAACGAAATGTGTAATAATGTTAAGTGTTTTTCAACTTCCTCTTCTTTAATTTATAAAATTATACCCAGTTGCTTAATTACTCTTCCCTTAACTAATATATAAGATTTCTATATTTATATAATTCTCTAATGTATTTATAAAATGAAACAGTAAAATAAAATAACCGATTATCCACTCTCTTAAGGAAGGGCTTAAGGCTCTGCTTATAAGAAGGCCCTTTGCTTAAGTAGAGGAAATGTAGTTCTGAGGACTGATCACTCCTTAAGAGGACAATACCCTAACATTATTAAAAAAGCTAACGGCAAACTATTTATATTCACATTTTACTTTACACCTAACTAATTAGAAAATAAAAGAGTGCTTTAAATTGTAATTATCTTTATCTATTTATCACTTAATATATAACTCTATTATGCTAAAGCCCCTTTCTTATATACCTTAAACTTTATAATCTTCATACAGCTTAGAGTTGATTCCTTCTCCTAAGAATTATCAGTAGAAGAACGACCTTTCTAGCTTATAAGATACTACGTTATCTCACAATGTACCTACTTATCTAGGAGTTCCACTCCCGAATAGTTCCCTCTATACTGCAGGTACTTTATATTAAACATATTAACTAGATTAGCATTTATATCCCTCTATTTCACTTATATATTAGCATAATAAGGAAAACCTTTCCACTTCACTAAGTATAGAAATCTACTTCCTTACTTCCACTTAATAAATAATACCTTAACCTCCTACTTATCTCCCTCCTTATTAAGTGGGGTAGCTTTAAGGATCTTTATATTATTACTATATTTTTCAACTGCTAAATAAGGCTCTGTCACTACGTCTTCTTTATTCCCGTCAGCCCGTAAATTTAAATCGACCAACTCTATAAGTGTAGTAGACAGAGAAGTGTGTGTACTTTCATTTATCTATTACCCTTAGCATATACTTATACTTCTATATACAGTAACAATTGTAAGGTTAGAGGTATTAAGGAGGGATAATTACATCTTAGATATACTCTAGTCTATAATATTATACGTTGACTAAGGGATTAGACTGCGTATAAATGATGACAGTGTCTTAGCGCTTATAATACTTTTATTATCTATACAGCCCCATCTTTAAAGGTTATAGTGAGATAATGTAGAACGGCTGTAAGGTATTACAAGTATAGTAGTAAGCTAGATATAATAGACTGTTTTAGCTGTCTTGTTAATAAACTAATATTCCCTTTTAATACTCCTAATATTTAGCACCCTAATACTTTACCTTAGGATCTTAGCTCTAGTCAGTTCTATATTAAAACCCTTATTAAGTATCTTAATAATGCCCTGTTTCCTAATAAAGTTAAGGTAGTAAATATCCAAAAGATAAAATTTTAGATCATTAACTAAGTTAAACGTAGAAGCGCATTGTATATGCAGACATTCTACTAGTTTCCTCTTATTAGTCACAATTTTAACATATTTCTCGTAATATTAATAAACGTAATCTTTCTATAGAGCTTTGTTAAGATATTAGCGTAGCTGCTGCTTAAGCAGTGGTGACGGATCCGCCATACAGAAGACACAATAGCCTGCAGCGGTAAAGGTACCCCTATAGATAAGGGGATCGCATTAGATAGGCAGTGTCTCCAGATCCAGATGCGTCTAGTAATGTTTATTTTATTATACTTCCCTGAAAATCCACTAGTTATACAAAAAGCACAGCTTTATAAAGCTGCTGTAACTTTATTTATAATAGTTATATATATATATCTAGTTATAAGTAAATTATATATTAGTGTAATTAATAACAGATTTAACTGATTTCCACTGCTATAACAAGTTAAAGTAATAAAATTTTTCCAGCTTTAAGCCTAATTAGAACTTTACTTTAGTGTTTTTCTCGTAAAGTGTAACTATATCTTGGAGGGCACTAAGGCCAGTTAAACTCTGTAATATAGCGGTCTTAAAAAGAGCAGATATAAGGCAGTTATATTTAGGTATAAGGAAACGGATATAATTAAATATACTCTAGTAGTAGTATAGTAGGAAACTGTCTTTTCTATTAGGCTGGTGCGTTTAAGCCTTCTAGCACTTTTGCACTTTTTTCTCGGTTAGGCTTTGTTTCTTGCTGTAAAGTGTCTTATAATGTGAGATTAAGTCTAAATCACACTATCCATATAAAGCTCTAAGCTCTTTCTCTATTTAAATAATCTTAAGGTTATTTTAAAACTCTTCTTACTTCTCTACTGGGAGTAACTGCTATAGCTGTAGATTGTAGGCGAGAGTTAAGCTGCAAAAGAGATTATTAACAATATTATGTACTTTAAGGCTAAAATAGCTTCCTTAGCTATCTGTACCACTGTTATTAAGCTAATAATAGTTATTATAAGTATTAGCATCTTTCTAACTAGTATACTTTATCCTCTGGGTAATAGTATATAGCTGGTCTTTAAGAAATAGTTAGCAAATTTAACTAAAGAGGAACATTAGCATATAAATCAATCTAGTATAAGCCCTCCACTCTAAAGTTATAAATTGTAAGTGGATAAGGATAACTAGCACGGAAACCTAAGAGCCTAAGGCGCCCGCTAAATGCAGTTACGGTTTCCATTTTTCCCGGCATACCTCTTACGGACATGCTCTTAAAGAAGGGGAAATCGCAGACGCTTTCCTTCTACTACAAGTGGAGCATCTCTCCTTCTGGCAGTTATATAGTAAATAAGTCTTTAATAGTTTTGTAATCTCTAAATACCTTTATAGCAATAAGGATAACTAATATTGGTAATATAGAGTTACAGATAAGGGGCATTAGCCCTAATCCTTTATATAGCAAGTGTTTAGGCTTGTAAGATTTTAATTTAAAGTAACCGTATATTAACAACCTCAAGTCAGTCTCACCTTTTATTAAAAGTATTTATTATACCCTTCACATCTTAAATAAACTAAACAGTAAATTCTACATTTCTATATTTATTAATAAAGACTTTAAAAGTTATATCCTATAGTAGGAGTTTTGTTAGCTTATGTAATAATATAAACTTTAAGTGTTAAATAATACTTGCCCTGTAATATAAGCCATAACTAGATCCCAGACAATAGCTAGACTTAGTATATTTGCTAATATATGTAGAAGAATACATAATAGTAAGTAAATCCACCCAGTTATACACTCTTATTGCTGGTTTATTATATATTACCTAATTATTCCATAATTACCTTCCTAAGTAAATAAAGTAGTTTATTGTACTAAACCTCCTTAGCCACTTATCTTTTATTATCTTTTTACCCTTTGCTTTAAGTATCTTAGATAGCTTGTACTTTATAAACTGCCATTAAATTTCATTAGCTTAGTTTAGCCGATTAAAAAAAGGGTATACATATATTTGTAATTAAAAGAGTGATATTTTATTACGACCTGCACCCGACACAGGCCTCGAGAGGACTAGCGCGGGTTAAGACAGAACGTATAGCAAGACGCCAAAAGGTAATAGGTATTCCGAAGACGGCTTATTAAGCTAACACTCCTAGATAGGGGTTTAATGTCACTGTAGGTTGCTGTCACTATAATGCACAAAGGTGAGTCTGAACAGTAAGATATAAATGAACAATTAAATATTAGCGTAAGGAACTAGAGTCCCTCACGGTAGTTATAGATATAACTATAACTATCTATATTAACTAGGCGGAAGGTACCTTATACTTTACTCAGTGGCTTATTACTTAGTGAGGAACTAAATAACCTGCTACTAAGCATTTTTTACTTAAAGGTCTTACAGATGCTCAGTAGGTAAGCACTTCTACTAAGACTAAGTAACTTCTAGTTAATTATAAGGGCTTTAAGTCTTTACACCCCTAGCTTAATACGCAGTACCGTACGTACTGTTTTCCTACACTGTTCTTTCTACAGGGGATCTGTTAAGCCGCTCTAGCCTAAATAACGGCCTATAAGGTCATTATACGATTCCCTCTCTTTAACATTCTTTTCCCATAAAGAATCCTAATAAGAGCGTTTCCTTTCTTTAACGTAATTATACTTACTAACTATATACAAAAGCGCACTTTAAAAAATAATACCTCTTATTACTGTAACCTTATAGACTTTATTTCGACTTTTAGATCGCAAATGTTACTTTATAGTCGTTATTCTTTAAAATCGCTTTTTTATCTTATTACTGCACAGTTAGATAGTTACTTTAAATACTTACTGATAAGGGCTTTGTCTTTATATAACGTGTTTAGTTATAACGACACTTTCCTTTAGCGGCTCCTTTCTGAGAAGTGCTATCTTGATACTAAGTATAACGTTACCACGCGGAACCTAAAGTTAAAAACTTAAGAGCTTTACAAAACTGCTATTTGTCTTAACTAGATTGAAATCTAGTACTGTAAGATAGAAAAGCGAGCTTTCTCTACGTTTAGCTAAAAGGTAAAGGTCTTCTGTTTCTAGGAGCAGGAAGAGGCTTATTTAGCTGCTCCTCCTAAAGCTAACAAGTCCTTTAACTAGGGAGGCTTTTTAGTAAGAACACCTGTTAGTTTTTCTCTAAGGGGTCGCTTTAGCTAATAACCTCTTCTTAACCTAATCTGTAGTTATAAATTCCTTTAAGGTCTTTCTGTCGCCTTAGATCTTTACTCCTTAGGGCTGGAAGGTCTAGACCTAACGACTTTTTGTTTGTTTTTTTATTAACTTTTTTCTTTTAACAGTATTTATTCTTATGTGGAGCTTATTAAGAGTTTTAAAGGCTTAATTTCCTTATTAGGTTTACAGTCTTTATAACCTTAGCTAAAGGTTTTAATAACTGTCCTTCTGTACTTATTAAGGAGTTTCCTATTATTTTTTAAGCTTTAAGTCTTATAGTAGTCTTACTTTTCAGTATAATAGTTTAGATATTAGACCTTATTTTATTTCTAATTCTTATCGTTAGTTTTAGTTAGTCTGGATTCTTTCGGTAGAACTCTGTAATTAGGTCTAGGCACTTAAGATTTTTAACTAACTTTTATAAGTTACTTTTAAAGCTGTAATTTAGTTACTTAACGAGATATTTAAATATATTCTTTCCCTTTCGTGAATTTATAACTTCTTTAACGTTATATTCGTCTTTATCGGTATCGATCTCGATCTTCTTTTCCAAAGGAACTCCTTTTAGGGTAAGTTCTAGAAGTAAGATATAAAAAACCTTAGTCCGCACCTTTATATTAGCGGGTAAGTTTAGTTTGTAATTAAAGGTAGCGACCTTTTTCTTAACTTAGAACAGTCTATACCTTTTAAAGTTAAACTTTTTATTAAGTTGTTTCAAATGCAGGTTTCGTGAAAAAAGGTAAACGTAATCCCCCTCTTAAAAAGTCAGTCCCTTAACTTGTTCGCTATCGTAATAAAGTTCTTTCTTAAGCATTAGTTATTCGGTTCAGTATTTATTAGTAAACTTCTTTATTTGTTCGCGTGTAAACTCGAGTTTAGCTTATAAATAGTTATATAGTTCTTATATCTAGTTTACGTAGATTGCAGTTTAAGGGGCATTAGTAAGCAGGTTTCGATAGAGCTTAAGCTCTTTACTGTAGTTAATAAAGAACAGTAATATATTTATCGATTTAATTAACGTTATATTATAAGTTATTTATACTGTTAGTAATAGCTTAAGCTAATTATCTTATTCGAAGTTAACGTAAGTTTAAAAATACGTTATAAGTATTTAGTTAACTCGCTTTATTTAGTTATCTGTTTATAGGTAGAATGCTGTTAAAAGTTTACTCTTTATACTTATTCTTTATATTAGTCCTTAATAGAACTTCGATACGATTAGCTTATCTCGATCCGTAACGATATTATCTAGCTAAAGGTGTCGTGAAATTACTTCTTTCTTAAAGACGTAAGTGAGTTACTTTACTATTATATCCTTTAAGGTTAGTAAGAAATAAGCTTATTTTGTTAATCTGTTAATTATTATAAGGACTTAGTTATAAGTAACTCTTATAGTAAGGTCTTTTAACTCTAGAATCCTAATAACGAAGTTGAGTAAGATAAAGCTTTATAGTGCTTATAGTATAAGGAGTAGTTTAAGAAGTCTGTAAGGTTTATAATATTAGTTTTACTTCCTATAATAGATATTACAGTTATTAACTACTTCCTTAACCAGTTTCTTCATTCTTAAGAAAGCGTACGCCTGTTAAGCTTATGTAAGAGTTTTAACTTAGCTTATATGTCTTCTAAGTCGAGATTTGTAAACTTATTAAATATATTCCTTTTGTTTGTTTAGGTTATGAATATACAGTTTCTCTTAGTACTAAAGCCTTACTCTTAGTTTAGACACGCTGTTTACGCCTTTTAATAGCTATTTTAGTTAATAACCGGTTTTATTATAATTTAAGTGCTTTAAACACTCCTTATTACAGTCTTATAAGTACTTTAAGAAGTCTCCTAATAGGTACTTATATTTACAGGTTCCTTCCTCTAACCTTTTTGCTTCAAAGTCTTATTATTACTAATAGACGTTATACTCTGTCTATAAGTTTATATAAACGTTAATAGTTTATTCCGGCGTCTAGTTATCTAATATTTATAATATGTGTTTTAAAGTGCTGTTTTCTACTTTACTAAACATTATAACGGGAATTAAGACTGGATTAATATCCTTATAGTCTTATCTCCGATTAAGAGTATTAACTTACTTATTATCCTTTCCTTTAATATAGTGAATTTAAAAGTAGAACGGGGCTATTAACTCTATTTACTATACTTACTGTAAGCTAAGTTCCTTTATTAAGAAGTACTGGAGGTTATTATAGTTTAAAAAGACTTAAACCGGTTCTTCTATACTGCTTAAATACAGTGCTTACTTTGTAAAATACTGAATAATTATTATTAATTCTTTATTATGGATTAAATATCGTAAGGCTAAGCTGTGGATTCCTTTCGATAAGAAGGCAACTAAGTGTCGTTTCTTATCGTCTTAGACTTAACTAAGTTCTTTACTAATTACAAACTTTAAAAAGTCTATCTTAACTCGGAAGGGCTTTAAGAAATTAAGGAGAGTTAAGACTAATACCGTAATAAAAGTATACTTAAGGTCCTTAAACGCCTTTTACTATTTATCAGTTTATTTAAACAGTTTACTTTCTCCCGTAAGCTCGTGTAGTAATTTTACAATTTTCGTAAAGTATTTAACAAAATAACGATAGAAATTCGTAAAGTTAATAAAAGCTTATAATTCTTTCTAGTTCTTCAGAGTAAGTTAATCCTTAATTACCTTTATCTTCTCTAGTTACATTTCGAGCCTTTTAAAGGTTACTTTAAACCTTAAATAGTTTAACTCTTATACGTGAAAATAGCTCTTTTCGGGGTTTACTGTCAGCTTCGCTTTTTCGAGAGCTGTTAGAACTTATCGTATATACTTTTAGTATTTTTCTAAAGTTTCGGAATAAACTAGAACGTTATTTAAATACATAAAGATAAACTTGTTAAGGAAGGGGCAGAGAATACTGTCAACTAGGCTTTAGAAGGTTGCAGGGGCGTTTATTAATCTTATTAGTATAATATAGTATTAGTAATACCTGTTATAAGTCTGAAAAGCTGTTTTGTGTTTATTCTCTTCCTTTACTCTAATATAGTTAAATCTTATAGGGAAGTCGAGGTTAGAAAACTAATTTACTTTAGTAATCTATTCTTATATTTCCGTAATAAGTAGTAATAAGTAGCGATTTTTAATCGTATCCTTATTTAACGTTTGGTAATTAATAACTATATACAGCTTACTATCTCCCTTCTTTAGGACGAACAGCATTAAGTACTTTACTAAGGATTAGGACTTTACAATAAACCTGTTCTTTAAGTTTTCGTTAATGTACTCCTTTAAGGCTTTAGCCTATTAGGGGTTTAAGTAGTAAGGCTAGAAACTGTAGAGCTTCGCTCCTAGCTTTAGTTTAATTTCGTAATCCTACAGTCTGTAGTCTAGTAATTATAATATTTTTTTTCAAAACAGGGTAAACTTTCTATACTTTGTAAGTACTTTAGATAAATCGACTTCTTTATTTATCTATAAATTAGCTTCTTACTTCTTTTTACCTTTTAAGTCGTTATTTAAGCAATGCAGTAGACTCTTTAGTCTTTTAACTATCTTAATAAACTTAATTTAAACTATATTTAGTTTTAAAAGTTCAGTATGCTTTTAAGTACTTTATGTATCTTTAGAGCAGTTTAATATCTTCTTAACTTCTTTCGAATAGTAATTACAGTTAGGGGACTTACCGAAAGTGAGGTAACTACTCCTTTAATCGATTATAAGGTTATACTTTTCTAGTTAGGGTAGACTTAGGATTATATTGTAACCTATAACTAATGTAACGTTAAAGTCTACTTATTATTTATCCTTATCTATTTTAATTAAGAGTGGCAAATAGTAAGTGATTTTACCGTTATTATATTAGTATAAGCCTCCTTCTCTATTTCGAATAAGTATAACCTCTTTATACTCTTAGTTAAAGAGTTTCCTTCAGTTAATTAAGAAAAGGTACATTAGGTTAGAAACACTCCTATTATTAATTACTACTTTTACCTTAAATAGTCTCCCTCTTCTATTTATTAAGTTAACACTAACAGAATAATACTTATGCTTTTTTAACATTTAAGTTATAGTAATTATCTGTCCTTAAAGTCTTATCTAGCTTAACCTTTAAGTATCTCTTCTTCTTCTTAAGGTTTTTATTAACTAGTAAACTACTGGTTTCCAGCTTTTCTAAAAAGCTTACAGCCTTTTTTTAATTCCTTCTGGAAAAACAGGTAACTTTAATAGATTTAACGATTAACTTTTTTTAAGTTTTCACACCTTAACGTCTAGTTGACTTTAAACGGTATAATATTCTTAAAGTCTTTAATAAGTTAATAATACGCTCTGTAGGCTTAGATTGTAATAATATCTTTTTACTCTTAGATCTGTTAGTAATCTTCCTACTTCTACTATTCTCTAGCTTTTCCATTAAAGTGTAGCAAACACGTTACGATTAAGTAATTATTAAGTATTCCTCCTTGCTAACACGTAGTAAGGGTTTAATTAACTACGGTAATTTTCTACTTATTATTAAGCTTTTTTATTAAGGAGTAGGTAACTTAGTAATAAGCTAGTTTTAACTTTACTCTTACGACAGCGTAATCTTATTTCTATACGCTAGGGAAATAGTTATAAAGGGCTTTAAGTCTGTAATACTAATTAAGAGCGCAGTTATTATATACGTAATCGATCTACAGTATATTTCTGTAAGTAAAGTAGTTAATGTTAACTGTAGGTACTGTAATTATAAAGTACAGAATAGGGAAAGTAATATTTTATTCTTTTTCTTTTTCTACTTACTTCTGTATACGTTATTTTTCCTAAACTTCTTCTTAGAACTTAAGTAGTAATAACCTAATTTATTCTTCTATAAAGTAACCTTCCTTAACAAGTCGGTATTTAAGCTAATTAATAAAGCGAACTTTATTATAAAGTTGTAACTTAATTTTTACTACTTTATCTTTAAACGTTACAGTAAGACCTTTAATTTATAAGTTCTCCACTTTATTTACCAGTTCTTAATATTTCTCCTTCAGCTCTTAAACCCTTTGCTAATATACTTACTTTATACTTTCTTAAGGGACCCTTAAGGTACTAATCTAAGGTATATTAGCTTTAATATAAGGCAGTTACCTAAGCTATCCTTCTTTTAAGGAGGTAAAGGTACTAATCTACTTAACGTACTTAAAGTGTTTAAAAGTCTTAGGAGGTACTGTTAAAAAGAACTTCTGTTTCTCTAATTCGATTCTCTTAACTTATTCTCTTTTACTTTCTAAAGCTTACTTCACCGTTTAAGTGGCTTAGAGGGCTAATTCTTCAACTCCTTTTACTATCTTGGTAATTTCTAAATCAGGGTCTTTCTTAGACTTCTTTAGTTTTTAAGCTTACAGGGTAAAGTTTTTAAGACTTATAACAGCTAGTTAGAATATCTCTTCCTAAAGTCAGTCTTTTATAACTTACACTTTTAATAATTCTAAGTTTTTACTTTAAAGTTAGTCTTCTATAACCTACACCTCTGTAACTAACCTTTCTAAGACACCCTTAAGGATTAAGTACATTACGTCTTAAGGTTCTTCCTCTTCTTCCTTATCTCTTAAGTTATATTTGCTTATCTAGTTACAGTCTTCTTTATTGCTTACTATCTTAATATAGACGTTTCTAAAGTTAAATTTAACATATTTCCCTCCTTCTAGAACAGGTTTCTAACTAACCTATTTTAATAACAGGTATTACCGTACTATATATCCTTTCTTATTACAGTTAAAGTATTAGACTTATAATAAGTCTTTAAGCTGCTTCTATTACTGTTATCGCTAAGGCTTATCGCAGTTAAGTTAATTCTAACAGTTTACTATACTAATATCTATTAGTTTAAAGTAATAACCTATCGTAATTAACTAATTCCTTTTCTTTAGTTTACTTAACTAATAAGGGGTCTATTCCTTCTAATAGTTCTTCCGATAATAGTAATTATAATACTAGTTATTAACTTTAATAATTATCTTAATTAGCTCTTAAAAGCGATTTAAGCAGTCTTCCTGGTAAAGATCTTTAGTAACGTGTTCCTTTAGACTACTTTAAAACAGTATTACTAAAGCCTTTTAGCTAAGCTTAGTCTTTACTGCTTTTAGTTTAAAGCGTGTAGAGAACTTAAGGACTGAAAATATCTGCCTTAAGGCTATAAGCCGCTACTTAACCTACCTAAGAGCGTCTAGTTCTCTAAACTCAGTTTAAAGCTAATTAATAAACACGTTAAAGTTATCGAAAAGGGCTTAAGTCTTAAAGGCCTCCTTACGTACTTTATTTACAGAGAGGTCGTTAATTATTTTCATATAAGGTTTATATTAGTAAACAGCTACTCCATCTAGTAAAGCTCCGGTAAACTTAACCTTTTCTTCTTCTTTAAAGAACTGCTTATCGTAATAAGTAATATAGCTTTAAAGTTAAGCTATCTACAACTCTAGTTACGTAAAGTCTCCCTTAAAGCGTAATAATAAAGGAAGCTTTACTTATTTCTTCTGTAAGCCCCTAAAGTCATTATTCTCTAACTTAATAACGTTAAGTTAAGCTTAGAGTTTTTCGATAAGACCGATATAACTTTTAGTATCTTTAAAGAAGGTTTCGTTAAATTCCTTAATTAATCTTTACTAATTAAAGTTTAAGTCTTTAAAACGTATAACTAACTTATCGATAGTGGGAAGTTAAGGTTAGGCTTACGCCTCCTTAATCTCCTTACCTTTTTCGGAAGTTAATATATTAGTAAGAGGGAGGTAATATCTGGGAATTTAATAAGTAACGTTCAGAACTGTAACGCTAATATCGTATTATAACTTACACTTAATATAAGCCTCGAGAGGATTAACGCAGGTTAAGACAGAATGTATAGTAAGACGTTAATAAGTAATAGGTGTTCCGAAGACAGCTTATTAAACTAACACTCCTAAACGGGGGTTTAATGTCACTGTAGGTCGCTATCACTATAATATACAGAGGTGAGTCTAAACAGTAAGATATAAATAAACAATTGAATACTAGTGTAAGGAACTAAAGTCCCTTACGGTAGTTATAGACATAACTATAACTATTTATACTAACTAGGCAGAAGGTACCTTATACCTTGCTCAGTAGCCTGTTGCTTAGTGAGGAACTAAGCAACCTGCTATTAAGCACTTCTTGCTTAGAGGTCCCACAGATGCTCAGTGGGTAAGCACTTCTGCCAAGACTAAGCAACTTCTAGTTAGTCGTAGGGGCTTCGGGTCTTTGCACCCCTGGCCCAGTGCGCAGTACCGTGCGTACTGTTTTCCTACACTGTTCCTTCTGCGGGGGATCCGTCGGGCCGCTCCGGCCCAAGTGACGGCCTGCAGGGTCGTCACATATTTTTAGGAATAGTATTATTATTATAACGCTAACTGGCTATGAACTGTTTCTAATATATTATAACGGTCCCTTCTGCTGGATCTAGGTTATCTTCTGCACTGTTAATACTAAATGTAATATCTTTTATGAAATCCTTTAAGGACTTAAGGTTATAGGCACTAATATTAGGGTAGTTATTTGCATATTTAAAAAGAATATTAGAAGCTAACATTTAGTAAGAATTTGGGGATCTTATTAGTTTTACAGATTAATTATATAGTAATATCCTTTTAATACCTTATCTGTTAGCTTTTTGTGGACTGTAGAGCCGTCTATCCCCTCTGTACAGTTCTTTAAGCCCTTCTCTTTTCCCTGGTGAAAAAACTCCTAGGGGCTCTTCTTTCTCGGTATTGTGAAAATAAGATTAAGAGAAATAAGGAAGAAGGGAGATGTGTTCGGTGTGGTAAGGGGGGCAAGGGGGGTAAGGAGGGTAAGGAATGGAGATAAGAGAGAGAAAAATCAGGTGGTAGGCAGTAGGATAAGTCGGGCTGCCTCTTTATAGCTAGGAGAAGAGTGGTTGTGTGGTAGGTAAGCATGATTACTATAACCTAGAATCTCAAAACGGAGAGTGAAAACGTTAGCTATCGAGCCTAATTCTTGGCCTCCATCTTGAGAGCAGGTTTGTTTTGTTGGAGCAGGGGGATAGGGGTCCGATTTCTAGGACCCCTTATCCTTTTTTCGGAGGCAGGCCCAAAATCGGTCTAACGTTGCGTAAACTTGCCAATTTTCATAACAGGGTGAGCATTGGGTGAGCAATGGTGAGCCGAAGCTGAGCCGAGGGTGAAGCGAGCCTGATTTTAGCCTAACTATCTTTAGATGGGCCCATTTATTTTTTAGTCTGAGACTACCTAGGTATGCGTTGATGTGCCGTGCATCGGTGAAACCCCATCGTACTGATCCGAAGTATCCACAAACAATAGGGGCATTCCGGCATCAAAACCGGCACTAAACACTCGTTTGCAACTCTAAGCTGAAGGGGGGCTGATGTCGCAGCATTCTCGATGACGGCTATCCCGTCACTTGCCTCACCATCAGTCACCTAGCACAGCTACTCGGCTAGGTGATTCTCTTTATCAACACAAATGACTCCGACTCTTAGAATCGGACGCTTTTTCCAGCTCATTCAGCAGCCAGCGACCTCGCAGCACTGCTCATCGTTGAGGTTAAGCCCACCTCCTGTCTGGCTATATTAACTGGAGGTTCTCCCCTCGATTTTCTGACCCTATTCGTTCCTCCATCAAGCTCATACTTCCTGCAGCACAAACAGCTAAGGTAAACAAACCTGGCACCTCATTCCGGCACAGAGCATCAAATTCTTCCTCTAGCCCCCACCCACCTACCCACCCCGAACGTCACCAAACCAGAGGTGCAATCTTCATGCTAGTTCCCCGGTTTCCCCCCTCTGATTTACTGCAGAGAGCTTCTAGAATTCCTAACATCCCGAGCAGACATCCACAATGTGTCGATTCGTCCATATCCTGTACTCATGCGGTCACCGCCGAACGTTCAGCGAAGAGGAAGCTCCAAAAGGCCAAGACTGCCAATGCGAATATCTCAATTATGAGGAGAGGGTAGTCCGACATCCCAGTTACCGTCGTGGTTGCCACCGCGGTCCAAGATAGGTGGTTGGGAGCAAGCTTCAGCGGGAACGGAGCAGGCTAGGAGTGTGGTGGGCATGGGGCTTACATCTCTCTAGTCATAGAAGTGGGATGCTGGTGTTGAAGTGGTGGGAGTAGGTGCTCTTGGGCTTGTTTGGAACCATTCGTGATGGCTTCGGGACAATGAAGAGGGGAAACTTGGTGCGGAGGATGCTTATGCGCTCGAGAGTTGGACGTTTTTATGCACTCTTTTAAGTATTGAATTCAGAATGCGCCGATTTGAACCAATTTGCGTTCCTTAGGTAAATGTCACAGTGACTGGAAATAACCGGTTTATCACATGTCTCCGACAGCTGAAGGTAACTATCTACCTCCTACCTAGGTTGGGTAATTCTACCTGATACAACTCAGATCAATAACGGAACACATGCGGTACTCACCGGTCGGTTCTGGACTGCAAGTACGGTGATTGGCTACTATTGGGGAAATAGGCTGATAGTTACCTGTCAGATACTGTAAACTGAAGTAGATATTGGGGGCTCGAACCCCAATGTCAAATGTGCGCTGCGCCACTCCCGGCATTTGGGAAACGCTGGCTGACCGGGCAGTGCAGTTCCTGGACATGAAACGCCGATGCACCTCACCTCGGCACGAGGCGCAAACCATGCGCTACCCCGGTCTCACAAGGCAACCATCTTGGTCGCGGACAGCCTGCAAGTACTTTGGGATTGATGCAAATCCTGGTCTCATCGGGACGATGCTAGAGAACATATAACATATGGCAATTCGCTTCCGATCGCTCAGAGAAAGGCAAAAGGTACCTAACCTCAAGCAATTTTAAATCGCATTTCAGCTTCCAAAGCCAAAGCCTCACCACCTGCACCTCAGTTCATCTCGATATGGAGCCATCCTGGCTGTCATCAAGAGCGCAGACTGCGAGACATGATCCGAGTTCGGCTCTTGCCGACGCTCAAAGAATTCGGGCTGTCGCGGCACAAATCGACAAAAGACCGACCGATGCTTCGTTTGAACAAAAGGACGCGACAAAGGTCATGGCATTAGCCAAAGGGCTCGAGCAAGCACAATTACAACATTCTGTGCAAGATGTGTTCCCAAACAGAGCGCCAGAAGCTAATCAACGCCGACGACCCCCACCTCCACCGCCCAAGAAGCCAGCGCTTTCCAAGACATTTCCGCTCGTCTGTGGGTCGTCACCACCAACACCACCAGCTGCTCCCCAAACCCGCGATGCACCGGTCACAAATCTGGTCAATTGTCGAAAGGACGCTATTTTCGGACCCCGAGTCCCTCCGCTTCCACCGCGGCGGCCACAGCCCCTGCCTACGCCCCCGTCGACACCCGAATTGAGCTCCTTCGAGCTTTGCGCTGCTGCGCCATGGCCATCAGCAGAAACCCGCAAAATCGGACAGCGGCCAAACAACTCGCACTCACCGCCACGATTGCCACCACGGCGACCGACTTGCACCACGCCCCCGTCAGTCGCGGCGACAGCAGAGTGGTCGTCCCGGCCCCAACGCTTGCCCGAAAGGTCAACTTCGAAGTCGCCTGATGCCAGCTTCGATCCGCGCGCCACATCGAGCTCTTCCGCCTCGAAGACACCGAAGAAGGCCAATAATCTCTGCGGGGAATGCTCCAAGATTGACTTCGCGCAATTCGGAAACACCCTTATTGAGCGCGCATCCATTGATCCAGGCGCTCAATCCACCGCCCACCTGATCAACCTGAAGCATCTCCTGTCCAAGCGCCACAACTGCAACTTCTGCAGCCTGCTGTTCCAAGCGCTTTGTCTTCCAGCGCACGACCCGCTCCGCGACGAGGAACTCCAAGAGTCAATTTTGAAAGACAAGAAGTTTCAGGACCTGCGCTCCAAGGAGGCTCCCTTCTGGGTTGACTTTGAAACGTGGGCGGGCAATCGAGAAAAGTTCAGCATCAAGAAGGAGGCAAAATGGCCGTTCGGCCACACTTACGATGATGTCAACGTCAAAGAGATCAAAGCCGACAACGAGAGGGAAATCGACTTTGAAGAAGGGGAGGGGAGCGAGAGACGAGATGCCGCCGCGATCAACCAAGGCGCCCGAGCAGGATTGGCCGCCGGGAAGCACTTTGACAACAACGGAGACCGGGCGAAGGCGTATGGCTTCGCTATGGATGTCCTGCCAGATATGGGCGTCATCAACGCCATGACCAAGAAGGGCGTTCCCGCTGTGGTGAGAGTCATGGTGCATGGCATTTCGCATCCCAAGTCAGGGGTGCTCGATATCACGGTATTTGGCTGCGCGAAAGCAAGAGGCCGCGACATCAAGACGCTCAGCCACTTTGCCATTCGAGTTGCCTCGCCGGTTCCATCAACACTGCCAAAACACGAGAAGAACCTTCGATACGGAAGGCTTGTTGACAGGAAGGCCATCGATTTCAACCTCTGCCGCACATGGCTCACGCACTGCTGCGCTGCCCATGGGACGACATGCAACTCTCCAAAATGGTCGGCCACGCTTGAGAAGCCGTCGGGAATTCCGTTTCGACTTGTCGACGTCCAAGACGGCTCCATTGTTGAGAGAGACCCGCAGCACCATGAGTACGCGGCTCTGTCTTACGTTTGGGGCGATGTCTCACATCGCGCCGGCATCCTATCCCTCAGCAACAAAAACGTCCATTCGCTCTCTGCGCCCGGCGCGCTTGGACGCTACAACGTTGGGCGCGCGATCTCAGATGCCATCGATATTATCCGCAGCCTTGGCCTGCGCTACCTCTGGGCTGATCGTCTGTGTATCATCCAGGACAGTGACACAGACAAAGCCCACCAGATTGGGCAGATGGACCGCATCTACGGCGGTGCGCTGGTCACAATTGTCGCCGCATCCGGTACACATCTTAACGAGCCCATCACGGGCGTGTCAACCACTCGCTCCGTTTCCCAACTGGCTGAGCGCGTCACGTCAGATCCGGTAGTTAACGTGCTCCTTCCGATGCAAAGCGCCGGGTATCCTGACCTCAACCCATGGGCGAGCAGAGCGTGGACGCTGCAAGAGAAACTCCTCTCAAAGAGGCTGCTCATCTTTCACGACGGCGTGGTTGACTTTCGCTGCCCATACGGGACGATGCACGAAGACATGAGCGCCATGGATGCCGACACCCGACTTCCTGCTGTTGGCTGGCTTTCCTTGGCGAATACAAGCCTCTTCTCAGAAATTAAGACGGGCAGTTACGGACGCAGTGGCCCACGGCTGTTGCGGTCCTCGATTTTTGCAGACTATGCGGGTCTCATTCAGGAGTATACGCCTCGCCAGATGACGAACCCAATAGATGCCATAAATGCTGTCATGGGGATGCTCAAGATTCTCATTGCCAACCAGCAAAACCCACAGGGCAGAAAGCGGCTCTTGAATGGTCTACCAGAGGAGTTCTTTGACCAGGCTCTACACTGGCAATGTGCAGCCAAGGAAGGGGTCCGCCTCCGGCTAAGGAAAGACAGGCGGTTTCCTACCTGGTCGTGGGCTGCTTGGGAAGCAGCAGAATGTGTCGACCCCGAATCAAGACAGCTTGTTCTCTGCCCTGGTGGAGTGCAGTATGAGGCAACCTATCGTGTCCAGACTGACAACCGCGGTCAGCTACAAAAAGTCCTGCAAAAGAATCGGGGCGGCGATGCGGAGCAGCCCGAGGAGCGGATACGTCCGCTCTTACGATGGTACACCGCCGACAACCTTCCTCCCGTGCCTCCACCTCGAACCCAGCCATCCTCCTCCGGCAACGGCAAGTTTAGGCCCGCCCCACCGCCCCTCCCCCCTCGAAAAGGCAGCGCTAGTCCTCTCAACAACACTCCCCTCCGCCCACTCAACAGCAACGGTCTCGGCCTCGCATTGAGCCCCTCCACCTCCCTCGAAGAATGGACCTCCTCCGTCTCCCTAGCCACAAACAACCTCGCCCTCGATTGTCCTCTCCCCGCCCTTCCCCCTGCTCTCACAAAAGAACTCCGTCCAGGGTATCACCTCGTCTTCCGCACGCTCATCGCTCAATTCTCCCTCGGCGAGACCCGCACAAGGACAGAGACCCTCTGGCGGAAGACCGAAGACGGGAAGCTACTCGCCGCTCGGGAGCTGCATATCAGAGAGACAGCTATTCTTGCAGAGAATGGCAAGGAGGTAGGGAGGGTGAGCCTCCCTTATGAGGTTGCGGCGGGAGGGGTAGGGGAGTTTGTGGTCCTGTCGGAGGGGCAGTTCTTTGGCGATGAGGAGAGTATTGAGGTGGGGGAGTATCCGTTGTTTAATGTTATGTTAGTGAGGTGGGAGGGGGATATCGCGGAGAGGGTTGGACTGGGGAGGGTTACGAAGGAGGGGTGGTGGGGGGGTAGATGGAGGGAGGAGGTTGTTGTCCTGGGGTGAGGGGGGTTGCTGTGTGAGCCCAGGGCCTGACTGGTGAGATATTCAGTCCAGGGAGTCATAAGGAATTTAGTTACGTCAGTGTGGAATGCCGTGGGAACTCAGGGTCACTACGCTAGGGTACAAGTAGTGTGACGGGAATATTTTATTTCTAGGTAGTGTGGGGTTTTGGGGGTTTTATCGGTATTTTGCTTTCTTATGCCGGCATCACCGTCTGGCAGCTTGCCAGCTTACAAACATCATTCTTCAAAAGGTTTGATTAGATCAGATATGGATAGTTGGGCCAACTTGTCCCGCTTCTCCGCCGGCTCGAAAGCGTACCAGATCTGTTGGGTCTGTACGGAGATACCACCACTTCTTGGTACACGGGGAGTCCGGGTCGGGGTACCGAATGACGCGGAACAGTATACTGATGTCATCCTGCGCAACCCGGTAAATCTCGGCGAGCTTCTGGTCCATCAGGTTGCGACACTTGCGAGTCGGCAGGTCAAAATCGCCATTCAGAAGCATCTTGCACACCCAGACACCCTTATCCAGGGCGAAGAAGGTGCTTATCTCCTCATAGGGCGATTCCCAAATTGGCTAGGCAAGGAGTGAGCCGTTAAATTCCCTCTCCAGATCATTCTCAACGCCAATCGTCACACGCCCGCACGACTTCCTCAAACTGGCTCCGCTTCTCGAGCAAGTCGCGGCAGCGAACTTGCGTCTCATAGCAGAGCCCTGTGAGAAATTCGTGGTGCGAAAGGCACTCCATGATACGGGCAAGGAGGAGCGCCTTGTCTGCGTATGTACCTGGTGCGGCGGCACAGATGAAGAATTCGTTGGCGATGGGGTGGAGCCCGTCAACAAGATCATGCGCTAGCGCGATGTCGTCTTTGGAGGCTAGGAATTTGGGGCGCGGGACGCTGTATTCCCATTTCTTCCGTAGGTGGTGAGATGCGTCGAAGGCGTCGGCGATGCGGACGGGTGGTCACAATTTCCTTCATCCCAAAGACTTTAGTGGTCGTTCATCTAACAAAGACGTTGCTCAGTTGACCTAAATCTCAAGATCAAAACCAGAGAACAAGAGGACACTGCAATTGAGAGGCATCTTTCACTAAGATCCATCTTGCCACATCCTCTGACTCGCAAGACAGCAACAGCGCAACCTGGAAGCAATCAAAAATTGGTTTGGCTGATCGTCATTGCCGTCATTGGTCGGTGTTTGCACCCCTAAGCCATACCTGATATTGCGATATCCAATCAGAAAACATACCCCGATAGGCGCATGCCCTCAACCTGGAGCCCCGCCAAGAAAATTATCCGACTTCAGCAACCCCACCCGACGTTTGATCGCCCAAACGACATGCGAAGGCTTGTTTCCGCAATGCAACGCGTTCCGACCACCAGAGATGTGCTGCCCGGCGCCCGGGTCAATATCGTGCTCAAGGCAGACCAGCCGACCGGCCGCACCGTGTCGGGGGCAGTGAAGGATGTGCTGACTCGCGGCGACCACCCGCGGGGCATCAAAGTTCGACTGGTCGACGGCAGAATCGGCAGGGTCCAGGCCATGGCCGACGCCGCCGCCGCCACGAGCCCTGCTCTCGACGCGGTCCAGGAACCCATGACCGCAGCGGCGGGTGGCGCGGGAGCGCCCCGTCCTTTCCGGGTACCACGCCAATCCGCATTTGACATTCGAGACGAAGAGCAGCCAGCAGCCTCAATTGGCCTCGAGGCCTACCTCAAGCCGGCGAAGCAGCGAAAATCCGGCAAGGGGAAAGCACGCCAAAATGCCGATTCCGCAACCACTGCGGGGGCCTCATCGCGAGGAGCGAGCGTTACGTCGCCTTCAGAGTCGGAGCCGCTCTCGACCTGTCCAGTCTGCGCATCTTTCGAGGGCGATGCCGCAGCAGTCGCCCATCACGTCGCCGGTCACTTCGACAATTGAGATTTACGAGTTCACCATCATATCTCAGATATTATTAGCTAATACTGGGCATCCAATACCTCGCCCAAGGAGCCTCCACTGGCCCACGTAATCCCTGTCCTCAACCATTATTGTCCCGCGCCATGTGGTGTGCCCCGCATCAACCTACTGATCCTAATACTCTGGATTGTTCGCGTCCTCTAGCTCTCCCAATGAACTTCCACCCGTCCCAGCGGTGAACCGAAGTCTCTGTGCCGCTGTCTCTCGTCGTCACGCTTTAGCGCGGCGCGAGATACGTTGAATCGCCGCTTCGAGAAGGATCGGGCCTATCGAGAAACGCCATGCCGGCGCTCTTTACCCGACGGCATCTCAACTTCCTCCCGAAAGTTGGATACCGCATCCATATTTCTGCCAGGGGCCCCGCCCTTCGGATCCCTTACACAGCATCTCTGCGAATACACCGAGTCTAATATGCCATCTTGGACGCACACCTAGCTGTGGACGCTTCACTCGCCGTGGTCGCGCTTCCCATATTTCGCTGTTGCCAATGAGCAATTACTCCAGGCGAAACCATTGCGTATGGCGAAGCGGGCAGCTGTGAGAGCTCCATGTCGAAGATGTTTCTGGGGCCGCACAGCCTCCTGGACCCTTCGAGCCGTGGTCTCATGTTCGGTCGGTTTTCCTCAAATAGGATTGTGGAGGAAGTCCCTTGGCGTCTGTGCGCGGCGATGCTGATAGTTGCTCATCTCGATACTGTCGTCGTCGCTCCACTCTTCATCGCTCCTCTTGGGGGGTTTCAGGTCAGGCTCCGGGCTGTCGTTGACCAGCGTCCTGTCCAAGAACGTCCCACTGTCTGATCCATTGAAGCCGCGCCTTTGTGTTGCTGGGGCCGGTATTGGCGCCGCCAGCTGCCGGCCAAACATGCCCGACCTATCGATGACGCTATTCCTGACCCTCGATTCCGCCATTGTTCCCGTGTACCCAGTTTCGTCTGTCCGGTATCCCAGCGGGACTGCTACTTGGAAGCCCTCGCGCACCAGGGCACGAAGGATCGGGATCGAAGCTGCCATGATACAAATCGACGACTCGGCGTTACCCCAGATGACGAGGGACATACTTGCCACTGTGGTTCTGTTAGAGCGCCTAAATATCGAGGGGCCAGTCGAGAGACCGTGGGCTCTGTTTTCTCGGATGTCACTTACGAGGGTCCTTGACGACAGTGGGAAACGTCACCGTCTTCATCGCAGCTGCTGCGCCAGCGCTACGTCTGTCAGTCTCTGCAGGTGGCAGTTTGGTTGGATGACTCACAAGACACCCATACTCATGGCAATCACCACGCCGACTTTCTCCTTCTTGCCCATCTGCAGGCCCCAGATGAACTTCCAGGGTAGGAACGCGAGCACCACGTCCATGACGGCCGAGTACACTGATAGCAGTCAGAATCCGTATATGTGGACGGGAAGGTCGACATCTTACCGCAAGAGAACATGTTGTATGTCAACGACACGTTGACGGAGATGCAATTTGGCGACCTTTTCACGCCCAAGCACTCTATCCACACCAACACGGTGCTCATACCGAGCGTCGCTGTCAGCGTGATAATGATGTACCAAACAGCAAGGCGCATCCAGACGGCCGGGATACGGAGCAGCATCAAACCGAAAGACACTTTCCCAAGTAAATTGGCGGTAATCAAGAAGGTCGACAACAAGTTCACCGGCAAGGAAAACAATGGGCCATTCCCAGCAGGGATAACGGCGTTGCCGTAGCCAAGCGTGATGAGATACGACACCAGGCCTGCCTGCGCTGTCTGGCACACCCACGCGCCGAGGAGGGCGTAGTCGTCCCACCAAAGCCCCCTGTTCTGGCATTTCTTGAGGTAGAGTCGTGTGAAGAGGAAGAGGGCGGCGATCGAGACCAACAGCCATAAGATGGCATTCAGGCGAGGCCCGTAGTCGATCTTCTTGTCGACAAACAGCATTTTCGTCGGTGTCTTTCCTTCGCAGAGATGTGGGCTTGGGAAAGAGCGGGGGGGACAGCGCAGGCCAAAATGCCGCTGCCTGTCGGAGCTGGGACGAAAACGAGTGTATTCGCGACGAACGCAATTCCGCAATTCCGCGATTCGAACAAAGGACAGGGAGGGTCAATAATTCCACAGCGGCAGAGACGGCACGCTCAATTAAGTTTAAATTCGGCCGACGTCCAGGCACGGCGTTTGCTTTCAGCTGAAGGCGAATTGCCGCGATGCGGTCCGTAAACCTGGGCGTGTGTCAGAAATGCATCGTATCCGACAACTTTTGAGACGATTGCTGGTCGTCGATCATATCGGGGATTATAGCTGTCGAAACAATGGCATTGGCGGCTGGCGGCTGTGTGGTTGGCGGCGGGAGGGGTGCGGCTCGGCCCCGCTGCCGAGCATTGGTCGCCAAAACCAGGGGCGATGCAGGGGAGTCTGTTGTCGCTTTCGGAAGCTGCACCAGAGGGCCCGCGCGCTGCGCACCATCGGCACCCAACGGTGGAGATGAGGGGACGACCCACCCAAACACCAGCAAAACATATGATCACCTTCCGAATAGTCAAAGGGGCGACGCCTTGGGCAGCGGTCGAGCATTGTTCTTGATCGGCGCAACAATAAACCCTGATCCAGGTCGACGCGCCCCAGATCACCAGACGAAGCCTGGGGTACAGTCGCGTCTGCAGCGCGTTCCGCTGTCAGTCGGCACAGACCGACACCCTCACCGACCCAGCGAGCTTCTAGATTACCTAAAATTATGAGCCTAGGGCAGAATTCAAGCGCGGACAGACGGCTCTTCAAACGCATGTTTGCTGATCTGCACGCATCCCCTTACGTTGTTCTAGTCCTTCCTGGTTCTCCCTGTTCGATCTTCGCACTGCCCCTCTCACCGTTTCCGCGTCCCAGTCCCCGCGAACACGTCTTGCGCGAGATCACCGTGGCCCCCGATGGCTTCTTCCGAACCTGCCCGCTTTCTGGTCCTTTTAAGGCCTATCCCGAATCAAGGCTAGGGGCGAAAGGCTCGAGAACATCATGCTCGCCTGTCAAACTGAGTATCCACACCCTCTGCGGCCCTAGCCGGTGCTAGTACGATGGGCTAGTCGCAGCCTCCACGTTGCATTCCGAATCTCGGTGTGCTCGTCTGTTAGCAAGTCAGACGTGAGCAGGGGAGGAGCTTTCTCGCCGGCTGGGTGCGGCGCTCGGGACTTTCTCCTTTGTTTGAGAGACAGTCGCCGGTCTTCTCGGGTTCAGCCTCGGGTGGAAGGGCTCGATCGCCCAAGTACTCGAGCCCGCTGGGGACGTCTACAATAGCCACAGACGCAGCAATTCACGATTTACTGCTCGTGATTAGCGTCATGGCGGGGGAGTCTCGGCCCCGCGGGAATGTACCTCGGTTTTGCAGCGGTGATCACGAGCATCGAGTGCACGAAGCACATCAGAAACCTGAAGGTTTTATCGAACCTGACCTGGTTATCGGCGACCTCGGTACGGGAGAGCAGAGAAGACGCGGCGAGAGTTACTCGAGCCTCGCCTACAGCTCTCATTGTACCGTACGGCCGTCGTCCTTGAGTTTCAACTGCTATGGCGTCTAAGAACCGCGGGATCTAATCGATTCCACATTCCAAGCCCAAACCATACCACGCTCAGAGGGAGGCGGTGGGTAACCAAAGCCGTTCACCCCCCACGATCTATCTCCGCCGATCCTTTACCTCAACGCCAACTGCCTGGGCGAGCTCCTCGGCCAGTACCTCAAGCTGATGCTCCTCTAAACAGCGATGCTGTGGCCAAAGACGCGGCAGATGCTGTGGCAGGAAGCGACTTCGAAGACCAGAGATGAACTTAAGTCGCCCTTCTGCTCGCACTCGATTGTCAGAATGCTCACAAGATGCTGCATCACCGACATCTCCGGCTTAGGAGCCTTTTTGCCACCAACGCACACGCCTTCCCCTTCCCCTGCCGGAGAAAGCTCTCTCTTGTGCCGGGGCATACACCAGATCACGAATTTCGTGGCCGGCACTGCTCCCGCTGCCACTCCCCACCGCAGACAACATGTCCTCGTACCAACTACGGTTATCTGCGCCGCGTAGGTGTCGGCGTTGGTGAATTTTGTGGAAAGCTGGGGCTCTGTCGTCGTTGTCAAGATGTGAGGCACGACCACACCGGAGACCGGAGGTTAGACGGTGGAGAGGACGCCGATCTGTGCCGATCGGGCGGATCGTGGGGAGAAGTCCCGCCTTCGACCGCCGTATCCGATCGAGCCGAGAAATTTGGGGTTTCCGTTCCCCGCAAGAGACTGCCGCTCGGCGGATCAGGTTGCAAGGGATGTGGGGCCGCCATACAGGCAATATTTCTTTTTTCACTTGGTCCGGGTTCGGGCTCTCTTTGAGCTTCAAAATCACCCATATAGATGGCATTGTTTGGGGCTTTTGTGTTGTTGTCTCTTCTTTGACAACCAGCTTGATCAAACGGGTCAAACAGGTATCTCAACTCTTGAAGCTTCGAAATAACAGAATCAGGAACCAGTTTTCGGTCAATTCAGCAGTAGCAAAAATTTACAATATGTTCATACCGAAGTTACAACTTTCTTCGTCCTGTTCCTTTCTCTAATGCAATATCTCAGCGCTCAACAACGTCAGCTCTTCCCAACCATCAATTAATAAAACAGAGCCACCTCATCCAACAACCCCTCCCTAAACAACTACTGCTCAACCTTCTTAAACAACAACGTCTTCGTCGGATCCGGAACAGACTGTTATCACCCGTTAGCATCACTCTCACCCAACCCCCACCCAGGAAAGGAATCACTCACCGTCCCTGCCATCTCAAAATTCCTATACCTCTCCGTCACCCCCTCCTCCATCTTGACATCAAACATCATCACAGCCGTCGCCACAATCATCTTGATCTCATTCGCCGCCAAAAACCTTCCCGGGCACGCATGCCGTCCATACCCAAACGTCAAGCTACTCTGACTCACACTCACAAACTGATTCTGCGCCGCGGCCTCCACCTCCCCCTTCTCCCGCGCTTCATTCCTCAGGTTATAGAACCGCAGCCCGTCAAAGGTCTCCGGGTCGGGGAAGACCTCCGGGTCGCGCGCGATCGCGTGCGAGGGGACTTCGATGACGACGCCCGCGGGGATGACCTCCCCCGAGGAGAGGGTGAATGGGCAGAGGACCTTGCGCGAGAAAGAGCCCGTGCCGGGGGGGTGGAAGCGTAGGGTTTCTTTGAGGAAGGAGTCGAGCTTCTTCATGGCTTGGAGGGCGGGGGCGGACATTTGGTTGTTGTGCGCGGAGAGGACGGTGAGGATTTCGGAGCGGAGGATGGGGAGGAGGGTGGGGTTGGCG
>Ga0247760_1000365_pt1 | contig 50090 bp, 54 predicted proteins | sample UWRJL171409R4_FD_179936 | JGI IMG/M metagenome (GOLD analysis project Ga0247760, IMG submission 179936) | Plant litter microbial communities from Arlington Agricultural Research Station in Wisconsin, United States - UWRJ-L171-409R-4 | ecosystem: Environmental > Terrestrial > Plant litter >...
CCTCAATCCCCTCCTTCTCCATCTTATTCACGCGGTGAAAGAGCGCGTAACTCAACCCCGACATGCCCTCTTCGACATTGTGATGCCACAGCTCCCCAAGTCGCTTGAGCCTCGGCACGCGCGGCCACCCGTTCATGGGAATCTTGTACACCTTCTCGTGCACGTCGACAAACCCGGCGTCGATGTACATCTGCTTGATCATGGGCGTGATGTGCAGCGCGCGACCGGCCTCTGCGCTGGTGCGGCACATCTCGTCCCACCAGCGCTTCAGCGCGTGGTTTGGCGGTAGCGGCGCGTCGTCGCACTCGACGTCGCAGTGCGGTTCTTGGGATTCCATCCATCCTCCTGGGCGGAGGCGCTCGAAGCCTTTTCGGATCAGGAGCGCCATGTCGTCCCAGCATCCAATGGTTAGGCGGCAGTGGATGTAGTCGATGTTCTGCCAGTCGCGTCCGCGCTGCCATTCGTCGTTGCTGGGGATTGTTAGCCACGAGCTGTTCTGCCTGTCGAGGGGTTTATAAAAGGGGGGAACTTACGCATCGTCGACATAGAACCTAACATTCGGCGGCACAAGCTCGGGCTGTACTGGCGACAGGTCGGTTCCGATGACGCTCGAGCGCGGGAACTCGTCGCCCATCTCGATGGCCCATTGCCCGGTGCCCGTGGCGATGTCGAGGATGCGCCGTGGTGGATCATCGTGCGAAAGCGGTGCCAGGTAGTTGCGCCCATCGAATAGAATCTTGAGGATCTCGTGCTGGTTATTCAAGCGGTCGAGCTCCTTCTCATCGTTAGGGAAATGGTAGGCTGTGCCGGGCGCGATGCCGTGTTAACGATTGCTTCTTCGCGCTGGAGCGCGTGATATGGGATGATGAAGATGATGGGGGACTAACACCCGGCATGGTACGAGTGGTACGTCCGCCCATTCTCGTTGAAGTACTCAAAGACGCTGTCTGTGAGCGATGCTGTCTCGCTGTTTGTCCGTGTCCAAGGTCAGCCGTTATTCCAAGAGTGGGGGAAGGAAACCTGGAAGGGGTGGAGCACCGACTCTTCGAGATCGGGCTGCAGCGGTTAGTTAGCGACTACGACCCAAGATAGAAAAATGGTGAAAAGGGCGGCAAACTGAATGAGAACGTTTGCGTCTGTCGTCGGCCTCGATGTGCGCGCTTGAGTTGAGATAGAACTCGAATGTGAACTTATATTCGTCGGGGGAATCCATTGCAATAGCAGGGGTAGGGTTAAAGGGTAAGGACGGAAGGAGGGATGAGGTGTCAAGGCCGCCGGAACCGATACATATGCTGCGGATGACAGATGCCACAGTCTAAAAACCAGCGATCCGCACACAACAGATCAGAACGAGAAGCGAAAATGAGGAAAAACAGCGATCAGAATCAGACTCCCTGAAAGAGGGGGTCGCGCGCACTTAGCACGCTGACTCTATCTAACGGAAAAGCACATCGTACCGAGTTCCGCCCCGGCAGGCGTGGCAGAAACAGCGGTCCCAGCAGCGTGGGTCAGGGGCGCACGGCAGGGTCCCGGCAATCTGGGTGGGGGAAAAGATGGAAAAAGCACTGCGACGCGCGACATTCGCTTTGGGGTTCGCGGAAGGCGCGTGCGCCGCAATCATGCGTGCCATTCGACGGAAAGCGACCTGGCTGGATGCTTGGGCGCGCCGAGGCGCTCGTGTTCGCCCCTCGATTTCGCTGTTTCCCTCCACCTTCATCACGTAAGGTGACGGGCCTAATTGCGCTACCGAATGTTAGCCCCCAAGCTAGTCCCAAGCGTGGCATCCCGGAGCTGGGGGACTGCCAGCTGTCTCACCGCTCCTGCCCGCCGTGGCGGGTCTCCTTCCCCAAGTCTTGTCGGGCGCGAACGCCAAGAGGGGTACTCGGCAATTGATTCTGCACCTCCCGAGAGGCAATAACATGCCGAAGTGAAGCACCCCAGAATGCGGCAAGAAACGAAATAACAGACCGCGGAGGTCTTAAATTGGCCATATCGACTGTGAGCTCCAAGCTGTTACCCGTCCATGGTCTGGGCTGTCGCAACACAGTCCTTGCGTGCTGGCCGACAAACCCCCACGGACCAGACCATCTTTCCCCGGCAGATGCGCCGATTACCGGCTGCACAACAATCACTGTACCATGCAACCAACACCAAACAAATGAGACAACGAAACCCCCAAAAATGACACACCCCTCTCCAGCCCTCCTGGCCCTTCGAGATGAGAAGGCAAAAAGGAGGGGCTCCGTCGGGGATCGAACCCGAGACCTCGCACAAGTACTTTTTCCAAGCAGGGGAAGTAATCCCGAAGCACGAATCATACCACTAGACCACGGAGCCACTTTCATTGGATATTGTTCGAAGGCGCGTCCTCCGCCTTATCAATACTGGCGCGCGGGCCCGATTCATAGCGCCTCGAGTTGTTCCACACTGACCACGACTCCGACATGGTTATCTCCGTCGGTTGGTGTTTTTGCTTTCCTCTTTCCTTTTTCCATGCCAACAAATAACAGGGTTCTTTATTAAAAGTGTGCAAGACCCAACGTGTCGCAACAAGCATCAGAAAGTCACATCCTCACATCTCACATTTCACGTTCACTAGAGTCCGAAGCGAATGCTTCATAACAATTAAATTGTCAGTCTGCCCACATCCCGCGACTCCTGGGCCGGTTATGTCACACCAAAAACCCCCAGCCAATATCGCGCCGGTCCCCGGCTCGGAATCCGGAACCCTAGCACCCTCCCTCTCCATGAACGCTGCAGAAACATGCCAAAAAGCCTTTCATCAGACCGACTATCAGCTCCTCCTCATCTCCGACGTCCCCGCGCCGATATAGCCCCACAATATGCGACAAGTATATACAACAAGAACTGAATCCCTACGCTCCGCCGAGGCAAATATACGAGTCCCACCCAATGTGGTAGTGAAACATGGCTGCTATCCGTTTCGGCCCATCCCAATCCAGGAGGTGTCTACTGGCACTGCGAGTACCACGGAGCCGAGACATCGGCGCACTTCAAGCCAGACTACAATCACACTTATTAGCAACGGCATCCCACGATTGTATCGCACTCAGTCAGGGAAGAAACTCACAGCGCAAGTTGTGCATCCGGTGAAACCCTGTCCGCCGCACTGCCCGTATTTCGCAACTTCGCATCCACCGCCGCCGCCACCACCACCACCACCACCACCACCGCCGGTCGCAGGTGTCGATGCCACAGGAGCAGCCGGGACCGTGGCCACCGGTGCGGAGCCAACCTTGCACGTCGACTCGCAGCCAGTGCAGGCGCTCCCCGCAACCTTGGTCGAACCACCGGCATACACAGCCGGTCCAGGGGCGACGTAGTTGGAAAGCGCCGCGTGGATGCTGACTGCAATACCCGCATCGTTGGCCTTGTACGCGCCAGGGAACGAGACAGTCGCGGGGCTCGCGCTACCGCCTCCGGAGACGGTGATCTGGAAGCAGGTCATGTACAGCTGAGCGCCGCCGGATGGGCCAGCAGCGTGCAGGGCGATGGCCTCGGCACGGAGGAGGTAGTCGCCTGCGGGGATGTCGGAGGGGATCTTGACGTCCATCTTTCCACAGCAGGCGTTGAGGTCCTTGACGCCCCAGAAGTCATCGTCGCCCGAGCCACCCTTGGGGTTCTTCGCCCATGAGTCCTGGAAGATCTTGAACCACCCGGATGAGCCATCGGCCGTCGCCGCATCGACAACCTTGGAGAGGTACACCATGATGGGGCCGTAGTGAGCACCACCAATCGCTTCGCTGCCGCACGATCGGTCGCCATTTTGCTATTGATGAAACTGTCAGTTGGGCTGTTACCAAGGTTGAGGCTTGGGAGTGACAAACCTGATGCATCTCAACGGTGACCGTTGACCCGGCCTTGACCGGGCACTTTCCTGATACCCGGGCTGCCCCGGCGTTGCAGCGCATGTCATTGGAGGCGACATTGGTGACGGGTGAGTTGGATCCCGGCTTCCTCACGCACTGTTGCCCGTAGTCGGCTCCGTCAACCCAGAGCTGCTGGAATGTTGCATGAGCGGCAACATTGTGAACGAAGAGTGCCGCACAGGCGGCAAGAGTAAGCGACTTCATGATGGGTGGAGTTCAGGTGAGTGTGACTGTTGAGATGTAGCAGGCCTGAGAATCACAACAACTAGCGATCCATCCGCGGCGCTCTCTCGCAGAGTGGCAGCCGCATTTATACCGTTTTTGACATCCAAGCCATTGGGCCTCCGCGATGACGGTCCGAACGGCTCTCTCTATGTCCACTCAAGGGCGGTTCCAACGGCATGAAAGCCAATTGTCTCCGTACCAATCCTCCAATTTCCGTCAGTAAAAGATGTCGCGCACAAGACACCTGCCTTTGGTGGCATTTGACGTAACCTCGTGAACAGAACGTGGAGCAACGCCCCGCAGAATGGCACCCTGGGTGTTGATGGACGTGTGGAGGCCGAAAACCTGGGTTGGCGGGAAGAAAGGCGATTGGCGGGTTGGTCGAGATGGCTCATCTAAATTGACTGTTTCGGGAACACGGAGTCGGGGTACCGCACGCTATGATCCGAAAAACCAGGATCGGTGGCTGACTTCCCGCTTCGTGGTTCTAGACGCGTTAGCTCTTCCCCGGCCAATGTCTCCCGTTGCATTTATGTGTCGTATGTCAAGACCAGCCAAGAATGACGGGTGAACGCTCAGAGGCGCGGGCGGCGGGATATCTGCAGTTGGGTATTGCTGAATACGTTTGAGCCTTGGTACTATGACCGATAGAGCACAGAAACACATTCCGTGTTTCTTCTGTAATAACCAAGAGGGACTTACTCTTCATATGACATCGCCCTTCATGATGTACGCGAGTCGCAGGTCATCGAATTCCGGATGATCAATATTGCAGCAGCCTATCTTCACACGTTGTTCTGATTGTGTGCCTCTGCTTGCGCCTGCGAGCATATTGTGGGTAGTCAAATCGTAGATCCTTCTCTGCTCCGCCCGGATCACGTTCTCGAGGCTCTCTTTCCAACTAGGCTGCGACATGCTCTCGTACCACTCCTGAGGCGTGTAGGTAGACAGTGACAGAGCGGAAAGCTGTCCGATTCCATGATGTGAAAAGATGATGCGAGATTCGCCTTCTTCGTTGTCACCGTGACCAAACGTTACAATTGAAATGGTGAATACGCAGCTAGTTGCGAAAGAATACCTCAAGTCGTGGAATGCAACCATCACTCCCGTACTGCTGACCCGGACGGGGGGCCGTTGGCCTCGAGGATAAATGACCGTGGTCCAAGCTTCAGGGGCCATCTGTAGAGTCGGAAAAGGGAGTATTTTGCTGGGCTGAAAATACCCTGGAGTGCTAGTATCGTCCGGGTTATCGTTGAGAGGTGGAGGCAAGCGCTTCCATGAGTCTGAGTAAGCGTGGAGAGATGGAATACTGCGCCATGCGGACGCCTCAAACGCCAACATTACTCCACAACGACTTGAGGAGACAGGCACTGGATGCTTGTTTGGATGTTTTGGCTTCTCCCCAAAGTTTTGTCTCCAATCTCCAATTCTTAAGAATAAGTCAAATTGCTCAGATGGTTGTAGGTAGATTCGAGGGCAAATGCTAAAAGGCCGCACCGGAGCTGCAGCACGTGAAAGCGTGCCATCATCTCCAGCCCATGCTTGCGGTGGTTTCTTGAGATGTAGACCAACTCTGCCGTGTTTTGAGAACCTGCCGGCATTAAGAACGGCAATGAAGCCGCCCTGGACACACATTACCGGCAGTTTGATTGAGAGCCCCGAGTTTGTTAGGGAGTATGGGGAAGTCACACTAAGTTCTGTTGCGATGTGCTGAGGGATGCTTGTGAATGCCAGTGGCGATGGTGCGAGTATACCAATTGTTGCGTTTTCGTTTTCTTCTCCTCCCGATTGCACCACTTCTAAGCAATCCCCCCAAGCAAAGATAGAGTGGTCGTTGTATCTTCGAATGATCTCCTCCTGCAGGCGAAAGAAGGCCTTGGCGCCCTCACCGTAAAGTAGCGGCATGTTGATATCGAAGAGACCCAGCAGGCAGTAGGCCATATCTTCAATGCGTGTCGTCTTGCGTCTCGCAGCCCATGACATCCGAGTGGCAATATTGGCTTCGAGGAAAAGGGGTGCTTCGTGCATTTGAGGCCGTCTGGCGGGCAAAAGATACTTGGAGTCGATGCCGGTCATGCTGGCAATCTCGGAGACAAAGTCGGCTTTGGTTCCCAGCCATGCCCATTCGCGGCTGAAGAAAATGAGCGAAAATGGGGCGATGAGCTCCTGCAGGGTCCATCCGCGTGTGAACCAGCGGGAACCGTGGAACTGGGCCATGATAGAGGGTTGAAAGTGGCTCGTGGGAGGGTCACCTCCATCACTTCCAGCCTCGGCAAGACTGTCCTTCGTGACGTCTTCGAGATACACGAAGCATACCCTGGCGTTGCGATACCATTCGAACATGGAGTTGATGGCCTCGGACAGCTCAGCCGAGCTCGTTTTGTCGATGCAGTTGGTGTCGACCCAAACCCAGGCGTGTCCGTATCGACGAGCCAGGCTGCACGCCATGCATATTTTCTTGTAGCCGGCCTTGGATGGCGTCGCATCTGACGGTGTAGTCCATTCGCGCAGTGTTAGTTCTTCCTTCGTCCAGGTGTGCGAGAGAATTGCGTATGCGGGGATGTCTTCGCCAAAGAACTCGCTCAATTCGAGGGTTTCGGTATTGATGAGACGCATGGTGGTGTGACGATGACACTTCGTACTCGGCAAGGATGGTGTATATGAATTGAAAGGAGTTGGTGCTGACTGGAGTGTCTCCCGTGCGCAGTCGCAAGGTTCTCGCCGGATCAATATGGAGTTGTCGTCAATTTGAATTGGGGCCATGTGTGTCACATGGCCGGCTCCTTCAGGGAAGGACCACCTACAGCCCCCTCACATGCGGCCGTGGGGGCGTTGGTTGTCATGCAGTCAAACAACTGGGGCCAATCATCACCGAGCTAAATCATGGACTATTTGCGAGTGGCGTCCTGGAGAAGACATACCAAATTTTACTCGCTTTTAATAACGGTATCGAAGTCAATCACAAAATCCAGCACCAGATTATACAAGGTTATACATGTTGAGCCCCAATCCTTGTTTTCCAACGCCACAGCCTATAAGTAGGCCCCAGGCTAACTGTTAACTGCTTTACCTAGCAACCCAATACCCTCCCTTTCCATAACCTCCATCCCTCTCTTCCTGACCCGTTGTCCTAACCCCCAGCCTATGCAACGGCACGGTCTCCGCCCTTCTCTGTGCTTTATCCCTCGCATTAGTAAACCGTTCCGACAAACTCCTCGCGCTCTTGACCCCCTTTAGTCTCTGTACCGTCACCTCGGGCGCCCAACCCTCACGGCTGCTACTCAGACTCGCCACCGTGAGCAGCACATCCCGTGAAACCATGTTCAGATGCTGCTGCAAGGGGGAACGCGGGTCAAGAACAGGGCGCATGAAGCCCATGACGATGAGTTTTATTTTTGCGTTGGTAAAGGAGGTTGGGAACTCATAGAGGAGATGGGCAGTTATGGTGTTTTCTACTACCACAGAGGGGGGCGCGTAGGGAGATTGACTGGCGGTTATGATGGCTTGGTGCCAAACCGGGGGGCTGTTTGTGTTAGGAGGGAGAGATGCCCAGCCGAAATAGACGCCCTTGATGCGGCGGTGGACATCGTCAGGGGAGAGAGCGCTCAGGTTCGCGGTGGGGATGCCGAGCTCTGTTTGGCTACGGCCGGTACCGGGGATGACTTTGCCCTGGAATTTGAGAGGAAAGGGGGCTTCGGGCCCGGAGTCTGGCCCGAGAGGGTGGAGATGTTCATCGCTGAACATGGCTGCCGCCTGAGGAGAGTCAGGGAAGTATTGTGCGGCTTTGGCGGTGTTTCCGCCGAGACTGGACATGGCGAACTTTCCCACCTCGCGGACACGGAGCCCTGGCTTCAGTTTGTCGACTCTCCCTTGCACCATGCCGAGCACTGGGCCAGTGTACTTCTTGGCGGCAACGGAGGCGGCAACAGACGCGACCTTGACACCAACCTCAATGGGCATGGTGCTCATGGATGCACCACGGAAGACGCTCGAATCGGTGGAGGTACTAGCAACCCTGAAGATAGGGCTAAGACATAGCACCTTGCGCCTAGTGTCATCATCCCCGGTGCATAGCGCGAAGCGGAAGTATCCGTCGGTGGACACCGCTGGGATCCTGACCACGTGGGTTTCACGTGGCACGTGGGCCTTGGACTCGCCGTTGTCCTTGACCGACCTCTTTGACACCTTGGCGATGTCACGCTGCCACGCGCGCTCATCCTCTGGGGCAACATCGTCTATCCGTGCCTGCGCGGAGGGGGTGACGTCAAGCCAGTCGGAGGTTTTGCCGACGAGAGCCTTGAGCTTCATGCCACTGTCGCCCGAGAAGCCGCGCTGCTGAAGCCATATGGTGCGATCTAGCGGCAACGGGTAGTTGGGCGAGCTAAAGATAGATATCTCCACCGACGTCGTCGGGCCGCGGTAGAAGACCAGGGCGGGGGAGTGGCGGAGGATGGTGTAGTGCTTCGTGGACTCGGTGGGGTGCGGGATCAGGCCTCCGGCGAAATGGCGCGTCTCAGAGAGGGCGGACTGCCAGAACGACTTGTCGGATGTATCACCTGGTGCACTGATGGGGGTTGATGCGGATGCGATTGTTGTGCTGGACCCAAAAGGGGTTGCGCTCCGGCTAGACGGTGTATAACTCGAGGGGCTCGAGGACATGGATGGCCCGTTGCGGCGTGCCGACAAGTCCGGCATGCTCGTTTGCACCCTCAGAGTGCCGGGCGCGCGGAGCCACGACGTATCCCCATGTCGCGAAGCCACAGGCGCCCTGTTTGGCTTGTTCGCATCGCCGACGGGAGGCCCATGATGGGAAGGGCCATGATGGTCGGCTGGCGCGGTGACTGAATAGGGTGGCGGTGGGGGATCTGGTGGCACGCTCCAACCCGAGCTTGCCGCTGGACTGTTGTGCCTGGAGGGCAGTGGAGGTGGCGCATACATTGCCAAACTAACAATGCAGCCGCTTGCGCTCTCAGCTCACGGGCATCCGGGCATCCATTGACTCTGTATCAGCAGGCGACTCTCTGTATGTGATGGACTCGATGGAAGCCATCTCAATTGTGAATCCCAGCAATCGGACACGAATTTCGTTATTTCGACCGTTGCGCGGGATGCGTTGGGGTGGGGCCAACCAAAAGCCGCCAAGCTTCAGTGGCATGACCCCCCCCCCGTGGCCAGTGCGAACCACAGCGAACCCAAATCCAACACCATCATCAAACTTCCGAAAAGAGAGTTCAGCGGACATCTCCTTTACATCGGGGAACCGGAGGCAACTGCTAAACTGCAACTATTAATCCTCAAAATAGCGGTCGCACAGCCTGAGGACAGGTTACACGACACCGGCACGCATGCAATGCAACGACTTTGGGGCCCGCTGCAGGGTACGCGGTCCTCCAATAGGCGTGCCACCACGAACTAGGGAATACCCGATTATAATATGATGCTAACAATCATCTACTACGTAGACATACCCGGTTCCCCTTGCAGACCACTAACCCTCGTCAGCCCAGCTTCCAGGCTTCCGGGCTCCCTCTCAGCAAGGAGAGGCAACAAGCCAACCCCCTGAAACAAATACCTCCTTAACGTCGTGATCGCACCATTGATAACAAACAGCACCGTGGCTACGGTTCCGAAACCACCAGGGCGCTACACCTTCTCAGAATCTATGGATCCACCGGCCTCCCATCTAAAAAGCCGCCGCTCAATATCCCGAAGTATCGCCGCCATCCGAGCTCGATAGAAACTCTCCCTGCCCGCTTGACTGGTAGGTGGAGGGGGAAGTCTCATGAAAACTTTGTCTTCGAAGCTTTCTCCGACGGATCCTGGAGAATATTTCTCTCTCATGGGCTTCCCTGCAGTGACAGTAAATTCGCTTGAAGATGGCCTCTGTTAGAGGGCCGCGTCTATGTGGGGGTGAGTGGGATGGGGGAGACTGGGACTAACTCTTTCTGCTGAGCCACTCTCTTCTAAGTACACCGGTGATATGGCAGGCGCGATGGTGCCTCTTTAGATAGGGAGAGATTGGTCGGGCGAATGATTCCGTTGGACTAGTAGCTGCGCTGGCGAGTGGACTCGTATGAGTAGATATGTTTTTTTTGTAAAGGCACATATCAAACGCTTTCACGAGAGAAGAAGATTGCGCCTATATATGAGGGTAGCTGGCAGAGTAGGTGAACCGGCCTGTGGTTTGCCATTTTCAATGCCTGGCTCGAAATTAAAAGTAATAGACGGCAGAAGGCGATAGCTCACGATGCGGTTGAGGACAACATCGCTAGCTGGTAGTCGGCTCGGGTTCGTAATACCCCCTGCCTATTTGGGCCTCTAGGTGTGTTGTGTAACAGCTTCACCGGACTAGTGCTCCTAGCCACGCAGCGGTGTAACTCGCGGAGGATGCTGACTGCATGGTGAATTTGCCTGCATGACACTTCGGCATAGTTATTGGCTTCTTGTTATCCGAGGTTCGGGAACACGTGCCACGAAAGACGCAGCTCGATCTGCTGCCAACTTCAACTATCTTTTTGCAACATCCGGCGCAAGCCTCGCTCTTTTTACCACTGCAGCCCACGGGCCCGGCAGACGACCAAGGCAGCAGCACCCTTCGAACATCCCGAAGAGGCCTCGCAGCTTGGGCAACGCGCGTTCCATCTCTCATTCCGCATGGCTTCTCGATGTCCCTTTCTGACGAGATTGTGCATTGAGCAACGATTACGTCGATTATTCAAACAGAGATTGGGCTGGTGTTTTGTTTTCCAGTCAATTGCATTCTGATTGAACACACTACCATTTTTGGCGCTCAACTGATATATGGGTATCCTGTTAAACCAGCGCTAATTATCTTTTACAGATGTACCTTTCCGCACACAAGGACGATATCATCCTCTCAGTGCACGGTTACCTGCTGCCCCTTATTTTGCATCGACACAAATATTATCTCACTTCTCCTTCCCCGACGAGTCTTAACCGGGAAGTTCTGCCGTCTTGTACGTGGGTAACTCGGACGCGCGTGGACCGGTCATCATCTCTTTGAATGCTGGACTTGTGGGCATTTCTTTGAAACTTGGACTTGTTGGCATCTCCTTCGACATCGGGCTTGTCGCAACCTCGATGTGCGGTTTTGTCTCTGGACTGATAGCATGATGCGGGGTGGGGCTTGCAGTCCCGCCAGAGAGGGGCGAGACAGTTACTGGTGGCGGCGAGACGGAAGACCCCGGCGGCGGGAATGCGGCAGTATCAGTGTAACCCGGGTTGTAACCCACGGGAGCGTTTGCTACAGCTGGCGAGCTGTCTCCTGGAGATCCACCCCCGGGCTCAGCCTTCGCCGCTGCAACATAGGAGCCTCTGTCTGCGGCTCTTCGATTGCGAAAGAACATCCAAAAGACGCCCAGCACAACAAGACCAATCACAACCAGACCACCAATTACACCACCAACTATGGCACCGACGGGTGTGCTACTGGTGGCAGGCGAAGAATTAGCGGTGGATGAAGCTGGTGGGGTCGAGGAGGTCGTTGATGATGTCGTCACACTCGAGGATCCAACAGTCGTGCGGGGTTCCGCATCGAGAATTGCCTGGCCGGAAAAGATCTTGTCGTCACAATTGAAGAGGGTGAAGATCCGGTTGGGTGTTGCTGTTGTCGACCAAATGTAAGTCGCACAGTAAGGACGGTCTGCGTTAGCGTTGCTGGTGAGATGTCAGTATCAGGGGCGAAGATTTGAGGTCTGGTGCAGCGCTGGATCCCGTACCAGCATGTCGTCCCATCGGTATGAGCAGCACACCCCGGATCATTGTAGTTCAGGCACACAGACGAAAAAGACGATGTCCTGCAGTCGTCAGCGATACAACAGTCGCGGTAGTTGCCGATGTTGAGACAAGTGCTGCCGGCGGGGCAAAACATTGCAAGGCCTGTGATACAGAGCTGGTCAGCGACGACTCCATGGTGCGATGGCCAAGATATCTGATCACATACCATCCTCGGGGTAGAAGCCACAGGTCTCGGTGCCGATATGGCTACGCTTCACATTCTCGTCGGCTCGCAACTCCAGCCTCGGAGCGTCTGTCGGTTTATGCGACACCTGGAGGTGGCTCCATCGATCTGGCCCGCCTGTTCCCGCTGCTGTTGCTGTTGGAGCAGATGGTTTCCAGTTGGATTCACTCGGAAAACGTCTCGCAGAAGTTCTGGTGACGATGCCCGCCAGCATCAGCCAGCTGCAGACACTCCTAGTCATGATATTGCGTTGCCTCAGGGACACTTGATATGGAACTCACGAGTTCCGGGCAAGGGAGCGTGAAGAGCGCGTCGCGAGGCGGACTGACAACCAAAAGAACCTGGAGTGTAAATCATTCCAACTTGGGTCGCGGGGAGACGGGAAGCTTTGTCATTTGTATTGGGCCGGCCATGCTGTGCCCCGCAGGGTACCTACCCCCGACCTCATCCCTTTCCTGCAAGCCTCTGGTTTCCTCGATCTTTAGCACCGCATGGGGAATGGCGGCTGACCGGGAGGCCGTTGTCTCGTCCGGGGGCTGGCTCAGCGACCCGGTCACAGTGTCTTGGCTCCGGCTTGATTGGCCTGTCCGAGCGAGTGGTCCCGGCGCTGCCCTGCATCGTGCGTGTCCGTGACGGGGATGGTGTGCTGACGGCTCGCTTCCAAGATCCCAAAATACCAAAGAATGCCTGAACTAACGCAGTCGCTGCCCTGATCCCTTGTCGCCCGACCTTTTGCACTGGAACGAAAAATGAGTTCTGGGCCTCACCCAGAAGAACCAAACCAAATGGAATCGCATCGCAAAACTCGCCGATTTCGATGCTGTGGAAGCAGTGGTCTGCGGGGTGTTCAATGTCTGGTGTTTCAGAACAACAGCCCCCCGCAGACAGAGACAGGTGCCAGATTACGGCTGCCTAGGGGTACCAGCACCCCTACAAATGACGGCAAAGCGCAGCCCGGTCGTGAGGGTGTAATCTCCCAAACCCTGGCTTCCAAACCAAGAGCAGCAAAAAATTCCTTCCCGTCTTGAGAATTCTACTTGGCGTGTTGGCGAGGCTTGGATGGTGGTCTCGGGCGGCCACAATCGAACAACTTCCCGCCAAGACGGCCGGATCAGAGTTGAGACCGCATCATAGCGACTCTATTTCCTGTCACCACGCTGGAGTCGAACATATTACAAGGCCTGCCCGCATGCCACACCTACCGGGGAAGGCACTTAAGACATACTGAAGGGGTTTTATTGTTTGTCCAGTGCTTCGGCCTCCCTAATTCGTACAAAGAGCTTCCAAGAGATAGGTATTTCACCACATCGCCGTCAGTTTGCCTGGGTATTCCGGGAATCGTACTTCACCAGCCGTAACCCTACAAATCTACGGCAAACAGGGTTGTAAGAACATTACTCCGTTTCAATGCAGTCCAATGCGATAAGGCACCGAGTTCGAGCCTATAGATGCTAAATCTGGCTAAGGTAGTAGCAACGACAGCATGGCCAAAAATGAAATCTCTCTAAACAATACTATGGTCTCATCCAATTCCCCCGCCGTGCATCCCAAATGTGAGAACATCCGAGGACTTTGAAAATTCATCCATGACGCATGGAAGGATTTCATTTCGTTCAGTTTCACGTGCACCTTTCTTATTCCTGCGCAACAACAGGAACAACAACATTCTGCCACAGCCTCCGCTTGTTCTCATCTGGGCTCTCAGTCCATTCCTTCTCCACCTCAACATAATAGTCCCACCAGAGCTTGTGAGTCGACTCAATGACATCGTCACCATACGTCCTGCTCTTCCAGGGCTTGTTAAGAATGTAGTGCAGAATCTTGACATCGTCATCCTTCCACAGATCGGCATGGCACGCCCGCATGGGCTTGAGCGCATTGTATACGTACGACAGCGGCTTCCACTGGTTGCGGTAGATGATGGCCAGCAGGTCCTGATCGAAGAAAAGCATCTTGGGCACGTCCGGGTGAGTGTTCATGGCGTCGATCAGCGTGTCGTACTGCTCCTTGGATGGCTCGAGAATCACCGTGCCGCTGTTCAGCAGGTGGTGGTTCTCCGGTCCGTCTTCAGTGATAGCTGCCGGCTCGCCTGTCTCCTGGTTGGCTGCGGTGAAGCCACAGTTCTCGGGAACCCTGGAAAGATTAGCTCATAAACCTTGGGTGGTACCTGAGGATTGAAGGTGGCTCACCAGGTCTTGCTGTAATGAGCGAGCTTGCGGGGGTTGCAGGTGCATGCATGGGCTGCGGCGATGTACCCCTTGGGGAGGTCCATGGTCATCATATCGTCAATGTTGTGAAGAATGACTTGGTCGCTGTCGAGCAATACAATGCGCTGCGCGGCTGTCAGACATTTCTCAGCAGACTATGCGGAATCTGGGACCAACGAACCTCGTACTCGGTCATTCCCCAAGGGGCGAGCTTCTCCCATGTTCCCTTGTTGACCTTGCCATCTCTCGGAGCAGGCTCGATCTTGTCGACGACGATAGTGGGGATTCCAGCAGCGGCAAACGCCTCCATGTACTCAGTATCGGCCTCAACCTGGCGAGTGACCATGATCTTGAGTTGGTACTTGGATCCAGTCTTGCGCAGCGTGTGGTTCAGCACCAGCGCGCCGCCAAAATAACCCCTGTTGGTAAGCAGGGTTGACCAGATCTTCGTGGGGTCATATTGGGAGCCCATCTTGTCCAAACGTCCCTTCTTGCTGGGACTGATGCGCCAAATAGGGGTAAGGTAGAGGGATGATGGATGCACAAAATGAATCCGCCGCAGCCACTCGACTCTAAAGATATTTCGGGTATATATGTTCTCTTGAGCTGAGTGAGGTAGCAGGTGTCTTGGTCGAGAAAATAGCAAGTTCAGGGTTGTCAAGCGCGGTTGTGGATGAAAGCTTCTCGGGTAAATGGCGAATGGGGGAGCACGTCAGCGCACATGACAGAAGTGGGGAACGTCAATTGGAGCCGCAATCGGATTTCTAATGTGAGACGGGAGTCCGATGGATCCGATTTGAGGGGACCGATTGCGGCCGGACAATCGGGTGGGTACATGGCCATCCACAATTCACTGTTCACCTGCCAAGCGGTGCCACCTCCGTCATTCCGGTGGGTGAAACAGCCTGTCGAAAACACGCTTGCTAAATCGGCTGTCAGCTCTTGATTGGGAGGTTTCGAACTTGGTTGTCAACAGCTGGGGTTCCTATGAGAAGAGTTGGCGTAGGACGGAGTACTTTGACCCTTTCAGCATGACTCGTGCGTGACAGGTTGCAAATTTGCGTTGGTATAGAATGAAAAGCCGCAAGCTTGGATTTCAATACACCCCATTGCTGAAATCGACAACCACTGCCTTCTCAACCAGGTCTCCGATGCTCTTGACAAACGCCAGGTGCGATGGGTCCTTGGTAATGTAGTAATCCCTGTCCTCGGCGGAGGCGAACTCAACGACAAACCCATGGGTCATCCCATCCTGCGAGACGTTGTGAGTCTGGATCTGGGCTGCATTGGTTTTCGTTCTTACCTGCAGTCCCTCGGGCGAGTTGTCGTTTCCGCCTTTTAGTGAGAGAATGTAGCTCTCGTTGCTGGTCGGATGGAGGCAGCTGTCTTTCAGCCCGACAAAACGTGCAGATGTCTGGAGCGGGGTCAACCCAATCAGCAAACAACGTAACCGGCAATCAGGAGACAGGTGAGAAACTGACCTCTTTGATATCGCTGACATCGACGCTGGATTTAAATTTGAAGAGAACAATATGAGTGATGGTCATCTTGGCGGTGTGGGTTTGAGTTGTTTGGTTCAAATTTGGGCAAGGAGGGGGCTAATCGCTCGCTCAAATGCCTAGGTACTACGTACCTACATTGCTGGCCAACCGAACGTGGGTTCTCAGATACCTGCAAAGACCTAGATCTACAGTGCTTAAGACGACGACACAACCTCCAAAATTCCTCTTAGCAGCACATAAGCTGTCTTCCTAAGTAGGTTTATTTATTTGCATTGTTAGAGGCTTTACTTGCACTGCGAGAGGTAGCATTCACATTGCGGTAGGCCGTGGTCGTACTTTGTATTGGGCCATTAGAGAATGCTGGAATAACTCTTTCAAATGCAATAAAACTCGTCGCAGTAACAGTACCTATGAATGCGCTTCGGCAATAGGGGTACGGTTCAAATAGACGTTCTCCTTTTCGCTTTTTTGGTGGGAGCCTTCGTAGGTACCTAGGTACCTCTGAATTGGCACAAATTGAAGGAGCGCCGAACACCAAACCCCACCTCCAATCTTTCACGGAACATCGAGGTTTTCTTTCTTTTGAACTCGGTCACAGCCCCAGGCCATTCGGCGAATTCTCTTCACTTGCCCTTATTTGGCCTCAACCGCGATGGAGTCGCCAATGCCTGGCGGCGGCATCGGTGATCCCTCCACACCACCGGAGCAGCGAGGCGTGGTCACGGCGAGGTGGAAGACGATGTTGGAAAAGTTTTACACTGAGCTGGCTAAAAGTGGTGTCGAAGTCGCTGAGGTCAACATGCGGTTATGGGGCATAAAAACCTTGGATCAGCTGGTTGCTAAATTTGAGACTTTTGACAGCAACTCTCATCTCGGGGACGGTCGGTTTAAGTTTCGATCACTACTCGGTCGCCTGGAAAGTCTGCGCGACTTCGCGTCTGTCGTTGCATCTAGAATGTCCATGAATGGAAAGGTCCAGGCTCTTCTCTGGGGGTCTATCCAGTTCATTGTCAAGGTACACCTGTCCCCGTGTGATTGTCTCCATTCGAAGGTCAATCGAGCTTCTAACGCAAACGGCAGTCGGCCAACCCTAGATTCCCGGTTGTCGTTGAGATTCTCGAGAGTCTGCTGAAGGTTTTGACTAAAAGCACACATATGAGCTCGTCAACCATTGTGCTATATCCAAGCCCATAAACACAGCGTTCTACGACACGTATACCGAGATCCTCATTCTTTTCGCCCGCTCCATGGGGTTTTCCCGTAACATTGCCGGGGGCGTCACCGCCAAGCTTCAATTCCGATCAGAGAGTTTGAGGCTTCTCAGCAACATTGGTGCCCTGTCTGCTCAAGTCGACCAGGCATTCAATCAGATGAAGAAGCCCAAATCCCAGCCTAATCGCGGCCCCGAAATCGTGACAACGGCAATCGAGTCCAAGCAAGACCTCCAAATCCCAGTCTATGATGATACAGGAGCGAAGTTGTATTGCTCCACGGTACCATTTGGGCTGAACTTGATGTTCTTCGATCGATCTTATCAACTGCAGTTGCTTAGGAAAAAGTTGGGCAGAGGGGAGCATTTTAAAGCAGTTGGAATTTATGGACTTGACGGAGTTGGCAAATCTCAGCTCGCTTTACAGTATGCAAACACAGCTGCGCGCTAGTACGAGGTTATCGCGTGGATTCCTGCTGGAAGCAAGGCCGAGATTTCTCACGCCACATCTAAACTCGCCAACAAGCTCAGTCTCATCGGGAGCAATGATTGGAGCGATTCGGATTCGGGATAGAGTTCGAGACTGGCTTAACACAACAAATAGCAAGTTTCTTCTCATCTTTGACAACATGGACTCTACTAGTACGGCCCTTCTTGATCCGATTTGGCCAGCAAACCCGAACGGCTCGGTCATATTTACGACGAGAGACACATCACAAGCAGCACGAATGGCAGCGATAACGGTGAATTTGAAACCATTTTCTACGAAGACCGCTAATGCTATCTTGCAGTCGCTTACCGGATACGGCCCTATGAATGATGGCGACCAAGCCGCAGCAGAGGAAATCTGCCATCGCGTCGGAGCTCTGCCGCTTGCCCTAGTGCAGCTCAGCGAGTTCATGCGTGATAGAAGCTTTTCTTACAGCGAGCTCTTAGAGATGTACAAAAATTCTCCGGAAACGGTGTACAGAACGTCAGGGACTCTGGCGGGATACGAGGGGACTGTCCTGACAACCTGGGATACTTTTTGCGAAAGCTATCTGCAAATGGTAGAGCGCTGCTGAGTCTGTTGGCTTGTTTGCATCCAGGTCCGGTGCCAGAAAGCCTTCTCACCAACCAAGCCGCCAAGCTAGAGAGTTCGCAGCTGTCCTTCTTACTTGACGAGTTTGAGTGAGTCCCCAAACTCTGTTTCTCTGATAACTCAAGTCACACATCTAACAAGCACGGGTTCGGGGAGATATTCATGGAGCTGAACCGAGCATCCATGGTCCAGAGACATCCTGCTTTGAGTGCTCTGTCTATGCATCCAGTAATGCAGTTAGTGGTGCTTCTCCGACTTTCAGAGTCGGAACGGGTCATGAACTTTGATGCTGCTGTTAAAATCTGCTTCCTCAGCTCCCCTAACCCTTGGGAGGAGAGCATGTCTTACGAAAGCTTTAGTAAGACATCTTGGGAGAAATTTAGTGATGTACTCCCTCACGTTAGTCGTCTCATGGAGATTTCGGACGAGCATGAGATCACGTCCGCAAACCCGGCCATGTGGACCGAGTTGGTTCTCAGAGCAGGAACGGAAGTTATCTCTAAACCAGCGCTATGGTGATATTCCATGTTGATAGCATGGGCTGATTCGGTACAGATATCTGTGGGAGATGGAAAAGCCCACCCTTGCTCGTCGCTTTGTGTCTTTCGGCATCAAAGCTTCCCAAGGTCTTCCGTTGGCACCTATCGCCCAAGCCCATCGACTCCTGGGCCATATTTCTCTCGAACTCGGTCGACCTCGTGCGGCCCTCCTGGCGTATTCAAAAGCTCTGAATACGGTCTTGGAACTTACATCTGCCGACCCACCGTCAACTGCCATGATTGCTGCTGGCGATATACTAAACTGCATCGCCTGCTGTCTCTTGGAAATCGACAACTTCGCCGCAGCCTTACAGACAATTAGCTGGTCCGCGTCCATACACAATGCCCACAATCCCGATGGGATGTCACGAACGCATGCCGTCCGCGCTCTGGCCTACCTTCAAACCAACCAGCCTTTATGCGCCAAAGATGAGTTCTCCAAGTTCCAAGAAATGCAGGACCCACCGTGGCAGGACATCTTGGATACGCCGCATCCGAGGACAAGCGCTACCGCTCGTTGGTTGCTGATGGATATCGCGGAATCGGCCACGGTTGTCGAGGATATGAGGCCACATCTGGCTCGGGCGTTGTGGGTCATGTTTATCGCGAAGGAGCCGGTCTCAGAAGGAGGCATGCGAGCTGAGAAAAAGGGCGAATAAGGAAACTTCTCTTATCGAAGGGCGTGAGTGGGAGGAAGAGGAAACCGATGAAGGTTTCATGAGGTTGGTGAGCTTGATGCTATGGTAGATCAGCTCGGAGATGAGGGTTGTGGTTCTCGGGTCCAGGAGCCTCTTTTGAGCGCTCATGCAGCTGGGTACGTTGTGCCTCCCTGTCTATGTCGCTGGGCTGGTTCATACTAGCCGAGCTGCTTAGCAATATCTTGATGTCCCCCCCGTACTAGTATTAGCAGTGTTTGGCAACTTCAGGTTGAGCCGTTTGCAAGTAATTTGGGAGACTTGTAATGTGTCTAGACTTTGGGCCAAGGCCGGTAAGAAGGGCTTCGGTGTGGTTATTTTATCGGGAGTAGCTTCGGTCGTGGGAACATGTTAGATTTTAGTAACAGGATATCGAGACCGGATCATGTGACGCCGGAGGATGCATAGTAACCTGATATATGTACTTTGTGATTCCTTAACACCCCCGCCGTTTAGGCTGCAAGAGCTCTCGGGCACTAATTTCACACGACGACGTATGTTAATAGAACCTAGGTAGAAGCTACAAGTCGGCGTGAAAAGAAAGAAAACTCAAGTTTGACTTTTACTACATACGGTAACTTTGGATACGGTACCTCACCGTCTTCTCTCACAAAACTACTTTTACTTAGCATAAGGGTTAGGGTTGTGCGTGGGACACGAGTTAGGAGCAAACAGTAAACTCGTGAGAAAATCGCACCTTGTATTTTTGGTGTTATGGCTGGACCTCTGCGCCTCTGCTTCCGGAAACCTTGGTCAGGAATGGCCCAAAGGTCGCGGGGGGCGTTTACTGGGGGGAATGACTTTGGGCCAGCTTGGCTGGGCCTCTGTTTTCCAAGAGGACATCAATCACCCTAGGCTGTTTCTAGCCGCCAAGAGTGGTACATTGATGAAAACTGGGGGTAGCACGGCTGCACGGGTTTGCGGTGGCTGCCAGGCTGTCCGAGCCCTCGGGTCTGATGGTCGCTTTCCATCTTTTACTCAAAATCCATCAAGATGCATCAGGAGGCTTGGTAGAACCAGCTAACAGTCAGTGGGTGGCCCTGTCAGACCTCGGAATTCCAAAACCCACTCGATTTTTTTGGCTCCTTCAGAGCTGTGGACATCTTTTTGTAGCGCTGATGCAGCAAGAAAGGAAGAACTAGCGTTAGATGCGATCCAATGGGACCAGAGCTGGGGGTAGGTCCGGCAGGTGTGTCTCTCGTTGATGCACGTCTCAAGGGACGACACCGTCAAAGCTGGCAAGTAGCTCGGGAGCGGGGGGAACCAGACTGTTGTTGTGCTTCCTATCACGCCTTCAGTGTTCCCGCCTTGCAGTTTGCAGTGCGCGAACCACACGCAAGGCAACATGGCTTCTGGGCCACTAATTTTTGAGCCGCACCGCTTCTTGACAAGGCAAATTGTCGGGAATGGAATGACCAACCGCAACAGCTTTATGGTGGAGTTTGGCGGTACCTTGAACTGGGTGATGGCCTGGCAGCAGATACATGTACCTTTCTACGGAAGCTAGATACCTAGATTTGCTGCTTTCACCACACACGACCAGCCAGGATGGATGCACAGCATTTGGAAGGACTGATATGTACAGTGTACATCTAAACTCGATAGCCGGAGGTGTGATGAGAGGTACTGCGTACCGCCCCTTCATGTAGTGCATGCGGACTTGCACATTGACACCAGGTCGGTGTCTGTCTTCAATGCCAGGGTCGATGCACAGCTGGCTGGTCATCGACTTTACCGGCCGGTCTGAGTAAGGTAGGTAGGTAGGTATAAGAAGGCCGCCGAGGAACTCGCTTGATTTCCTTCTCACTCGGAGACTCGACGGACATGCCCAACACAAGCCTTTCGAGTATCTCCTTGCTTGCGGTTTTCGGTCTGCTACCCTCATTAGTTGTTCATCATATTACCTTTGAACGACTCCCCAAGACGTCACGTGCACATACTTCCTCCGTACCTACCTACGCATCCAACATATCCGCTCCTTGAAGGCCAATCATGGACCCAAAGCACCCCAAGAAGCCCTCCAGCTCGACCCCCGGTATGAACCTCCATGTTGACGTCAAGCACCTGGGCCACCATCTGCACCCGAAGCAAACTGACAGTGACCTGTCCCTCCCAGTGTCAGAACAGCACAGCCCCCTCGCGGTATGGCTAGCACAGTCTCGACATGACGATCCCTGGGTCCGTTTCTCCCTCAAGACCGACTCTCCTTTGAAGCAACAATGCGATGATAAGGCCTCGGGCCCAAAGGCAGGAAGCGATAGTAGCTCAAGCATAAGCCTCAGTGCTGGGGTTGGTTCTTCGAAGGAGAGCTCTGGGAAGTAGGAGTCAACTTGATCTCCTCCACGCTCAGTCGCTAGAGCTTCACTTAAATATGAGATGGGGCGATGGTGATACTCACCCATATGACAGTCCCGTTGGTTTCTATGTGCTTGTATGATTTCCCGGAGCCCTTGGGGAAGCAAGCGGATTTGGGAGTTCATCTAGGTAGCCAAACAGACAAGAGTGATGGCGCACGTATTATAATGGCGAAGAATATCAGGGTGATAAACCATGGTTGACAATAAATTTCAAATATTCGTGCGCTCTGACATGCCGAGAGATGCCTGATAGTCGAGTGGATGACCACAGCTTCAGCGTAGCTAGATGCCCGACGGGCAAGGTGAATCTGCTGCTCGTCGTCAGCGTGCCAGTCTCGGCGTGGCCCCACACCGGATCGCCGGGGAGTGCTGCTCAACGGGCAATGTTTATCTACCCCTCCACCCTCAGCGCTTCCCTTCTTTTTTCTTCTGCTTCCTCGTGTTTTCACCACCACAGAGAACATGGATTCTCTTTGCGAGTAAGTTCATCTTTGATTTTTTTGTCCTGTTTGATTCTGCCGTTCCCCTCTCACCTTCTCTCACGCACGATCGCCTCGTTTCTCTGGCGCCGCTGCCATTGGTGCCGGACCTTTTGGCGATTTCGCCGGCTCCCACCCCAGTTGCGGCTGCTGTGTATTTCTGCTGGCTTCTAGAAAAGCGGCTGGCGATTTCTTCAGACTCCTCTGCAGGTTTCCACCGCTGGCTGGAACCGCAGATGTCACAGCTCTTTGAAAGTTCTGAGAGCGGTGATATTTTCCACACTTGCAAGCCTTCGCAAAGACCACCTGCATTCCCCAACTGCGAACGTCATCGCCATACTCCTCTCTCAGTCGGCGAGAAACTTGGGCAGCGGAAGTGGGATAATATGACTTTAACATTGTTGTACTGTTTCCGGCTACTAACCGACTTGTAGAACCAAGACCCTCTTCTCGGTTTGCCAGACCGCGATCGTCAAGGCGATCAACCAAGCCAACAAGTATGACATCCCAGGAAAATGCCACCAAGCTCATCTCAGCTAACAAATATAACCAGCGAGAACAAGATAGACATCAACGCGGTGGCAGATTTGATGGGAAATGCGCAGAAGTACTGCGTAGAAGAGTTCAAGGAGGCAGGCATTGATCCCTACTCGCCTGGTATGTTATTTGATAGGGGAAACCCTTGAGACAGCACATGGCTGATAGATGCTGCCTATAGCTGTTCCTGGAACTCTCCTCCTTCCTTACGAGCCCGCTGTTGAAGAGAGCGACACCATGGAACTTGACGAGACAGACCGCAGCCATGATGGCAGTGGTTCTGCTCAAGAGGCCACAGATAACGGTGGCGGCCTGAACGAGGCTAATAGCTAGCCCGCTGAGCCCGAGGTTGATAGCGAGTCCGCCGAGCCCAAGGTTGGTGGCGAACCCACCAACAACGCGGCAGAACCCGAGGGCAACGACGACTCCGACGTCGATGATGAAACTGGACGGAATAACAGCAAGCCCACGGTTGTATGGGAAACCTGCGGCATGACGGTCCGTGACGTGAGCATGCGCCGCCACGCGCTGACACATGGTCCGCGCGAGATGCATAGGTGCGACCTGGCGCACATCAAAAATCAAGGCGAGAAGTGCGACCAGGTCTTTCGTGACCACCACGCGGTGGTGGATCACAAAAGAAGGTACCATCACGTGATTGCTGAGGGTGATGGCAGAGCACGGTCGACAGACACAAACTGGCTCAAACGACTGAGCCTTCGCGTCCTCACTGAACGCTTGGTTCTTGAGCGCGACATTGTCAACGGTATTAAAGAGCGATGTGGGCATGCTGCCCCCCCGGAGCTGGACGCGACGCCCAAGTCCACCAATCCCAATGACATCGCCGCCTTGACGACACACCTTGCAATCTCTCAGGCAGTCATTGAGACCCGGAACGAGTGGGCAGCCTGGGAGTCTGTGGAGGAGCAGATGAACGCCCAGGATGACAGCTGAGGGTCGTGGTCTCGATAAGCAAGCAGCCCCGGTAGCGGTCGTGGCCGTGTGCGGTTTCGGGGTGCGTGGTCTGGTCGTGTCTGGTCGGTAGGGAGCAAGGAGAAGATACCGCGCCAGGTGTGTTCGGCTTGTTCGATGGGAACTGGAAGAATGTGGCCCCAAGTCTATGAAAACGGAGCGGAATTTTCACGTAGCTCGGGTGCTGAGGAACGTTGAGGATTTTACGAGAACAACTAGTCTACAGTTGATGAGAGAGTGCATCTCTCAAGAGGAAGGGGTTACCGTGGAGTATAATCTGCGAAGTGGATGCTTCGGACCCCTTTCGCATCGCCGCATCGATCTTCTCAGCCGTTCACGCATACATCTGCCGTTTGGAGCGAACCTCAACTCATATAAAGTATCATTGGGAGGTGGATACATGGGGTGCAAACAACAGGGCAGAGCTTTATGGCAGACTGATCCTCTTTCATCAGCTTCTGAATGGCTGCATCGATGGCAAATAAGGGCAAGAAAGTCTTTGGCTTCTTTCTCTTATCACCCGGTCTGAAACCAGGTCTCATATCTGGTGACCCTTTCTACCTTAGTCTGCCAATACAATGCTCCATGTCCTTCAAAGAAGAGTGTGTTGATGTGTCTTGGTGTTTGATGTGGGGAACGACTTGGATTTCTGTAGAAGTTCAAAGGTGACTTCGGTGGAAGCTATCATTGTGAAAGCACGTTTTCATTGTAGAGAGATGTTGATATGCTTCTACTCCCTAACGAGGAGAGACTGATATTGAACCCCTATGCTGATGTCTCAATCCGAAGCAGTACGGAAAGAAGAACCACATTGTTGGATCGGTCAACTGGAGATGATTGGCAAAACCAAGAGCTTGGCCTTGAAGCCCGCGATACGGTTCCCCGCCTCGATGGTCCCTGGATCGACAGGTCCTGACAAAGATGGAGTCAGGGCTGTGGGACACCGGCAGGGAGCTCCCTGCAGCGCACCTGCTTCGTTTGGGTGGGCGCAAAGCGGAAACAGGATGACGCCTTCTTTTCCGCTGTGTGTATGGGGAGAAGTATGGGGGCAGCCCCCATCTTCTGCATTGCCCACTCTCGTCATTGGAGTCCAAGACACCCACGTCGGCCTTTCTTTGCTTGGCCTGAAACCGTGTCGTCAAATTTGCGACTAGTAGCGTGGTTTGGCGCTGAAATGCGAGATCACGTGTAATAGAGCACGGACCATTTGGCTATTGCATCACCCCTCGAACCCCCACCACGGTTGATTGGCCGACGCCCGATTTTTGGGTTTTGATTTCGATTTGCCTGGCAGAGCGGACCGAAGGAAAGGTCGAACATAAACGGCCACTTCCTGACAAACCCTTCCTTCCTTTTCAGCGTCTTGTCGTCACTCTGCCTTTTTTTGCGCTCGGCCAGTCCACCCTCTCTCTTGCCCCACGCCCACTCTCTGCGCGTTCGGACTTCATCGACGACTCCGGTCTCCCGCTTGTTTATTGGAACTGCAACATTCTACGAAAATGGGAGAGTCACGGTCAGTCCCCCTCCCACGGACGCAGCGCGAAGCGGGCCGACGCTCGGCAGCCACGCGCGACGGAAGCTAATTTGCGTGCCCTTCACAGACAAGAACTTGTGCAATGGCTGAACAGCCTATTGCAGCTGAACGTTACGAAGGTCGAGCAGTGCGGAACAGGGTGAGTTACAGTACCTTCTTCCCCGCGCCCTTGGAAACCAGACCCGAGAGCGCGGGCGATTTGGCAAACTCCATACTGACATGCGGTTCTGCAGCGCTGCCCTCTGCCAGGTCTACGACAGCATCTTCCTCGACGTGCCGATGTCCCGTGTCAAGTTCAACGTCAACACTGAATATGCATACATCACGAATTTCAAGATCTTGCAGAGTGGGTGCCCTCCTGATGGCTCGGCCCGTTGACCGCATCAGCGCTGACCCGATTTCTCCCACAGATACGTTCACAAAGCACCACATCGACAAGATGATTCCGGTCGAGCAACTCGTGAAATGCAAGATGCAGGACAACTTGGACTTCCTGCAATGGACGAAGAAGTTCTGGGACCAGTACTTCCCAGGTGGCGACTACGATGCCGTTGCTAGGCGGAAGGGCGGCGCATTGCCCAGCGGCGGTGGCGCGGCTGCTCGTGCGCCCGCTGGCGGCGCCGGAGCGAGACGTCCCGGAGGTGTGACCCCTACTACTGGGCCTCGCGTAGGCGTCAAGGCTGGCGGCGGTGGTGTCGCGAATGCGGCCCTTCAACAAGAGAATGCCACGCTCAAGGAGACGGTCGTGGGTCTGGAGCGGGAACGCGACTTCTACTTCAGCAAGCTGCGCGATATCGAACTGCTTGTACAGCAGGCTGTCGATGAGGACCCCGAGCTTGAGAAGCAGGAGGATGGTTTGATCAAGCAAATCCAGACCATTCTCTACTCGACCGAGGAGGGCTTCGAGATTCCGGAGGGCGAGCAGCTGGACGACCAGGAGACGTTCTAAAGAGCGGCGTCGTCTTGCACCCTCGAGGACCGTACATGCATGGATCATGTGCGGCGGAAGCTTTGAGGTCTAATGGAACGGGTGATCACCACATACACGGTCATAGGGAAGGAAAGGATACGAGGCATGATAAGGGCGCGGTTGGTAATGGCTTGATGAAGAGGCGGTCTATCTTGGTATGGATATCGTCATCTATACCCCTGCACACGGCTGGCGTGTCACTCCATCGACACTTGTTGGTGATTTTCAGCATAGTCCTCGCGCACCACTACCCGTATTCTACGAAGACTTGATGATAGACTAAAGCCTCCTGCAATGTCTCCATACACTGCTCCTGCTTGCAATATGTTTGTGATTTGCGGGACCGGAGACCGGGTTGATGCCCGGGACGGATCTCAACAACCGCCTGTTCCTGAGCTAGGCAGTTATCCAGGTGCCTAGAGTGCCATTACTGCGGATACTGATGACCAAAACAGTAACGAGCAGGCACCGCAATTACGTACGTAGCCAGTAAGAGCCACCAAGAGCGCGGAACAGTCATATTGGTCCATTGTCCCATTTGAGTTGCCAGCTGCTCGAGGTCCGATTGGGGTTTAGCGTTCCAACATAACACCACCCCGCTGCCAACTTTGACGCCTGGAGAGCTTGGGCTCGCCAATGACACCTGCAACCGCGTGTCAGACATCACCAGGGCTCAACCACCCGATTAAGCTCCAAACCCAGCGAACAGAACATTTCGCTTTAAACCCTCACAGACGTCACGAGATACCCGCCACGCTGCATTAGTTGCGCGGCTTTTATTTCTAGATCCCCTCACACCTCAGCGTTGCAAAACGGCACCCAGGCTTTCGCGAAGCTCAAAGGCTCAGTCTGTCCAGTCGATCATTTCCAGGGTCCACGATCCGGGCGCTTCTGGCGTCACAAGACCAACCCTGCCCTGTGCGCCTCACGACGTAATTGGCGGTATAAGGCCAACCCGCACCCCGACAAGTCCGGAGGACGGCCTCAACGTCTGAACCAAGACAACTACACATCTACACACCGGCTGACCAGCTCAATCTTCCCGGCGAGACCAAGGGAAGCTCACCCAACGTAAACAAAACCGCCATGGCGCCGCCCGCCGAGATCTCCATCCCAACAACCTCCCTCTGCACGCCGCCCGACGGCTCCAAGCCATACACCCTCTACAACATCACCCTCCGCCTGCCGCTGCGCTCCTTCGTCGTCCAAAAGCGCTATAATGACTTCGTCGCCCTCAACCACTCCCTCGCCTCCCTCGTCGGCTCTCCCCCGCCAGAGCCCCTCCCCACCAAATCCTGGTTCAAATCGACCGTCTCCTCCCCCGAACTGACCGAGCAACGCCGCATCACCCTCGAGCGCTATCTCCGCGCCGTCGCCGAGTCTCCCGACCGCAGGTGGCGCGACACCCCCGCCTGGCGCTCGTTTCTCAACCTCCCCGGCGGCGCGGGCGCTTCCGTCTCGGGCGTGTCGGTCGAGGGCCGCATACCGGCTATTGGGCTGCGCGACGCAAATGTTGCGGCGGCGAGTGACCCCGGCACATGGCTGGATTTACATCGGGAGATGAAGGGGTCGCTTCATGATGCGCGCGTTGCGCTTGGGAGGCGGGATAGTGCAATGGAGAATGGGGCACGGGTTGAGGCTGGGAGTCAAGCGAAGCGAGCGCTGATCAAGGCGGGGAATTTACTGGCTAGTTTGACGGACGGGTTGAGGATACTCAAGGATGGGGGGAGGCTTGGGGAGGGGGAGTTGAGGAGGCGCAGGGACTTGATTGCTTCGGCGAGGCAGGAGAGGGATGGGTTGGATAAGCTGAGCGCGAGTCTTGCGGCTAGCGGAGCTGTTGCGGGTGGTGGACGGCAGGGTCTTGCGTCTGCTAGTGAGCGCGGTGCGTTGCTGGGGAATGGCAATGGGAATGGGAATGGAGATGGGCCGCGGCTTGCGCCGAGGGCGGGCGGGAGGGTGCTAGGAGCGCCGCTGCCGGAGACGGAGAGGACGAGGGAGCTCGATAATGAGGGGGTGCTGGTGCTGCAGCGGGATGTGATGCGCGAGCAGGATCAGGACGTGGAGGCCCTGACGAAGATTGTGAGGCGCCAGCGGGAGATGGGCATGGCGATCTACGACGAGGTCAACAGGCAGATTGACATGCTTGACCGGCTGGATCAGGACACCGACGTTGTCGGGAAGAAGCTTGATGTCGCCAAGGACCGCGCGAGGCGGCTCGGTTGACGCGAGGGGCCGCCTCCCAGACGAGAAGCTGCTGTTTCTGCTGAGAAGGAAAGCGAACAGCTCCTGTTATTCTTGCGTCAACGACGCCAGGAAAAGGGAGTTGCCATCACAGCAGTTACAGCGGCGGAGGTTGCCTGGACGGAAGGGGAAGAGGAAGAAGAAGAAGACGACGAGAATCAAACACAAAGAGCGGAAAGGCAACCGCGGATGGGAGGCGGCATGGTAGATGCAGTGCTGGAGCTGATCGTCCGGTCCGTCCTCGCGGGCGTCCAGATAGTCGTGATTTTTCGATGGGTGATCGGCAGGGTGGCAGCCGTGCTGGAGTTTGTCCTTGAGCTCTGCATGTTCATTCTACATGCATCAAGCTGACAAACTTCGCGATGGGGGTGAAACAGGAAACAGACATATAACATATTGTACGAGAACAAGAGGCGACGGGGAATCATCGCCATGAGAAGCATAGGCTGGGTTTATATTTCTTTTGTTCTAACTTTGGTGATTGTACATGAAGGCACGGCGAGACTCAAAGTTTTATCCCCGGTGAGGGAAGACCTGGTGAGCGATGGAGACACGTCCATCATTGTGGTCCCCTTTTCTACTTTTTGATACCTGGCCCAAGAGGGCCTCGGGAGTTCGATGATTTGATTCTCTGGATGTTAGAAACGGCGGATGCCATTGCTGGCGCAAAACACCAAAACTACCACGTAATATTCGACTAATAAGACGAGTTTGTCACAAGTCGTGGATCGGTATGTTATCTGGTAATATTCTACGCTGGGTATGACGTAGGTAGTTCCAGTATGGTTTCTTGAGTGACGATTTATGCAACACTGATCGGAGGTTTCGTGGTCGTGGGTAGAGTTCAAGGCAACATCCGTTTGTGTTTCGTCTCACGTCTCACGGACGGGTCAGAGTCTCTCGATCCCGCCCCGTGAAGCAACACACACGGGTTCCTACGTGTCTCCACGGACATGTTCATACGCCTGTGTTTCCGTGGAATCCGAGTAGTGCTCAGCCAACGAAACTGCGTCGAGCACGAAAATGGGGCTGCAATGAGCGGAGGGGAGGGACAGTCCTGCAAACGGAGAAGCCTCACAAACGGAAAATGGAGGGGGAGTCTGGATCCAGATGGAAGTTCGACGCGGCTGCAAGCGAAGCGGTTCTGCGGCGCGGTTTCGCTGGGCTGCAGCTGTCCCGCACCGGCAGGCGGTGTGCTGGCAATGGCTACGTCACGCCAGCCCCCACCGCATGAGGTGCCACTTGCTTGGTTGCTAGGCAACGGAGCTATCGACTTCAATCTCGCACGGCGCTTCAATCCATTAGCCAATTCAATTTTCATTTAGAAGCCGGTTTGATAATTGAATTTCCACAAGCGCGGGCATGCTGGGCAGCTTGGGTCTGGCAGCCGCAGAGCTGGCCGTTTCGACAAAGTGTCACCGGCCCAGCCTACCATCCATCCATAATAATCCTTGGTGGACATCGGCGTGACAGAGGGCTGGGAACTTGACAGGCGGGAGGTGAAGGGGGGCACGGCCGGTTCGGTCGGTCGGCTTTTGCTTTGCCTGGCGGTCGGGCTGACGACAGGGGAACACACACTCCCCCACACCAGCGACTACAGAAGCCACCGTCCAGACCTGCGGATTCGCTGGCCATTCCCGGGGCTGGTCTAGCACTCCGCGATTCGCTATGCAAGCGGGTCCTCGCAGCCTGTCACAATGAGGAGATTGTGCAATCTCGCCGTATTGGGCACAGCACCTGTGCATTCACAGGTGCTCTGGCCGTAGAAAACTGGGGACCTGCAACATGTTGCGCTGTTTGTTTTGGAGCTTGCTCTCTTCGATTCGCTGGTTGCTAATTCCTCGGGCAACGCGTCGAGAGGAGCGGGGATGGACAGGATCGGCGTTGTACGGACTACGACTCATCGGTCGTTGATGTGCGGTGGTAACGAGCTGGACAGGATGGGCGGGAAAGGGGGAGGGGGGCGAGAGAGAACCCATTTGAATAGTCTTCCGCGGAAGCCGCCAGAAAGAATTGAGGTGGCACCCGTCACCTTTTGCCTGGTTTTCAGGGTCCAGGGGGGTCAGGGTGAGGTCTCGGGAGCACCCATGCTCCCGAAGGAGACAGCTTTCTTTCGGCGGTAATGAATTCCTTTCTTTTGCCACTTCTGTAACATTGTGGTGGTGGCCTGGGCCATGCAGCAAAATTCCGGGCCGTTCGTGTTCATGACCGTTGAGGCGGCCCCCAATTCGTGCAGGCAGCGGGCTGATCTCCAGGAGGCTGATACGTGCCGAAGATTGGCTTTCATCGGGACGTTGATATCCAGGGTTTTCGAGGAGACGGGAGCAATTGGGGAAGCAGAAAGGAATCGAGAAGCTCGAATTGGCTGCAGCCCGCAGTCAGGTGTGGTGCGGGAGACGCAGGTCTGGCAGACGCGTGGATTTGCGTCCGTGCACCTCCCCGGCGATCGTAAGCGAAGAAAAAAAGGCTGGCGCCAGAGCCAGACCCCAAAGTAAACACAACCAGGGCCCCTCCCCTGTCAGCGTTTTTCATCGTCCGTCCACCAAAAACAGCACTGCGTCCTCCCGCTCGGGTGCTGCACACCTTTCACTCCATGCACAAATTTCGGCGAAACAATTGCGAATTCCAGTCGTGAGGCTGGAGAAGAACAAACCGATACTTGCCTGTTTTACAGGCTCAAACGACAATCAACAAAGAGGTGGATAGGAAGGCATCAGAACACAGCATCCCCGCTTATTGCGACCGACCATTGATCAACCCGACTTGCGATCTCCATTCGAGCATTGGACCACCTTTGGTTTCCTTCATCGGGGAGTTGGGCGCCGGTTTTTTTCTTTACTGGTGAGTTGATTTGCCTTGCCTATAAGTTCGGAACTTCGTCGCAGGTGTCGCCACAGCCCCGCACGTCAGAGTCGGTGTAGGTGTTGGTCGGATCTGTTGGTGTCGACTGGAGCTGTTAGTGTTGGTGTTGAGGAAGTGGTAGGGGGCCAATACTGACGTTTGCCGGTCGCAGTCTTTCTCATGACCTCACGGCCCTTCATGCTTCCTTTGAGATACCACTAGACGTTCGCTTCTTTATGATCCTTTCTCGGCGTTCGCATTTATCGAGATTGACCGAGAGCGATTGACGACGGCAACTCCAACAGCGGCCGTCGCGACGAAACCGACCCAACACTTGGTATTGTCGCTGGCGGCGCGACATGAGCCAGGCACCGCCGCCTCCCCCGCCTCACGGGGACAATCCTCGAACGACGGCGGGCGGCGCTGGTCTCCCAACCGGCAAATATGACATCTTCATAATACCAGAACACTCGGCTGGTTCGGGGTTTCTCTACCTTCCTTCCTTGAAACCACGATGGAATAGCTTCATGGCAGGTGTTGCCTGCACGATTGCTGGGTTCGTCATTGGGAATAGCATCGCGCCCGCGCTTCGAGCGTGGTGGACCAACTTCCAAGGCCTGGGAAATATGGGAATGGTCCTCCTCGTCATTGCGGTTGGCCTGGGATCTTGGTCCTTTGGGAGAACGCAAGTTGACGGAGCTTCGAGCGGCAGTGGACCCTACCAGTCGGGGACCTATGGCGGTGGATCGGGATCAGGAGCATATTACAATACTCCTCCCCCAAACGCCGGACCTCGCCCTAGCCAGGCGCCACCGCCAAACCCGCCCCCTCCGCCCCCTCCGCCTCAACCAGAGACACCCAAACACGAGAGGCCGAACCAGTCGTGGCAGGATCAGCCCCAAACAGAGCAACCCCGACCACAAGCCCAACAGCCACCTCCGCCTCCGCCGGAGCCCGAGTGGGGGCAGCCTAAGCCGCAGCCCAAACCGCAACCACAGTCGCAGCCGCGGCAGGCTTCTCAACCGCAGCCACAACCCCGACAGACTCCACAGCCCACCCCGCCTCGGCCAAGTCCGACCAAGACGGACGCAAAGGGCGCCTGGGAGAAGGCCAGGGAGGAGACCCGCCGCAGGGAAGAGGAGCGAAAGACTCGCGAGGCGGAGCTCAAGCGGAAGGAAGATGCTGCACGCCGCCTGCGGGAGTTGCGCGAGAGGGAAGCCCGAGAGAGGGAGCAAAGAGAGAAGGACTCCCGCAGCAAGGAGACGAAAGAAAAAGAGCGCAAGGAGCAAGAAGCGCGCGACAGGGCTCGACTTGAAAAGGAAGTGCGGGATAAGGTCGAGCGAGAGCTCAGAGAGAAGGCCCAACGTGAAGCCCGGGAGCGCGAAGCCAAGGAGCGTGAGGCTAAAGAGGCCAAAGAGCGCGAGGAGCGAGAGCGTGAAGCCAAACAAAGGGCTGCCGAGCTGCTGAGGATGCGTGAAGAGGAGCGGCAGCGGGTAGAAACCGAGCGGCGGGAGCGTGAAACCAGGGAAGCTCGGGAGCGTGAAGCCAAGGAGGCTCGAGAACGGAAAGAAAGACTGGAGCGACTAGAGAAGGAACGGATCGAGCGGGAGCGCCAACGCAAGGATGAAGAGGACAAAAATGCTCGAAAGGGAAGCAGCTACGCCTTCTCCTCTATGGGAGAGAAAACGAGCATGTGGCCTAACGGCAAGCCCCCCGCGGCATCCCAAGCGGCATCATCCCCCGGAACAGCAAAACCAGCTTCCCCGTCCCCCACTAAACCGGCCGCTACGTCGGAAAGAGCGGCAGGTACCGAGGAAGAAGCCTACTCCTTCCGGCCCTACGATAAACCCAAAAAACCGGCCGCACGTAAGAAGTCCGTCTCCGATTTCTCCGAATCATCGTGGGCCCCTTCAGCCTCCACGGCAAGAACAACGCCACCTCCCTCAATGCGCGGGCCATATACCACGGACGACCACAGAAAGATCATCATCAAGGCCGTATATGTCTTCCTCAACCAGTTCTCCAAGACACCTGCCATGCAGCTCGTCTCGGGGTGCGGTTCCGTGACGGATGGCCTGATCATGCGCATTACTAGTGCGGGTATCTTTGTCGACGACGACGTCCGTTCTCAGGCCCAGAGAGACTGGGATATTAAGGCTTGGACCATCAAGCAAATTGAGGTATGGTGCCCCACGCACGCGTTGAATTCAGCTGCTTCGAATACCCCCGGTTCGGTCCCCACAAACCACCCCTTTTACAAGCACATGCCCAGCACCGCTCGCCGTGCTGCAGAGAGGGGCGCTACAAAAACCTTCATCGGTGAGGAAGCTGTCGCCTATCTCGCAGAGCTCGGACGCGGATGTCAGGACACGTGCCAGCGCGGCCTATCTGCTTCTGCGAAAACTTCAGTATCGGGCAACTCTAACAACAGCAACAAGTCTGGAGAGTGGGCGTCCAAGGGCCTACACGTTCTCCGCGTCAATATCCGCGACCAAGAGGGCAAGCGATACCTGTTCGTCATCGAAGAGGAGCAGAGCCCCAAGATTTCAATGGGTCTGCAAAACCTCCGTGGCGGCAGCCAGGTCAGGTCTCTCGGATTTGCCGGACTCAGTGGCCTCGAGGCCAAGTCGATCCTGGAGACGCTAGGTTGGAGTTGACTCCTACCTCCTCCCGTTCTTTGGGCTCTATACGACATGTCGACATACATTGCTTACCACCTCTCGGTGGCCACCCTGGAGGCGCTTCAACTCGCCGCTGCTTTCGATTCGGGTACATATTTGGTTCCTTCTGGTTCTCGTCCCATGGCATCGGTGCCTGCACTAACCCTAGCCTGACGACTTTGGCTGCGATCAGAAGCTGAATGGAGATGGTGTGGACCGGTGGATGGGATGGTAGCCTAACTGGCTTTTTTATACCCCCAAGCGAGCGAGCGGGTTTGGTGATGTTGTTGTCATGATATTATGGGATTTGACGAACGCGAGGAGCGAGCGGGAGCAAGTTGCCCAGCCACATGGGCTGGGCTGGAATGAGCATCGGAATGATGGAAGAGATGATGGAATGTGTGGGGCGAATGGGTGCGAAGACTGCATATTTCCCATTCACTTTACAATCTTGCATGGCATAGCATGGCTTGATGGATACAGGAAAATGGATACACCACGACGTACACAATGTTGGGAGTATGAGATGTTGGGATACATTCAGTCCATCAATGGACGATGGGTTGATTTGGGATGTCGCTAGTCGAATGAAGGAAATACAGTCTTTTAATACTGCTGAACTCTGCTACTTTGCATGTGCTGTGATCGCGTTCTAATGCTGAGTGATGTGGCTTCTATTCCTGAGACAAGTGTCTCGGGGACGCCCAACGCCACACCTGCTAAAATGTGACGAGTCCGTATTCGATCTCGTTTGGTTTGTTCAAGGTGTGGTCTGCATGAGTCTTGTGAGAGGTCCGGACAATGCGCGGTCGCGCCTTCAGCGACAACCATTGTTTGACTTGAGAAAGACCTACAATGACGTCTTCCGTGCCAAACCTCAGCTCTGGGAAAACCATCCAGCTTCGATTTCTTGTCACAGCTATCGTCAAACAAACTCATCTCGCATCCAACGCCAAGCACCAGTACAGCATTACGACTGCCGACAAACTATCAATCTCCCTGATGCGACCTAACTGTGACAGGCCTGCGTGGCAGTGCGGGCGGAATTGCATTTACAGGTGCTACCCGTTACCGTTCCTGCGCCTAGATTCGTGAGATAGGCGTACCTTGTGCAGGATGAATTCCCAAACAAAGCCTAGACGTGGTTTTGGTGTAGCCTGGGCTGGCAATACTGTGAGCTAGATTATGGCCATCACTCTCAATCTCATGATCATGTTGGACTCGACTCGAAACTATGTTACCTACCCAACATCACAGTCCATGGGAACTTCATGTACCTCTAAGCGCCGAGTGATTTTAGCCATCCATGCCTACCCTACCATTGCCCAAAAAACAAACACAGCTATTGCAAACTCAGCCGTTCTTCCTTCCCAACGTCCCCGCCAGATTCATCGACATATAGGCATCTCTCGTCCAATCATCATCAACGTCTCCCGTTCCAGAGACTCCTCCTCCCTGAATTCCACTCCTCGGCATCAAATCCCAGTCATCGAATGACTCTCTGCCATCCACCCCTGGAAGTCGTATCTGCGGTGGCGGTGGGTTGTTTTGTTGCTGCTGCTGCTGCTGCTGTCCACCAAACCCAGGTGTAGACGTTGATGGAGGAATTGTCGACTTCATACTAACCATTGGCGGCGGCGGCCCTTCATGGTCATCAAAGCGATCAAAGTCTGGCAGCTCGTAGCCGTGTGGCAGCGCCGCAACAGACACCCGATTAGAGAACTGACTGTTCTTCGTTGGCGTTTGGTCGCTATCGCCAAAGTCTCTCTGCGTCTCGTCGGCCGGCATCTCGGCGAGGGGCGCGGGGGATTCTCGGAAGCTAAGTTTACCCAGCGCCTGTTGCTGCTGTTGAAGTTCGTGCTCCAGGATGTGTGGCGCTGGCTCGACGTTTCGCAAGCTGCTCCCGGCTCCGAGAACAGGATATCCTGGCCCTCCGCTCCGGAAGCTGCCGATGCTGTCGCGATGGACGTCGCCCGAATATGTATTGGAGACGCCACCGCCCATGTGCATGGGAGCTGGCTCGCCGTTCGAGGTCCCAGGCGGGCCAAAGATCGAGCCATCCATATCTTTGATGGCAAACTGGGCCATCGTCCGCATCTTGCGGCTAACCCAGCCGGCAAGGATCTTGCCGCGCTGCTTCTCGTTGAGCCGACTACGTGGGAAGTCGCCTTTGTTGACAAAGGCTACGATGTCAACAATAATTTGGTGCTCGTTGAGAATCGCGTTGACGATGACTGGCACGATGGACGCAAGGTATGCTTTGCGGGCTACCTCCACGAGGACGACAACAAGCCCACCGGCTTGGAAGACGGCGCTGAAAAAGGAGAGTGTTAGAGTACCAGACAAATGCGTAACACGGACGGGGTTTCCACTTACCAGCCGCTAGGTACCACGTTCCGGTGGCAGCGCTCGACTGAGTTTTCAATGTCCATTGGGAAGTGGCTCAAACCATTAATCTCGAAAGTCTCACCAATGTTGCCCAGCACAAACAAAACTTGCATGTCAACTTGCGCGCCGCCTGGGCCTATTGGCCTGCTGACGCTATGAAGGAAGCCGAGGTCTCCAGTGCGGACATAACGGATGGTAGGATCTTCAATGGTCCGCCCGTCGAATCGCTCGGCGTCAAACACGTCTTTGGAACCGTAAAACGACTTGACGCACGCCTCCGAGTCGACCCAAATCTCGCCGTACTCGCCGTCGCTGCACAGCCTGCGGCTTTCTGGGTTAACAATGGCGATTTGTGTTGAAACTGGCACCATGCCGGAGTCTTGTATCAACAAGGCCTTTGGATCTCGCTCTGGATCCGTCGGATAGATGAGACCGCGCCGGAGGGCTTTGGTGTCAAGCCACAACTCGATAGGCTCGATGCACATGTAGGACCTCGAGGCAATCATGGGATTCAAAACATGCGAGTACACCGTGTTGATCGCTGTCCTATCAAGCCCGGTGGCAGCGAAGTGAAGGCGGACTTTCTGGAAGACATCGACACGCGGGCGAGAGTCGGCTGATATCATCATGTTCTTGAGCTCATGGAGGGTGAAGCCTTTCCCTGGCATCATGTTCATGGCGTGATCGAGCATTTGGGGGGTGGCATATGTGTCCTTGATCTTGTATCTCGATAGTATCATGAACAGCGACGCAGGGTTCTGCGCAAACTCTACGGGGGACAGCAGGTAGGTAGGCGTGCCGATGTAGATGCCCATTAGGCACGTGTGAATGAAGCCGAGACCGGTGGTGCTTCTCACACATCCGAGCACCGGTCGCGAGCTAGTCATCTGACAAGTTTCCTTTTGGACCTTGCACATTCCGAGAATCGTATCATGGCCAAGCTGGACTGCTAGTCGTCGCTGATCGGGTGTCCAATACGTCCATATGATGGCAGGATAACCGGGTTGGACCCATGATGGGTCCATTGTAATACCGAGATCACGCAAACCATTGTTTTGCTTGGGTGGTTTGCTTGTGTTGAACATGTTCGGGACTGCCACTTTGAGGACTTGGGCGGACTGTTTTAAGTGCTGGGCAACAGGCTTCATCTTCAAGAGATGATCGACGTCTTGGTTTACCAGAACGGCCCGCACCCCGTAGTCGGAGAGCAGGTGGAGGAAGGCCGGGACGTCCTCCGACAGACGGTTCTGGTCCATGGGCGCAATGGGAATGATGATCGCGCCCAAGTTAATGCAGGCGTGGACCGCATAGATGAAGTCCTCCGAGTGTGTGTACATCAGGACAACGTGGTCGCGAGGCCGAATCTTGACTTTGTTCTTGAGATACATTGCGACTGCCGCAACTTTAGTGTCAAATTTCTTCCACGTGATACCCTTGCCTTCTTTGCCACGGCCGTCGATAGTGCAGACAGCCAGCTCCTCGGGTTGCCTGGCCACGCGCCACTGGATAAGGTCTGTGATGCTCGAGAAGTTGTTGAGAGGGGTTGATGTCCTATCATCAATGACAACCTCTCTGCGATCGATGCCTGAGTACTGTTTGTCGGACGGTGAGAGAATCTCACCCCGGGAGGCTGATGCCATCGGGGACCAGATGCCGCCTATTGGATCAACCCCGATGGGTAGGTTGAGAACAGCGTGTTCAACGGCAAACTTGACGTGCACGCAAGGAAGATTGCCAAGGTCGAACTCTCTCCTACACAGCATGTTGCCAATTTCCCGCCGTCCATTCTTCTGTACCCGGGGAAGCGCATTCGGGGCAGTAATCAAGACACAGTACACACGGAGGTGATGTTCTTGCATCAGGACATCCATACATCTCTCGGCCAGTGAGTCGAGCAGAGCCGTGTCGAGCTGCCTGGGCGGGCCCCCGTTGGCGGCTGGGGCAGTAGATGCCGCTTGAGACTCCAGAACCATAACCGGGAGATGCTCCTCGTTCACGTAAACATCAAAAGCTGAGCAGTCGAAGATCTTGGGCACGTTTCTCATGATAGTGACGACAATGTGCTGTACGAAGAAATAGCGGTGCTCCGCAATCTCGGCGCCGTGTTCCACCCATTCCACCTTCTGTCGGATGCGATCCTCGTACAAGCCAAGGACAAAGACCTTGCCTTCGATGATGGTTCCTAATAGGCCGGTGCGTAGAAACTCCGGCTCGACCGCGGTTGGCGTTGGCTCGCCGGGCTCGAACTTGTAGGGGCGAGCGTGGAAGATTTGCTCTGTGTGCTTGGGCAGCGCCCAGAACCCCCCGGACAATGAAGGAGAATCAACCCATATCTCACCCACCGAGTGAGGCGAAGCTAGAAGTCCGGTCTCCGGATCAACGACAGCGAGAGTGGCGTCTGGGATGGGATATCCGAAAGCGCCGAGACGGACAGTCCCGGGTTCGTTCGCCGACCGTTTCCTCGCTTCGTCGCCAATGGCAATAACCACTACTTCGTTGGACTTTAGCGCCTCTCTGTCAAGAAGGACTTCGCTCAGCTCGGTTTTAGCGCGCTGCTCAGTCGCCGTGACTGTGCCTCCTCCAAGCAGGCTGCCGAAGCCGTTGGAGGGAGCAGGAGCTGGCTTCTGCTCTTCCTCCTTTTCGTCTTCCGAGTTGGCGTCTGAATCGGACTCAAGCTTGAGAGGACAACCCATCCGCTCCTCGCCGCCCAGCCAATCCCGGATGCTGATCAACATGCCGCCGTGCTCTGGGAGGCAAAGCATCGGAGCAACCACTTCTCTTGCGCGTGGGTTGCGAAGAGGACGGAACCAACGATCGGCGAGGAGCTCGTTGAACTCGGAATCAACGGTCAAGGTGTCGATCAAGCAAAGCTTTACCGTTTGGAAGTTCGGCTCCATGCCCTTCTTGAAGTTCCGCGTGACCATTGGCTCCTGTTGGTAATGGTAGGCGGCTCGCTTAAGCCCAGAGTAGTCTGCAACCATGAGCGTCGGCTTGTACTTTGTGATCAAGTGGGCATAAAGCCCCGGGACATCAACGGCCTTGTTTTCCATCCACACAGTTGTGTGCCCGCCATAAACTGTCAGCAGGACGCCGAGAATCATTCCAATGCCCTGTCGAGGATCAAGGTAAGACAGCAAAATCTCGCTGCCTGCGCTGCCACCTATGAGCCTACCGTTCTTGTCTCGCAAGTCTCTGTTGAAAGTGTCGCCCTGTCCAGTCCCCGGAATCGTAGAGATAACGGCGCTGAGGCATGCCATTTGATGCATGATGGTCCTGTGGCTTAAGACAACGCCCCTCAGGTCTCCGGTAGGCGCTCTGGAAAACTCGATATAAGCGAGATCTGGGACGGAGAGCGGCGGGATATCCTCTTTGCGTTTTGGATGGTAGCTTCCAAACTCATTCGTCTTCCACCACTCAACCCCTTTCGGCCAGTTAAGTTTCTGTGTGGTGATGTCGCGTTGGAATGTTTTCAAGTTGTTGTCAGTGGTCAGGGCTAGATGGGCCTGCGTGGAAGTGAGGATCATGTTGAGTTTTTGGTAATCCTGCAGCTCGTTTATTGGAACGGCCACAACGCCAGCAATGAAGCATCCCATCAGGGCAATTGCAAAGTCAATCACTTCCGAGTCCCGGTAGATGAGGGCCACCCGATCGCCACGGTAAAGAGAGCTCTTATCCCGGATCACCTGCGCGACCTTCTCGGCCCTGGCGGCCAACTTGTCCCACGTGATGGAGGCAATTTCTTTCCCCTTGTTATCCAGTACCCAGTATGCCGGTAGTTTCGCCGTCGTGAGGCCTCGGTGCCTAAGCACCGCGGCGATGTTGTCAAAATTGGACATTGGCGTGCTGGAATCGTGTGGGTCGTAGATTGCAAATGGAACCTCACGCGGCTCAAGCGGTAATTGGTATTCCAGCGCATCCAGCGGTGGCAAATCGCTGGCACTGAGCATTGGGGGTGCCATGGCAGCAGTGGGGGAGAAGGCATCGCCAGAGGAGTATCGCTGGGGCCCGCCGTACTCCCCAGGTCCCATCTGGTCATATGCTTGATGGCCAGCAAAGTCGGAGAAGTAGGCCTGTGAATCCAGCAATGTCCCCGTCCTACTATCGTAGGGATTCTGCTGGGCCACATCGGCATATGGGCCATGATGCTCTGGGTTGAATGCATAGTCCCCTGATACCATGGTGCCTGAGCGAGTAGACGCCTCGTTTGGAGCCGGAGCAAGGAATAAGGAGTCGTGCTGAAGCATTGACGGCCGGTGCTCGGCCACCGGTCCGCCCGGCGCTAGCAGTTTCGCAGGGTACGCTTCGGCCGGCGAGCCCCCCGATTCAGGGGTTCGGGGGCCGGAAGAATTGGCGCTCAGAGCCGCAAACGCGGTGGTTCGATGGCCATCGTTTGACGGGTGCGAGGAGCTGTCGGGGGAGTGGATTCGGAGGCCGCCCCGCTGTTGCTGTTGCTGTTGCTGTTGCTGTTGCTGCTGTTGCTGCTGCTGCTGCTGTTGTTGTTGTTCCGAACCGTCGCCGAGTCCGTATTGCGAAAGGAGCTGTATGCGTCGCTTCTGATATCTGGAAAGAAAACAACACGTCAGGACATGCGCTGGTAAATATTTACGGTTCGAGAGAGGAACCGTACCCTTTTGCTGTTATGTCTCCCTCCTGAAAGATTAAACACAGCCCTAGTCAGCAAGCGTTCGTCTGCCCAGCGGCGATCAACCAAGCCCGCCGTCGTCAAAGCGACGAGGCTACACAACAGCACGAACCTCAAGCTCTCTATCCAGATCGTTCAACCTCTCCTGCAGCTCTGGGTCGATCTCGGCCATTGCGTCGGCGGGGGCCGAAGGGCCGAAGGGCAACTGATGCTGCTGCCGCTGTTGCGATGCTGCAAGCCGCCCGGTGCTGTCGGGAACGGAGTGGGCGGAATCGACAACCCGACTACCGGCAAACGCGGCGACTGCTCGGCGGCCGTGCTAAAGTTGGTTTGCGCGCGTCCGCGCTGTCTGCCCGGAATGGCGTTTGGGCGCAACTTTCTGCCAGCCAAAGACAGGGCACTTCAAGGTTTGGAGCGTGTTTGTGGTTCGTCCAAGTCGTTCCTTGTGACGTAGTGGTTTAGTTCGGCTTGATTGGACCACATGGCGGGGCTGGGCTTGGACGGGAAGAGGACCCTGCGAGCCCCGCACCTTTGCTTGGCGATGAGCCCCGTTCCGTCAAAGCCCTGACTGCGGGTTCTGGAGGCAAGAGTCGAATGTTTGTCTAGACTTCAACTGGTAGATGATTAAATTGGCAGCTATCTTTGTAGATTTCTGTTTTTCTCGCTTCTTTTATTCTAGAACAAGTACTACTTCCACCAAGGTCCCCCTACCTCTCAATATGTCTCTCCGACCACGCTTCGTGGGGGAGGGGGGGCAGTTCTTCAAGGAATTGAAGACCTCCCGATTACGGACTAAATGGGACGTCTCTCCCAAGTCACGAGCTCAGCTCGGCTAAATGGGCTTGCTAGATGCCCATGAGACATCAATGTACAGGCGGATTGTACGAAAGGCCTGGCCAAAGAAAGTGACACTTTCCTTCGAGCGTCGAGCTGTCGAACCGGCAAGTCCTTGTATCAGTTGCATACAAACCATAGACCGCTCAAAAATGGGGTAAGCTATCTCATCAAGAGTTGGCCAAAAATTTTCTGTGTGGAAGGTCCCTCCAACACATTATACCTGGGAACATCCTCGACGCAGGGCAATTTGCCGGAATTTCCGCCCTCCGAGCTCAAAGCCCGGGCCTTCTCCGGTCTCCGAGCGCTGGGTGGGTCCACAGGGCACGATTTTCCAACAAAACCAACCCATGAAATTTCCTTGACCTCTTGCGAGTCCCAAACACTCACCAGCAGAACCCATCAGGACCTGGTTGTCCAGCTGCCGACATGTTTCGAACAGGTCTCCAGCGGCATATATCTACCGTTCTAAACTGGTAAGTCCCTTTCCAAGCTTGCCATCGTGTTTCCTCCCACCGCCAGCTCGGCCCATTTCCCTTATGATGAGAATCTACGCACATATCACAGACCTGTTCTGAATTCCAGTGTTGACAACATGCTATATTCAACTGATTCCTCCACTCAACCACACACTCGCACATTTGCATCGTTGAGACTCCCGCAGCTAACCAACGACCAGACCATGCCTGCGTACAGACATACAATGGTCTTTCCTCTTCAAAGACCGCCGCTCATTGAGTCTTTGTGTGGACCTGGGCCGGTTTGTTCGTGGCCAAAAATAGACCATAATGGGTTTATGATAGATCTTTATGATGGCATATGATCGCTCCTTGATCAAGTGTCAGAGTCATGGCCTTTGTTCGGTACGGCTTGCCTATATCAAGCCTGTTCCCCGAACAAACCAACTTCGCCGCTGGTCCTTCGAGTAGTTACCAAATTGAAACTTCATTTAAAGCCTGCTCAGCGCATCTTCTATTTCTCTCCATTCAAACACCCACCATCATCAATTGAGTTCATCGTCACCCAGCCTACGCTTTGTAAAATACCTGGTATTTCTTCTCTCTGCTGCTCTCGATACTGTCCAAGATGTCGAACTATGAGGACGACGAGGATCCATATTGCGGGGCGGAGCTACCGCAAGATGATCACCTAGCCCAGTCGCTGCGGCATCATTTACCGCAACAAGTGGAAGACGTGGATTTGTTTGAAGGAAATGCGGACGATAATCGGGTAGTTGACGACATCTTTGCCGGGAAATACGTCTATCCCCACGAATCGCCGGACTACGACTTTGCACTGCCTCAGCAACAGGATGATGATTCTCAAGCAGAGTCATCCAAAACCCAACAGCTCACGCTACCCCAGTCTGCACCATCACCATCGGTGCCAGCGGCAGAGTCATCCGAAACCCAACTCACGCTGCCCCAGTCCGCACCATCACAGCCGGTACCAGCGAGAACCCCACAACTCGCCCTACCACAGACTGCGCCATTACAACCGGCACCAAAGAACCTACCAAACTCACGTGGGCAACTGTTACAGCAAGGCTGGCAGAACCCTTATCCCACGTATGGAAACAATGCGCATTCTGGGGATATCCCACTCCAGTCTCATCAACCGCCGCCTCTTCAAGAATTCCAGTTGCAGCAGACCGGCTATCAACCGCTGCACGCTGTCTCGCAACATAACGGACGGTTTCCGGGGAGCCAAAACTTTGACACCTGGGGGAATGGACAGAGCAGCCACCTCCATCAGGATGACAACATTTCCCCGAAGACCATGGCTAACATCCACGGTGTGTTCCAAGATGGGGTAATGTCAAGCCTTACGGCCAGTTCTGGGCCCAGCGCCGTTCCCGCAGCGGGTTTCTCGGACATTGATCCCGCTCTTGGGTTCAATCTCAGCGCCGTTCCGGAACCGGGTTTCTCGAACGATCTCGCTCTTTCGTTCGACGAAGTCAGTTCCATCAGAAAGATTTTGCCACCGCACCAAAGACACCTCAAGATAAGAGTTTTAGGCCCGCCGTCACCAAGCCCGCCAGCGCCGTCATTTCAAGGCCAGGCGAAGCTCAAGCAAAACAGAAAGCTCAAGGACGATCCCGATAACCAACCATCGGCATTCTACTCCACGGTCGATCCGGTTGCGCCCTGGGGGCCGATGGACAACGCAGGCAGGTACATCTTCGATTACTTCAAGCAAAGTCCTGAGCTGTGGCCAGCCAAAACCTACAGCCGAGATCAACTCATCCAGTTCTTCCTCGGTAAAGGGCGGGTCCCGGCCAGGAATGATAAGCTCATTATTTGGATCCAGAACACGCCGGCACAGTCCAACGAGCGCTACTGCGCAGGGACAAGCTCTGGCAAGTGTCGTTGGTCGGGCTGCCCAAACCCAGGAAGGACAATCCTCAAAGGGTTTCTGCGAGTGGCATTCGACGAGAACTCATACATGACGAAACATGGCACCGCCGACCCATACCACAATGCCGGCTACATGCACTTGTACTGCTTTGAGGAGATTTTTGATCTTGGTTTCCTCATCCACTGGAGCGAAACTTTGTGGAACTTTGAAGTCCTGATCGATACACGGGGTTTCCCTCGCGAGAACAAGAACCGCATGTCTCTGACGCGGGACCATGAAGAGCTTGAGCAAGTGTTCCACCACTGGAAGAACGAGGAATACATAAGAACCCTGCAGAAGCTACGGGACGTTTCAAAGCGCCAACCAATGGACATGCCCAGCGTTTGGGCATTCGATGCGTTACCCAGGGCAAAGAAAGACTGCCTCTGGCGGAGACTCACTGATAAGCATCTTAGTCTCGAGGTCAAGGGCCGTCAGGCAACTCGAAATAAACGCGGGGGTGCTAACATTGGTGAGCACAGGGGTGATCTACGCAAGTTCTTGGAGCTCAAGGGTCGGCTGAAGCGCCAACGGCAAGACGAGGACGAGGAGGAGGATGGCCACGGTGATGGCGAGGGCGAGCTCGAGGCTCGGCCACGAAAGCGAAGCCGTCATGCTGCCAACAACCTCAACGAGACGAGCCAAAGTTTACGCCGCAACCCGCCGTCGCCGTTGCGACTGAACCAAACGCCCATTGAGCAGTTGCATGAGTTCCACCGAGGGCACCAGAACAGCGGGGCATGGACCCGCGCAAGGAGCAAGGACACGGTGGAATGCATTCAGAAGGTACTCAACAGTCCAACCCGTCTCAGTAGGCAGGCTGCGAGTGAGCTCGTGGATTTGCTCCAACCCCAGCCGCCCCATGTGCGCGACAAGGTGATCTCGGAGGCTCCGGAACATGCTAGCAGCCTGCTACAGCAACAGCTCTACGATGATCAGCTCGAGTCCTGGGTTGGCCGACTGCAAAAGACTGCAAGGCGCGAAGTGAGCAACTTCACCGAGAGGCTGGAGAGGGGTGGCGATCCCCGGCGGTTCCACACCCACTAAACAATAGCAAGGGGGCGCCGTGATCAGGCTCCTGCCGGCTCGGTGACTTTGTCCTTTCTCTCTGTTAGTCACGCGGGCAGACCGAGTGAAAGAGAATGAAAGACGCAGTCTTGGTTCCTTCAAGAGGGTCCCCCCAATAAGATACCCCTCCCAAAATAGAGTTAGAATTGTATAAAAAATTGAATAATTGAATAAAGGTTTATTGAAAGAAAGATCAACGATTACGTGCGTCTCTGTTTGTTTTGTGCTCCATGTGGTGACAGTTTTTCGTTGTTCGCTGTGTATCTTCAAGGCAAAACGGCAGGGGGGGCTGGTTGTGCTCCTTCGCATTCTTCCGTCTCTCTCCTTTTCCATTTGTTTTGGTGGCCTCCAACGTTTTGAGGTGGGGTTGATGCAGGGTTGCTCGGTGGCCTCGACAAATCGGGGGTCCCTTTTAGCGCAGGGGCTAAATGAGACAGGAAGGTTTGAGGCGGCCTGCACCTGACAGCAGTGGCAGTTTCGAGCGTCGGGTGCGACAACGGGACACTGCTCGAGCACCCCGCCCAGCTGGCACTAACGATCATCGACTTCGGAACGAGCAAGATGAGGCACGCTCTCCTGCAGCCGCCAGCCGGCAACGGCATGTCCGAGGAACAGCCATGAAGCCCACCCAGATCATAGCTACTCCATGGAGGCAAGCACAGATTGCATGTGCATCTTGCATGCAGCCTGCGCAAGCGATCTAGATAGACGACAAGCCAGCAGTCAGAGGCTAATCATGTTGCCTGATGGAAACTGAGGACGCCTTGCGCAGAATCGGCGTCAACGAGCACCAGCCTGGTCGTTGGGCCATGGCATTATCACGAAGTCCTATCCAGTACCCGGTAATAGGTAGGTATATAAGGTAAGGTGAATGTAACGTCCATCCCGTCTTCCCGGGCTCTTCAAGTTGCAGCAACCAAGCACCTTAGCGGATCCACGATTCCTCCCCGAATTTGAACCCAGGTTTTCGGTTACCAGCGAAACACCTACCTAATACATTCCTCACACGCCAACCACCAAGTCCAAAGTGCGTAGACTGCACACCTAGCTATCATCGGTAAGTTCTGGGCTAGCCTTCAAGGCTTGCACGGGTCACTGGTTCTCGTCGTGACGGTGGGCCGTGTGCATGGATTGGCTGGCGCCGGCTAACCAGCAGGACAGGACAACAGTCTTCGCGCCCGGACTGGCCCGATCGTTGACAAGACGAGCAGAGTGTCGTCAAGGTCCACCTTAGTGCCCCTTGATTTTTGGTTTTAGCAGTGGGGGCGAGGCTCGGGCAGCTCCTCAAGGTGTTGTTGAACGGGATCCGCCAGCCGCTTCCAGCGCGAGGGGGGCAGGTAACCAACCGACTAGGGGATAAAAGACAGAAAACAAAAAGAAGAGGGTAAGTCGGCGGCGCCGTGTGCACACCGCACTGGATTCGAAGAAAGGATACCTAGCTTTCTTGCCAGGCCAGCACCTCGGTTCTTCGACCTCGACTTTCCCATCCCTTCCCATCCCTTTCATAGCCTCGCACCCCTCCCCTGTCAATTGTCGCCATCCGACAACTAAATGCCACGAAACTGACCGACAGTCAGCAAGGCCGCAACTAGGAGTCTATAATACACGGCCTGCTGCAGCTCGCCAACGCGCGCGCGTCGCATTCATTCGCGCAGGCTTATCGCGACAGGCGACAGGCGCATCATTGTTCGAGACCTCCCAGGTCCCCGAATCAATCCGACTCGCTATCCCGTTGTGCAGCGGCGACCGACGGGATCCCAGACAACGACCGCTTGTCTTGTCGCACAGCGGGACGAGTGCTTGTCGCAGCTCCACCATACCCCGTTGTTCCCCACGGCGTGTTCCCCGCAGCCTCATCCTCGTCCGGTGCACAGAGGAGACCGTCATGGGAGGAGGAGCTACTGGAGGGCGCGGGGAGGATGTTGCCGGATCGACGAGGCAAGAAGCGCTGCATGTTATCGTCCTCGTAAGTTGTGTTTCGCTCTCTTCTCCCTGAATGCGAGCCATTCGCATTTCGTTTTGTCGCTTCCATCCTCCGATGTGGTCCCGTCTCTTTCTTCGCGGAAGTCGCGTGCTTCTCCCTTCTAGAACACTACCGTTGGCCACCCCCACTCCTTCGCCAGATCTGCTGCAGCTCCGTCTTGTTGCTTTTGCCAAGCCACAACACAAGCGTGCTGTGGGAAATCTCATTGCCAACCAGATTGGACTGATCGTACTTCCGCCCCGCCAACGTCTGGAAGGGGAATTGATATCGGATTTCTCATTCCGACGTGACTTTTTCTTTCTATCTTTACCATCCCATCGAGGCCAGTCATCCCACAGGTGACAGGCCTGTACCTTTGTTGAAGAGTTACACAAAGACATCGGAAGCAAAATCGCCTCCCCTGTCCCTTTTCTTTTCTTTGTCCATTCATGGATGTTGTCAAGAGCGCCCGGTAGCATGGGTCCTGCAGAGCAAAGGCCAACCCACCTCTTCTTCACTGCTTAGTGGCAGACGGGATGCCTCCGCCACCCATGCCCCTGACTCCTAGCTGGTCTAAGACGGCCACAGCCGCGAGCAGACGGTGCCTTGCATTGCCCTGCAAGGACACTTCGATGCTGGTCCACAGAGACACTGATATCGTCACGGAGGAACGACTTGATAACGGGAGCTAACTGGTAACCAGGGCTCGGGTGGAGGGCCTCTAGAGTCGAACACTACCTCGGTACTCGTGCGCTCGGTTGCATCTGGATGGGGGAGGGGCTCGATCATCAGTATAGATGCGGGTGTGCAGCTTAGTGGTATAAACAGGCTACTGGAACAGACACAGCCGCCGGGGCTTGGGGAAACAGAGGAGCTGTCATTACCTCATACACTCACAACAGGTCCTTTCGCTGGGCTTGAGGTGCCATACAAAAAGCCACTAGCGAATGCGAGCCACATCGTCTATTCGCTGATCGACACATGGCTCATTACCCACGCGCACCTCGATCACGTCGCCGGTTTTGTTATTAACACTGCTGGGCTGCCAGGAACCCGCCCCAAGAAGCTCGCTGGGTTGCCAAACACTATCGCCGCACTCAAGACTCACGTCTTCAATAATGTCATATGGCCGAACCTTACCGACGAGAACGACGGCGCCGGGTTGGTTACATACATGCGCCTGGTTGAAGGCGGTTCCCTAGCTTTGGGAGAGGGTGAAAGCAAGGGATATCTGGAGGTCAACGATGGGCTAGCCGTCAAAGTCTGGGGCGTTAGCCATGGCCACTGCATCGAACGTCACAGCCATCGTGGCAGCGGTAGCACCGCCAGTGTCTACGGTCGTCAGGGTAGCTTCGACCTTACATCGCACGGGCCTAGTATTGCTAGTCTTGGCATGGGCTCCAGCATGGGGGTGTTCTCCCCATCCCTACGCTCGGCAACACACCACAGCGCGCACAGCGCGAGTACGGGTAACAACCCGATGCTCCACACGTTTCTCCAGCAGCAACAGCAACAGCAACACCGCGAGATGAGTGCCAGCCAGTCGGGTCTCGCCGCGTCAGCCATAAGCACTGGACGAGCCGGCTCCGTGTCGGGTGCTGGTACCCCCTTCGGCGAGTCCGTGTGCGTGTACGACAGCTCGGCGACCTTCATCCGTGACATCACAACGGGACGCGAGATTCTGGTCTTCGGCGATGTCGAACCCGATAGCATCAGTCTGTCACCGCGCAACAGGATAGTATGGGCGGAGGCGGCACCCAAGATCGTATCAGGCAAGCTAGCTGCGATCTTCATCGAGTGTAGCTACGACGACTCGCAATCAGTAGACCGTCTCTACGGCCACCTCACACCACGCTTCGTTGACGAAGAGATGCGGGCACTGGTCTCGGAGGTCTCTGCCGTTCGCCTCGAGTTAGAACGCGCGCACGCTGTTGCCACAAGTGATGCCATGGAGAGGGGCAATTCCAGCGATACTAGAAGCATCTCTGACAAGAAGCGCAAGCGCCACGGGTCGGACGGCGTTGGTGCTATGCTTACCAGGAGGAAAACATCAGAGCAGGTGCCAGTACTGCCAACGAGCCACCCGTCACGCCAAATTCCGTCGCGCCTCAATACCGAGGAATCCATCTCCCCGAAGACAGCCAAAATGTCGTTTATCGACTCCCTCTCCGAGATAGCATCCAACTCGACGGATTCCCCCCACCTTGCGACCACGACGACCAAGTCGGCTCTTGACGATGTCGACTTGTCTGCCAATTCGCTCAAAGTCCCGGCTTACATCGAGTCCCTCTCTGCTGCAGTTTCACCCGGTGGGACGGACTCTCCTCATCTCGCCACGCCGACGGCCAAGCTGTCGCTTGCTTCCTTTCCGGCCACGCCGGTGAGCGGGACAGGCGATGACGATGACGAAACCATCGAGGATGTCGCAGATGCTTCTGGGGTTAACTTGCCCCTGCAAGGGCTCAAGGTCGTCATCATTCACGTCAAGGACAAGCTCAACGACGGACCTACTGTGGCCGAAATCGTCCTTGAGCAGCTGAGAGCGCACGAGAGCGAGTCGAGAACAGGGTGTGAGTATATTGTATCCTACTCTGGCCTTTCCCTCTATCTATAAAGCCTCGCCATCTTAGCATCGCTTTGTAGTGCGGATGATCTTATATGTTTTCTTTCCTTCTTTCACGCGTTCCTTTCTTTACGTGGCTTCTTGCTTCCGCACTTTCTGGGATACCCACCATACTATACCTTTTTTTCATTTCTCTGGCGCTGGGGGCGTCGGCGCAAGGCAGGAAATATATGGGCACCGGTTCCTTGAAGACGCAGGGCGGTTGTTTTGTTGCTGTTCTAGTTGAAAGTTATCTGGCCTTTGTGGCTCTATAG
>Ga0247760_1000366_pt1 | contig 50002 bp, 47 predicted proteins | sample UWRJL171409R4_FD_179936 | JGI IMG/M metagenome (GOLD analysis project Ga0247760, IMG submission 179936) | Plant litter microbial communities from Arlington Agricultural Research Station in Wisconsin, United States - UWRJ-L171-409R-4 | ecosystem: Environmental > Terrestrial > Plant litter >...
GTGGGGGGTTGGGGGGGGGGGGGGGGGGGGGGGGGGGGGGGGGGGGGGGGGGGGGGGGGGGCGGCGGGGGGGAGGGGGGGGGGGAGTTGTGGGGGTGGATGGGACTGTGGGGAGACGGGTGGTTTGTAGCTTTCCCGAGAGGGCGAGGTATGTTGAGGCTTGTGGGGAGGTGGGGGAGGAGAGGTGTTGGGTTTGTGGGAGGTAAGGGGGGGAAGGGAGGAAGAAGGGTTAATGGGAGTGGTGATAATTGGGGAGGTTGGGGAGGATGTTAGAGGATGCAAGTATGTTTCTACTTCCCGTTCAAGTTTCCAGCGAGAACGCCTGGTGAATATTTGCAGGTTTGTAACGCTGTTTGCCAGTAGGCGATTTCCCACGGTCGGATGGCAAATATCGCCGCAACCTTGAAGGTCTTCAAAGTCTCCTGACGGAGGTCCTCTCCTGATTTAATCTGGACTTCGAGTGAACGGATATTGACAATCTTCATCTGCGGAATGTGCAAGAGACGCATAGGTAGGTAGTAAAAACATAGTAGGTGTGAACAGAAGGAGCTACAATGGAAGGTTCTTCGAGTATTCCATGCGCAGAAGGGAAGGTCCTCAGGCACGGTGCTGTCTGGTTGGGCTGAATTTGTGGAGAACTCGCACTGCATGGATTGATGCTTGTCAACATTCACATGATTGATTCTGGGGATTATTCTGAGGGCTGGAAAATTTCTCCACCTAAAAGAGGGGTTGTGGAACGTGTGGAATGTAGTTGCTGTTACTAAATGCTAGTATCAGTGGATTCACTTTTGCAGTGTTTTGGTGCAGCGGTCTAGTTCGACAGGGGTCGAGTTTCTACATCATTCCAAGGCTGAGCCACCGTGACTTGCAACAGAACTTGCATTCCACACCGCCCTTTTCCGCGAGGGCACCATTTTCGACACGCGTAGCGGTACCCACCCAATTCAAACACGACCGTGGCCGGGTGCGTCTGCACACATTGAAACCTCTTCTTAACCGGCACCAAACATAACCTCGAATTCAAAATGGGACAACTCGATGCTCTGCCGACAGAGATCCTCTGTGACATTATGGCGCGGCTAGACACCGCCGATGCTCGAAGGCTACGTCTCGTTAGCCGCACGATTGGAGCCGTCGCCAGTAGCATCCTTTAAAGGAGATCTGCTTCACCATGTGCAAGCAGGACTTCGGCTTCCTTCGCGGGATTGCGAATAATCCAATCCATGTCACGCAGGTCACCTCTCTGGCGTACGTAGTCAATATGCTCACCATTAAGCGACAAACCCTTGAGATGTACACCGATATCATCCACAGGAAGTACGAAACGGAGGAAGACCTGCACCAAAAGCACCCCGAGTGGTTCAGACGTCCTCAGGGTCGAATGACAGCGCCCGAGATCTTGGATCACTACAATCAGTACTTGCGCCACTACGAAGATCAGGACGAGATCCTCACGAGGAGACTAGACTACGACGTACTTAAAGAGGTAACCACCAAATTACCAAACCTTAAAGATATCGTGGTATCGGATGCCAATGAGTTGCGCGTAATAAAGAAGTCTCCTCTAAGCGACTTCGTGGAATTGCACCTTGGGTGGTTTAACGACGAGAAGGTATCAGCACGTCACGTCCGCGCCATCCTCAAGGGTGCCGAAGAAGCAGGGACCCGGCTTCAGAGTATCCAGGCTGCGATGATATGTTCTGACGTCTTGGATGAAACGCAATTCGGCCTGCACAGCATGGCCCCTGACCTCCTAAGCAACCTAACCACCTTCCATATGGGCATCGAAGCGGTGAAAGAGGGAAAGGGAGGCTTGAGAGACGAAGACCCTGTGGACATCGCCAGCCAGCTCTCGCAATGTCGGGCGCTGGTGAAAGCAGGCACTCTCCGCAGCGCCATCGACAAGATGCCGAACCTAGTCGAGCTCGACATCCAATTCCACGAAACCCATACTATTACCAAGGACATCTTTCCTTCACCTGCATTGCTCCGCGACGTGATACCCCTGGACCGGGTGTGGCCGAAGCTCAAGAAATTCACCATCACCGCTGTCGAAACCGAGCGCCAGGAGCTCGGCAGCTTCCTCGTCCGCCACAAGCAGACCCTCGAGTCGCTCGACTTAGGTTACATACGTCTGACTAGCACATCGTGGCTCAAGCTCCTCCCGTACCTCAAGGCCCAGTTTAACGGTACAGGGTTAAAGCACCTGCGGCTTTTAGACTCGATCATCGGCAGATCTGAGGACGAGTTCGAGATGACCGAAGCATGGGCCCTAGGCCATCCAGATTACGATGAACGTCGGAATCGTCTTGGCTCGGCTGTCAGGAAATACCTCCGCTCGCGCCGCCAGCGGCGTTGCCCGCTGAGGGCTTCCAACATGCGCGAGGAGCTTGTTTCTGGTCAAATGCCGGGGTCTGATGAGGAGTGGTAGGATTCAGACGATATGCACGCTGAATATTTGCTGGAGTCTGAGATGTGGGGGGAGGAAATTGGGGAAATTGGGGGATACGTCGATGATGACGACGAGGATGGGGAGGATGATAACAACGAGTTTGGTAGTGATGATGATAGCGAGGATGATAGCGAGGATAATAGTGAGGATGATAGCGAGGACGATGGAGGTGACATAAGCGTCGATTAGAAGATTGGTTACAGAGAGTTGCATTGGCTAAGGCAATTCATATAAGCAATGTAGATGCAATTTGGCCCCCATTCTTCCAATCCTGCATTCAAATCCCAACATTCCTCGTCATACTATCTCCATCGCCACCCGAAAACAACCCTCTTTACAACAGATATGAGTTCAATACTCAATCCTCCTGCTCGCCGACACGGCAGGTGACGGAGTCCTGGAATGCCTGAACTGAGACGACGTTCTCTCTCGCATCGGCGAAGGCGCCCTGAGCAAATGGTCGTCCACCATCCGTCCAGAAATCTGCCCCGGCACCAAATTATGTCCACTCAAACTGACCAACCGGGTAGGGTCCTCCTTGAATAGCGTCATGTTCTTTATCGCTCGTGTGCTCTCCCCCGGGTTGGTTAGGAGGACCTTGAAAATAGGCACCAGGTTGGGGTCGCTGATGATTGTTCGCAACTGCTCCATTACCGTGCTGAGATCCTTGAGCAGCGAGCCGATATCGAAGCACGAGATGGAGTCGATCAGGCAGTAGATTTGCGTGTCCGGCGGGAACTCGTACAGAAGCCCGTGTAGCGCGTAGCAGAGGTCGGATAGGGAGTGTTGTTCCAGGTTCATGAGGAACCCTCGGTCCTTGATAAAATCCAGATTCCAGGTGCTCATTTCGGGGTCTTTGGCGTCAAGTTTCATGATTAGCTGCATTATTAGCGAGCGTACGAGGCCCGTCGGGCCGTACCACGCGCCGTTGCGTGAGGAATGCATGCCGCAGAAGAAGTGAACCACAACGGCGGTGTCCGGGTACGCTTGCATCAGGCTGGTAGCTAAGGTGCTGCTGAACACTGAGATGGCGGAGAGGCCGTCGAGTGAGGACTCGCGGATGTTGGCGTCGACCAGGATGAGGCATGGGTGCGGGTGGGAGACATATGCGGAAACTTTCGTGACCGAGAATTGATTGGACTTGGCCTTGCGCGCCCTCAGGGATGACGTTTCTTGTTCGGCAAGGGTGTGGGCTAGATCGACGCCGGGATGCTGGAACATGCGATCGAGATCGGGAGGGTTGTCTGGGTTGTACGCAGACATCGGTTGGGCTAGGATAGTGCACAGGCGCATGAGATTCACGACGGCTTTGTGTTTTGGGCTGCGGGGCACCCGCTGCTGTAATGTTGTCTTCTCGGCTTGATGTTCTTTACACCATTGCGTCAGCCAGTCCGTGGCAAGTGCAGAGAGCGTGAGAGAACCTGGTGGGCTGAAGTCCAATTGGGGCCGCCGTAACTCACTCTTCATTTCCATGATGATTTCCAGAAGGTAGTTTCTACCATCCACTTGGAGGAGCTCAAGAGCCTGCAGCAGTTTTATCTCGCCCCTACGCATAGCTCGAAGCAACTCAATCTGTTTCTTCTTGTCACACTCACGCTGCTCTTCCCGATGCGTGGCATCCTGGTCAGCCATCTCTCTCAGATAGGCGGTGTCATTGTAGACAAAGCCCGTCATGGTTGCGTTATGGCGGCTGTACAGCTCCGTTCGCTCGGTCGTATGGTCACGCGCCACGTTGATCGCGTCGTTGTAGTTCTCGATGTGAGTCTCAAGGACCTAAAGAAAATCATCCAGCGTCTACCGAGGCTTTCTAGATTCCCTCTCTCGCTTGTTAAGCTTCGCAGCAATTCTAGAGACTGCACGATAAGTCCCGTCAGAATGACATCCGGAACCTCCCCATATGAGATATACTTACTGCGTGATTCTTCTGCAGTGGTTGATAACAGCAGGACCATGTCTTCGACGGCTCGGACAACTGCTTAAAATAATGACGTTGCAGAGCCACTAACGTGTGGATCAGCTCGAAACCGGGCACGGTCCTAACGCAAGTCGACTTGCACTCTTTGTAGGGTGTAGAAGGTGTTGAACACTTTCACCTGCTGATCTCGGGAATTCTCGGCAAGTTTGAACACAAGGGCTACTCCAGCTTTGATCACTGACAGGCCAAATCGTCAGGGATCAAGTCGACACATCCCTCGGCGATATCTTTCGCGTCAGCGATGCCATACCACAGACGGTGCCAAAACCCCTGCTTAGACCTCGTGTAAGACTTTTCTATGGCATCAATCTTAACGCAGAGCTATCGTCAAAGGCAGTGACGGGGATCCGCAGGGTTTCTGTGATGTAGTTCCTCAACACAAGTTCCAGCCGCCCAGGTAGGAAGGCAATTTTTTAGAATCTCCCCTGACTGGTGTGGGGTTGTCGCTTACTGATATGGCTGCAGGTTCACAACAAATACAACCTGTTCCACGTCCAACTGGGATGACCCCTCAAATCAGGGATGCACGTCATGTGCTTCATCAGCGATATAATTGCCAACCGTGGCGACTTCCTTCCTGCCGGGCCGTGACCAGTTCAGCCTGCGGATTCTTTGATGCGACGCCATCCTCGTATGCTGTTGTTGGTTTGTCGGCTTCCGGGAACGACAAGGGGAAGCGAGAAGAGAAAAGGCACGAGGGTCGAGGTAACGGACGGGCGCGAGGCCACGAGGATCCGCACTGCTCCGGGTGCCGACCGAAATTGAGTCGGTCGCACCAAGAGGGGCGCGTTTCATAACAGCACCAATGCTGGCAGCCGCGGCGGGAGGGTGTGCTCAGCAGTTTTTCTGGGCAGTGGGAGTCGGTGGTGAACCATTCGCCGGGCAAAATAATAGTAAGGTTGGCGGCTACAAATCGATGCACGAACGCTCCCCCGCATGATGTACGGTAGTTTATTACAATCGGTTCAGCGGCTGCGGAAAGGGGAAAGGCAGAATTGGGCAACTGAGATGTCACACTGGTGCTCTCAGCTCTGCTGCCTGCACCGTCCCGGGACCAGTGTCGCACGAACGGAAGGAGCACAGGACCTGCTGCAATAAATCCTCTTAGCTCCTCGTCTTTCGCTTGCCCAGCACATCGATCAGCATTCGCCCAACTTACACTCCTACCAGGTAAATAGTTACATATTCAGACGGGTCGTGTGAAGACATTGTCCTGGCTTCGTTCAGCCAATCGTTGAAACTTCGCGCCATGGCTCAAGAAAACGGCACTGCTCCACCAAGTGACCAACCTGTTTCGAAGACTCGAATGCGGCCGACAAAGGAGACCCGGAGCCATGGGAAGATCAGCGCAAGAGAATTCCACTGCGCGCCGACGTGGAATGGCTCGACTTTGAGCGTTTCAAGGACCGCTACGCGGAGACGGATGACCTCGCCATCATCGAAGTCCTCATTGGCCACCCGCAAATTGCACAGGAGGTTGCCAGAGAGACGGAAAGACGAGCGCACGGAAAAAAGGATATCCGTAAGCCGAAGCGCATACCAAAGCCGCCTGTTGTGGATGGCGATTCCTACTGGGCGCAACGCATCAGAATACAATCTCCACAGCTCATCCTCTTACTGTCTCGTCTGTCAGGCCACCAGGACAAGTGGCCAACCGATAAACCACACACCTTCTTCGCACCCTTCCGTGGATATCATTACTACCTGCCGTGGTTGAGGCAGAGTCTCGAGATCCTCGAGGCGAGATGGTCCACTGCGGAGACCCCTGCTCACTCCGCTTCGCTTCCTTCCAAACAGGCCAAGTTAGAGGGCGACCTGAGGGCCAAGCAAAAGAGCGAGCGAAGGAGTGGTTGGGTCGGCGGTGATGCGGACAGTAGCATCGGTCCCGATAACCACGGCAGTGACGACAGTGACGGCAACGATGACGGCGATTATGTCCCCTCAGCACATGTCGACTTCGGGCCCATGCCGCCTTATATTGTCGTTTCGGGAGACCTCATTGATTCTGACACCACCCTTCTTCACCTGAGAAAATTCGTCAACATTATAGAGAGGGACGTCGAGCCTTTTTGGCATCGTGCTGCTGGAACCACCTAGCGCAAGTTTCGCTTCACCGACCTCTGGATGGCCTTCCAGCTTGGCGAGCTCCTCTACGCCACCCCGTCGTCAGACAGCAATATGTACCAGACCGCATTGCGGCTTTACACTATGGCACTCGATCCGGTCAAGGATAACAAACCCGATGACGCGCAAAAGGTATCGACGCGGAGTCTACATATCCTTGCCTACTACATGGACTATACTGGTAGCTTGTATGTCCGTATCCACACCCACATTTCCATAACGCACTACGAAGGGGAGAAGGACATCATCGATTTGAAAATTCATCCCCTCCGTTTCGTCAAAAATGCCGACAGGATCAAGGACGAGCTCCTTAAGCAGGGCACATGGTTCCGCCAAGCTGTCACGGTGAAGCACCTGTACTACGATGGCTGGACACTTATACATGGACCTACTACTGCTTCCTCAGATGACCAAAATCGAAGGTCCCTCGCTGCTGAATATATCGACGGCGACGTAATCATTGAATTTATAGAAGGATACAAGTCAGAACAAAGTCTCACCCAGTTTAGCCCAGCTTCCTTGAATAGACACTCGTATCCTAGGGACAATAGATTTTCGAGTTTGACTGAAGGAGATGACGACCTTTTAATCTTTCATTGGAATCCCATGGCTAACTTTAACTCGAGGCAGCACGCGCCACATGCCACAATTGCAGAAAGAATACAGCGAACAGAAGGGTATGCCGAATTGAAGTTTATCCCTCCTCTGATGAACTTAGGAGGGGGGCAGTCCATCCCCTTCCTGTCCCCCCTTTTTAAGGAGACTGAAACTAACGTCTTATTAGGACAGGGTCAACTGGAGGGAAACGTCGCAGGAAAAGGTTCCAGTGCCCGTCGGAACTTGGAATCGCGGACTGCCTGTCAAGGATCTGGATGAAGACGAGCTCTTGCTGCTGCCCCGCAGAGTTGTTGCATATGTCTTTCGAGAGTGCCGATTCGTTATGCTTGACGTTAACTTGCTGAAAAGACTTCCGGTCTCGGGCAACGTCTTCAAAGACCTCAAGATCGACAGGTCACACAAACTTATGGTTATATCGTTGGTTAAATCGCATCTGAACAAACAGGCTGCCCAAAAGCGCCGCCCGAGTGTCAGCTTGAACCAGAATCTCATTCGTGGAAAGGGGCCCGGATTGGCGATTCTCCTCCACGGTGTCCGTATGTTAAATCACCGTCTTTTAACACCCTTTTTCGTCTTTTCTGGCCGCCCCGGATGTCTCAGGGGCGGGCAACCACGCCTGAGACATTCCCCTCCGCTGAAATATGCTTGAAAGAGGAATAACTGACGGTTATTTGCCATTAGCCGGCGTAGACAAGACTGCTACGGCAGAAGCCGTTGCCCAAGCCAACAAGAAGCCCTTGTTTCTTATTACGTGTGGCGATCTAGGCTTTACTCTAAAGGAGGTTGAAGATTCTTTGAAGGACATCTTCCGTTTGGCGCACCGATGGGACTGCGTCCTACCTTTAGATGAGGCAGAAATCTTCCTCTCTCGACGAGAACTAGGAGATCTGAAACACAATGCCCTAGTTTCTGGTGGGTGTGCAACAGTATCCCTATTCTGCAGTCCTACAACCTACTGATACTTACTTGACTTCCATTTCTTCTCACAGTCTTCCTTCGAGTTCTTGAATACTACGGTGGTATCCTGTTGCTCACCACCAACCGGGTCGGCAACTTGGACGAAGCGTTCAAATCCCGAATTCACATGAGTCTTTACTACCCTCGGCTAGACAAGCACCAAAAAATCGAGATCTTCAAGGTCAACATCCGGAAGTTGCGAGATATTGTAGCCGAAAAGCAGAAGCTGCAAGTTGAACTAGAGCCCGACTGCACTCCCAACCGCCCCTCGTTGTTTATTTCCGAGGGAAGCATCCTCGACTACGCCAGTTGGTACTTCGATAGCAAGGGGGAAACGCCGGAACAGAGATGGAATGGAAGGCAGATCCGAAATGCCTTCCAGATGGTCTCCTCACTCGCTAAGTTTGACATGCAAGCCGCAGCCATGGGCCAAGAGGACGAGACAAGTACCCTCGGTACTCCGCGTCCGAGGGTAGGCAATGGACAGCTAGACTGGCGGCAATTTGACATGGTTGCCAAAGCGATCGAAAAGTTCGAAGACTATCTCCACTCCGCCACAAACGGCACAGATGGCGATCGGGCTCGCAAAACATTCATTCGCGAAGATGAGTACGACCACCGCAGAATGCCCCAAAAGCCTGGCTACCGCCCACCGTCATACAGCCCAGCTTTCTCATCTGGTTGCCGGCCAGGCCAGAACACCGCCTCCAGCACTTCTGCCGGCCAACACCGACCTCACCACCGACCCCAATATCAACCACCTTCGGACGAGCAGTTGGCCCTGGACAGGCATTTGCATCCACTCCAGTCTCAAGGCAGGCCCGAACAACGTCTCCCCAATGCCCCAGATGGCAGACCCCCGGCACGGAGGTACCCCAATACAGGTGATCCCCCCATTGGGGGGTCACGTAGTACCAACGGCTTCCAGGATAGCCACCCCGGGCCCATGCCCGCTCGTCTACAACGGTCGTCTCAGATCCCCAACATCAATATTCGGCCTGTGGCCAAACTCGGCGACTCGGGGTATTCGGGATGGAGCACCGCCCCACTCCCCCCAAATCATAGCGCTAAAGGCCGGCAAGGCGATGCACTTGATGATGATGGTTTGCGCTACCAGGGCCAGGGCTATCATGGTGGTGAGAGTTACGAGGAAGACTATTATCAGAACGGCAAAGAGGACCATCTTGACCATGCAAACCAGGATGATTTGGAGTGTGAGGACCAGGACAGGTATTCCGATAACGGGGACGCTGAGCTCTGTGGTGATTACCAGGATATGGAAGACGGTGAGGTCTGAGTCATTTAATGGAGGGGGTTGGAAATGAGTGATTTGTCTCTGCATCAGGCGTGACATTGTATTTCTTTCTCATCCTTCAGTTACATATAGGTCTTTTCTATCTGCCAGCTGATCATCCCTCGCCGCCTCTGTCGGGCGACAAACCTTACCAATTTGATGGGATCTACGTTTCTAGATTGTGAAGTTCCATGGTCTGGCCTCTCGGTTGCTGTACTGGCTGTTGGTTTTGCTCCGTTTTCGCACGATCTACCCCTAGCCGAACATCTTTCGTCTCGCCACTGAGATGGTAGCCGCGGACGAACAAGTTCGACATCAGGGATATGCCTGCGACGACAACATACTGGTGAGGGTAACATTAGCTTAGTATTCGGAGGTTCCCACTTCGGCCCGCTTACCATGATCCACACAGCTCTCAGCGACCCAAAGTACACCTGTCTAACCGCAGTTTGCTGCTCCGATGGCAAAGTTTCAATGAGCCCAAAACTTGCCAGAGCCTGACTCCCAGTGAAGTTGCCCGCAATCTGGGGACCCAACTGGTCAACCAACCCGTCGTTGGCAGCGTTCATGCGGTTTTGGAATATGACACCGCCAAGCACAATAGCGATAGAGGTCGCAATAGACCTGATGAAGCTCATGGTGCCATTGACGGCGGCCGTGTCCAACTCTGTCGCAGCAGCAAGAGCCGCGAGGAGGGGCGGCTCCAAATTCATCCCTACACCGATGCCGACGATGACCTCAAATATAATAAGTTTTGTTATCCCCTCGCCATAGTGAAGGTTGATGAAGAGCCCGGCACCGAGCGTCAGCATGACCTGGGCCAGGTACATGATGGGGAGATATATCCCGGTCATCTGGATGAAGGCTCCCGTACACGCGGCTGCCAAGGAGCTAGAAACGATGAGAGGGATGAGGTGAATCCCTGAGGTCAGGGCGTCGGCGCCCAGGACGGACTGGGAATATAAGGGGAGATAGTACGAGAGTCCGATGAGGACGTAGAAGTTGCAAGAATAAACGACGTACGCCGCAATGGAGGACCGGTTGGAGAACAGCCGCAAGGGTATCACCGGGTTGATGGCAAACCTCCACTCGTTGACGATAAAAATACCGAGGACAGTGACTCCAAACACCAGAAGGCAGATGACAGTGGCGGACGACCAAGGGTGCGTGACATCTCCGAACTCCAGCCCGAGCAGGATCATCAGCGCGGATCCGACGATTAGCAGGCTCCCGGTCCAATCGATAGCTCTCAGGCCAGCCGCAACAGGTGTGTTTGGCGTGGGAACCTTGAGGAAGAGTAGAATGACCAGGAACACGACGGCCCCGATGGGTACTGAGACGTTTTGTCAGCGTTGGACCCGAAAGCCATACGAGACGAGAGCAAACTCACAGTTCAGCCAAAAGCACCACCTCCAACCACCAAGATGTCTAAATCACCAAACACCCACGGTTAGTCTCCCACCAAACCCAAAACCACCCCACGACAGAAAAGAAAACCCCCAAAACTCACCCCAACTTCGTCGTAAAAGACCCCCCCACAACCGGCCCAACCGCACTCCCCACCGCCCACACAACCGACGTAACCGCCAAGTACAACCCTCTATCCCTCGGCGAAAACGTATCGCAAATAATCACATTCACCATCGTCCCCATCCCCGACGCACCCAGCCCCTGCACTGCCCTCCCCGCAACCAACCCCTCCATATCCCTCGCCAGCGCGCACAGCAAGCTGCCTCCGAAGAACAGCGCCTGCGCGACCAGCATGATGGGCTTGCGCCCCCAGATGTCGGCCACGGAGCCCCACACGGGGGTGATGGCTGTGCTGGCGAGGACGAAGGCGCCGCCGACCCAGACGTAGCCTGAGCCGGAGGGGGAGTGGAATGAGGAGACGATGGCGGGGATGGCGGGGGTGACGATGGTGAGGTCGAGGGCGGAGAGGAGGACGGAGAGGCAGAGGGGCGTCATGGTGAGGGCGATGATGGTGCCTGAGGGGCGATTGCCATTGCCAGTGGGTAGTGGGGTTGGAGCATGGGGGTCGGACTCGGGTGATTCTTGTTCTGTGGACGGTGGTTCATTGTCGGGCGGGTCGGACTGGTTGCTGCTTCTGGCAATGGCTGTCGCGATTGAAATTTGCGTTCTCGACGCCTTCGCGATGGTAAGCGTTGGCGTCAGTAGCGCCGTGGTGTTTGCGTGCGGCGACATGGTGCGAGGAGCGGAAGCCGTTAACGTCGGGATAGTTTCCCCGAGGTTGAACGGAGGAATTGAGTGGGCGACGACGCGTCGTGAGCAAGCTGGGCGGAAGGAGCGGCAAACGGCGGGTCTGTGAAACCTGAGAGTCAGCAATGGGATGAAATGTGACCGCGGCAGGTATCCTTCAACCGGGGCATCCATCGATCTGATAGATGCATTCGCATTTGAATTGCCCAGCGTTGGTTCGTACAGCCTGCTTGAGTGACAGACTGGTGCTGCAGATTTCAGCCATTGTTCTTTCCGTGAGTCCCGCTGAAGATGAACATTCTCACCGGACCCACCACACGCCTCTTCCATTGAACATCCATGGAAGGTACTATCCGACACCATGTTTCGTTTCAGACTACCCGCGTGCATGGATCCAGTTATTCCAATGCGTTAATCCGCAAATGTACCTCGCTCATTACCAGCCATGGCGTATACTCCACGCAATCACTTTCACGCGTAAGGAGCCACTGCGCAGCCCATTGTTGTTCGGCCCACTAGCTTCCGGGTTCTTCAATAGCCTCCTCCTCGGACTCTACGGGACACCGAGCTGCTCCATGTTTCTGTCAGCAAAATCATGACTTCACTACGCCACAGGGCTACTTTGAGAGCAGTTTGGGGACGGTTAGCGTCAAATATCGGTTGACAAGCTGCATCAGCGTGCTGTACTCCCTTCCACGGCATTCAATAGTCATCCTTACATAGATAAGATACCATACCACTATCGCTCTGCAGCCCGCTGCGTCTGATGCCAGGCCCTGGCAATGGCGCGGAAAGCACAACCCCGGTAAGCCAGTATGATATCAGTCTTATGTTACATGTGGTCTTGGTGCCGGGACAGACGGTCACGACGTAGCGAGCCCGCGGATCCGGTGTCGTTGCTATCATGTCCACTACGGCGCCGGGGTCGAAGCCCCAGAGTTTGATGCCTTGGCAGCCGGCGAGGAAAGTCAGCGCGCCTGACATGTCGTCGACTTGCTGGAACGGGTTGATGTCGGTTTGGGGGCTTTCTGATAGCATAAGTACCTTGCCTACCTACCCACTGTTGTGGACTATATGGGGTTGCTGTCCAACATGTACATAAAGCGCCTAAATTTACCATGGCGACGAGAGATGAAGGAGAGCTGCTCTCGGGGCGGGTTTCAGCGTAGAGCCGACGAGTCGGCATAAGCCGCATTTTCGTCTTGGACTGTTGACATGCTGGACGTCCGCTTCCTCTTGTTAAGCTTCTGGATACTGATCGATCACTCTCTAAACAGGCCGGTTATCGGGATGCGATGAAGCTCTGAAGGTGGAAGACGGCTATTGACCCAAATTTTGGCACTCCCCCTTCTCCGGGCTTCGGCGGAACTTTATCCCACTGCAACATGCTGCTCCCTTGAGCGTCACGAAATGTGTACCCAGTTTGGTGCCTAAGTCTGTACGCAGCCTTACGAGATTTCCCCGCCGGACAGATTCTAGATACTTTGTCAACACCACCTACCTCCATCACGGAGACGTGAAAGAGTTCATGATGCCTGGACGGACAAGTTATGCGGATTTTGTCGACTCCATAATCCACAGACATCCGTGTCTCACATCGCTCGCCGGCTTCCCCCGCTTGCCCCCTTCAAGACCAGTGTTTGCAACCCGGATGCATTGCGTTGAGTTTCCCAAAAATAGATTCGAGCCCATCGAAGGAGGCGGGATTGCTGATGTATCAACTTATTTTAGGCGCATTGATGCTTTCTTGGATCCTTCAGTCCAGCAATCCAGTAACAGCTCCGGGTTAGTCATTTTAGTTGAGGACCCGGGACCCTGCGAGATGGGGAGCTTGGGAGCAATGCTCGACACCAACCCGCTATTCTTCGGTGGACATCTCGCCTCGTCCTTTGAGCGGGTGGAGAGGGGGACGCAGAGCCCCTTTACTGCATCGTTTCTCTCTCAGCTTGCAACCCAAGAGTTCATCAACATCCACTTCAAAAGGGTTCTGGATCTAAGAGACGAGGAGTCATTCCGTGGCTTCGCAGCAAGGCTCATCATGCCAGGGAATATACCTCGGAAGGCTCGCCTGACACAAGCCTTGTCGGGAAGACAGATTGGCATACTAGGAGCCTGTGTTTCGGTGCTCCGCAATCGACTGAGCGGTGGGAGATGGGTTTGTAAGTTCGAAACTCCCGAAATATCAAGGTACCTTTCTCACGTCAATGACTTTGTGCTGATACAGTATACCGCAAATCAAGGCTTAATTCTCCTCGACTCAACAACCAGGGAGATTGACCCGAGCTTGGATGGGAGAGTCGATGGACTGGGAATCCCAAGTGTTAGAATCCCGCAAACGCCACAGCGCATCCAAGTGGGGAACTTTACCAGCATGCCATCATACAGTGCCTTCCAGAAAAAAGAGGATCCCCCAATACCAAGGCCAGTATCTGTCTTTAGACAACTCGCAGAAGCCCTTGAGGATTCGGCAATGCGCGAGACGATATCTGTGGGTAGTATAATCTCTCTATTCAACCTACCTTGCAGAATGGCCATGGCCGAATGGGTGCTTTACTCACTATTGATGCAAGCGTACGCTAAACACTACGAATACTCATTCAACTCCCTGCCCAGAATCATCGACAACGTGAAAAATCAGGACTTCCTCGAGCTCCACCGATGGAGACGCCGAAGCAAACAAAGCTTTTACAAGCTTCATCTTGTCGAAATATTTGCGCGGCACTGGCAAGCGAGAGAAAACGTCACGTCTTCTCTTTCAATTTCCACAACATCACAGGGAGATCTCCTTCTCGCGCCTGGGAAATCAGGGTTTTGGAAATATCTTGCAGCAGCCATTCCATTATCATTTGCGGTATTGGCTTTTTTTAAAGGTTAATATCGGCCACCTCCCTTCTTCTTTGGAGGCCATCTGGGACTCTTACGGTCACAGGAGGCAGCGCCCTTCATTACCTTAACAGGTTACAAAAGTACTTTGTCAATTCTTACAGAGAATGTCCCCGTGTACAATAATCCACTTTTCATTCTCCTCCAAATAATAGATCGCGGCGACCATGGGGACAAAACCTCCTAGATGCCCATTGTTGATGGCAGGTGGCCGGCAAAAAGAAGAGCTCAAGGACACACACACGCATTCAAGAACTATCGAAAAGGAACCCCGGGGCCGTTGTATGAAGACATCTGTAGTGAAGTACCAACTGTCTTGAAGGATGATACAAGACTCGGAAGGCACTATCTCTTAAATTTAACACGACTGTAAATGTACAGTCTCAGGTAGGTGTTTTATTGAACATCATGTTGTGGTCTGTCAGGTGAATGTTAGGCCATGCTGGACTCCAACCGAAGAAGTCCCAGTCTTCCTTCAATCGCCCCAGGTTGCATTGCAAATCTCTGCAGCATAGATTTTCCAACCCTACGAAAACGCTCCACACCCTCTGCCTCAACAGCCCGAAGTGCCTTGTTAAGACGGTAGCTGCATTTCTCGGCATCGTGGGCTTCTAGTAGAAGCTCAAGACGCTTGTATCTCTCCACAGGCGACAGTGGGTCCAGCGTCCCTTTCGGGGCTTGCAGCCTCTCCCTTAGAAATTTGACACAAGACGGTAGAACATCATCCAAAGCGGCCCTCTTGATGCCTCGCAGGTGGCCGAACCAGGTTTGGAGCATGCAGGTGATTATGTTCTGCCCTTCTTGATCGAAACTTGAATCCGATACATTTCCGTCTATGCACAGAAATTGGGTGTTGGGGAAGCTGAGCAGGTCTTGGCCAACCTGACGAATGCCGACTCGAATGGCGTCTGCTCTGATGCAACATCTATCTGTGTTCGTGTGATGCACCATACGTCCAGGGTAGCGCGGATGCCACTCGATTTTGATCTTGATCCGGCGGATGTACGGCAACATGCTGGGCAGCTCTCCAGCATCGGGAGCATCAGGAGGATCGGGGGAGGCGCGACGGTGACGGTCGAGTTCGCGCTTGATAGGGGCGGGGTATAAAACGGCCGGGTTATGGGCGGTATCGGTGGTAAGGTCTATCTGCCATCTATTCTCCGCAAAGAGGACCGGAAGTGCCTCGTCGTAGATGATCCGACACACGAGTAGGAGCTGGAGGCCGCGGATCCCATGTTGCCAGTGCGAAGAGAGGTAATGTTGCTGCACTGGGCGGCGAGGCGGTCGAACGGGATTCTCACCGCGCAAGGCGAGGCGGTAGATTATCAAGCGGATCTCAACCGGGAGCGACATGAATCCGAGCGGCTCTTTGGCCGCGCCGTCTGCGTCTTCGTCTTCGTTGTTCATTGCGGGTGGTTTTCTCGCCGCTTTGGCGTTTGTCGCTGGTGCGAGTTGGAGGAGAAATGAAAAGTTTTGGGACGGGTTTTGTGTGCGATTTCCAGTGATTTAAAAGAGCGACTAGATTGAATCTGTGCGCTGTGCCTATCCGTTAGTGACGGGAGCTTGCTAGTGTGTAACCCAGTGCGAACTGCCATCCATGTCTTACTACTAGGGACGTAAGAGAGAATTTCTTCAGCCGTTCAACATGAGTTCCAGCTCGCAAGGAGCTTGGTAAGATATCAAGCCAAAGAAGAGGACGCATCCCCGTACTATGGCTCTTGTCTCACTTGTACTATGACCCCACCAAACGCCCATATATAACCCTAACCCTGCGACTACACCCACCCCCCTCCAATGCGTGCCAGCTGCCAGAATGCGACCGCGTTCAACCCCATCAATTACAACGCACGTAAACAACGCTCACACAGCAAAACAGGGCCAATTCTTCCATTTCTACAATAAAATTACAATTGACTACTATTACTACTATTTACAGTGCTGACTAAGCGCCTTCCTCAGCCTCTGATTGGCCCACAATTGCCTCCGTTGCTTGCGACTGTGTGGCTTGCGACTGTGTGGCTCGCGTGGAGGCTCGCGTGGAGGCTCGCGTGGCTTATGTCTTCTTCGTTATTCCTGATATTATTAATGCCGTACGGCTTCCAGATGCCGTCATAAAACTGCCCCTACCCCTACAGGCACTTCTACCACCTCTGCCAGGGTTACTCAACGTTAAAGTACTGTTTATACCGCCTAAAACTGTCTCCGGAGCCCTGTTAAGCTGTATACCTTCCTACTGTGAGGGCTCACGCCGAATGCTTAGGTCTAGGCTAGACTAACGGCCTGTAATCCTCACACCGCCCCTAGCTTTTATATTACCTCTATTCTTACCTTTTAGTGCCCCTAAGCCTTACCTGGAGCTTTAAGCACTCTGGCTAGTAATAATAATAATGTTACTAGTTTAGCTGGGCGGTGTAGGGAGCTAGGTGGCCGGTATAACCTCCTAATTACCCTGTAGGAGCAGTTCTGTAAGCCTTAAGGCGTTAAGGTTACTAGTAAAGGCATTAAAGCCCTATAGTCTACCCTTAAGGCTTATAACTTAGTTAAACTTTTAATACTGTAAATAGTGATCCTTGTTAAAAAGACTTCTAACTAACTATTAGAAAAGATAAAAGTCTTCCTTAACTAAAGATAGCTTCTTATCCTTATGGTAAAGGTAAAGGTTATGGCTGTAAGGGATACTATACTACTTTATAAAGCTTTTAATACAGTTTTTAAAAGGTAAAGGGTTTAGATTAGCTTAAATCGGTAAAGTGTTAAATATAATCTTATATTAATTTTAAATAAGATTTAATGCTTTTAAGGAGATATTATAAAACGCTTTTCTAAGTTAATCTTTACTTAAAAAGTTAAACTGTAAGTGCCCCTTTTTTACCTTTATTACCTCCTTAATATTCTCCTTTATAATGTTAATTATTACTATTAATTAAAGTATACACTTTTAAATAAAGTTACTTCTAATAATAATAAAAGACTTAAGGTATTAATTAATAAACTTTATTAGTAACGTAATCCTTTAGCTGAAGTTAAGGTGTTTATTACAGTAATAAGTAGTTTATTCTTTAATTAAAGGTATTTAATTATCCTTAAAATACGATATAATTACTATCTATTAATAAAAGTAAGCCTTAAGCTTCTCCTACGTAATATTAAAGTCTTTAAAAGTAAGAGTATAGATAACAGTCTTTTAAAGCTTATAAAAGCTAGTTATTAAGTATTCGACAGCCTTTAACGTTAAGGTAAGGTAATTATCGGCTTATATGTTAGTATAATCTTTAATACTCTTTACATAGGTTTAATTTAAATTACTCTCCTTCTCAGCTTAACTTAAAGGCTGATTAATATTAAGTAAGGCGGTAATATAAGCTGCAGCTTCCTTATTCTACTTTAATTTAATATTCTTTATAACGTTTATGTTAAGGTAAAATATATAGATTTAAGGTTTAATAAGAGGATAAATATTAGTAATAGCGCCTTTTATTATAATGTTATAATTAGTGATAATAATAAACAGTAATAACGCTTTAATCTCTTTCCTTATAACGTTAACTTACTTTATTAACTAATTAAATCCCTCCCGTTACTTATTATTTATAAGGCCGAAGGTGTAAGAGAACGTTATTTTAAAATAGTTAAGGGTAATAATTTAAAAGAACGTTAAGTTCTTATTATTTATTTTATAGGTGTTATTATATAGCTAAACCTAATAGTATTATCGTTATTACTTTTTACATTAGTTTATAGTTTAAAATAGACTCTTTAATTTCCTTAGCTTATTACTATCGTTTAAAGTTACTGCTTACTTAACTTTATAGGGAATATTCTTCTTGTTAAGCAGCTTTATAATTACAGGGAATAAATTATACTTAACCATCTCCTTCTTTTATAATTAGTAACGGCAGTTCTGTAATTAACGCTAAGTGAAGATAATACTTAATTATAATAAGAAGGTTAATAACAGGTTTATAATTTACGTTAAGAAAGAATAATACTTAAAAACGCTCTTTAAAGCTTTATAACCAGTTCTCAAGTCCTTACAGTAAGGTAATTGATATATTCTTTAATTAAGGCGACGTAGGTGTCTGTAAACTTATTACTTACTTACTAATCTTTATGATTGTGATTTTAGTGGTTCTTACAGCTTACTTTAATTAAGAAACGCTAGGGCTGTTAATTATTAACCAGAAGGGCTTTAACTAAGCCCTCTTACGTATAACTGACCTTTACTGTACTCGCATAGTGAGAATAAGCCTTAAAGCGACGTATCTTACCTCTAACGCAGTTAAAATCTACCCTAGAGTAGCTAAAGCCTTTAATTAGGTTAACGCTCTGTAGCTTTATAACCGAAAAACGCGCCTAGGTGCAGTAATCGTTCAATTCAGCGATTAGGTCTTCAAGGGAGTTATAGCTGTGTGTAAGGAGCCTGTGGCCTAAGGGAGGGTTTGAGAATGGAAGAACATCGCTGTGAAGCAATCGTTCCACTCGTCGCCGTCGTTGTTAAGAGGGGCCATTTCGTATCAGAATCGACAGGCAATTGATTAGAGGTGTTTACGGCTTAATTTAACGATTTGCACAGTGTTCGCGCGTTGTGGAAGTTATTTGCGATTATAGGTAGTGATCTTAGTGATAATGGTAAATGGTAGGGTTAGAATTCAGGGTGTGTGGCTAACAGCTATCACAGATGCGCGGTATTAAAAGGGGGTAGGTATTATCACAGGGTTAAGGTTATATATAAGGATTAAGTAAGGTTATAGTATAAGTGAGATAAGAGCTATAGTATAGAGATACGTCCTCTTAAAGAAACTTTAAATAAAGGCCTAGTAATAAACAAATACCTTTTTCTAATGAGGTGGGACTGATTAGTTTAAAATATTAATTAATAAAGCTATAAGCTCTCCCCCCTTCTCCTAAGATCTAAACGCCAGGTAGTAATGCGTATAATAAACCTTCCTGTTATATATATAGTGTAAGGTTTTCTATATAACCTGATTATTATTTCTGTTTAAACTCCTTCCTGTAAAAATTTAAAGTCTTTAAGCTTCCGTTCTTCCTCTTATATTAACTTAACTTATAAGTTATAAATAAGTAGAGTTAAATAAAGAATAAAGTAAATCTTAAACTTAAGTTAATAGTAACTGTTACCTAATATTATCCTTAATTTACAGCTTAAAATGGAGATTACTAATAGAAAGATTATTTATTTATTTTTAAAATCTAATCCTGCCTAAAGAAAACGACTGTAATGTGTTAAGGAATTGTAAGTAAGAAGAATTAAACTAAGTTTAAGGTTATTTAAGGAAGTATAACTTAAGATTTACGTAAGTGGGCCCTAATAAGGTTTACGTTAAACTGTTAAAGAGATTAAAAAATCTTAATCTGTAGAAAATCACATTTAAGAATTAGAAGTGATTGTTAAGTTTTCACAGCAGTTAATATATTCCAGTAACACTTAAGTTATAAGTAAAGTCCCTCTATCCCTAAATGCTAACACGAATACCTTTAAGTACCGGGATTAGTTCGTTAGATCTTACAGCTAGTTTAAGACAGATTTAACCGTATTTATCGCTATAAAGTATCTTAAGTACGGCAACTTATAGCAGTTCCTTAATACTCCCTTTCCAGAGCCTAAGGCAAGATCCGTAACCTGCTAAGCGTTAAAAGCTTTACAGTATATGCACACTAACAGATTTAAGAATAGAAGAACATCGCCGTGAAGTAATCGTTCCACTTATCACCATCGTTATTAAGAGGAGCCATTTTGTATCAAAATCGATAGGCAATTAATTAAAGGTATTTACAGCTTAATTTAACGATTTATATAGTGTTTACACGTTATAGAAGTTATTTATAATTATAAGTAGTAATTTTAGTGATAATAGTAAATAGTGGGGTTAGAATTTAAGGTGTATAGCTGACAGCTATTATAAATATGTAGTATTAGAAGGGGGTAGGTATTATTATAAGGTTAAAGTTATATATAAGGATTAAGTGAGGTTATAATATAAGTGAGATAAAAGCTATAATACAGGGATATGTCCTTTTAAAGAAACTTTAAATAAAAGCCTAATAATAAATAAATACCTTCTTCTAGTAAGGTAGGACTGATTAGTTTAAAATACTAATTAATAAAGCTGCAGGCTCTCCCCCCTTCTCTTAAGATCTAAATATTAGGTAGCAGTATATATAATAAACCTTCCTGTTATATGTGTAGTATAGGGTTTTCTATATAACCTGATTACTATTTCTACCTAAACTCCTTTTTATAAAAACTTAAAGTCCTTAAGCTTCCATTCTTCCTTTTATATTAACCTAACCTACAGGTTATAAATAAATAAAGTTAAATAAGGAATAAAGTAAGTCTTAAACTTAAGTTAATAATAACTATTATTTAATATTATCCTTAACTTACAGCTTAAAACAGAGATTATTAACGGAAAGACTATCTATTCATTCTTAAAATCCAATCCTACTTAAAGAAAATAACTGTAACGTGTTAAAGAATTGTAAGTAAGAAGAACTAAATTAGGTTTAAGGTTATTTAGGGAAGTATAGTTTAAGATTTACGTAAGTGGGCCTTAATAAAGTTTACGTTAAGCTGTTAAGGAGATTAAAAAATCTTAATCCACAGAAAATCACACCTGGGAACTGGAGGTAATTACTAAGTTTTCGTAGCAGCTAGTATATTCCGGTAACACCTAAATTACGAGTGGGGTCCCTTTATCCCTAAATGTTAACATAAATACCTTTAAGTACTGGGATTAGTTCGTTAGATCCTACAGCTGGTTCGAGACAGATTTAACCGTGTTTATCGCCATGGAGTATCTCGAGCACGGCGACCTGCAGCAGTTCCTCGATGCTCCCTTTCCGGAGCCTGAGGCGAGATCCGTGACCTGCCAAGCGCTGGAAGCTTTGCAGTACATGCACACCAACGGATTCACCCACCGCGATCTCAAGCCTGGAAATATCCTTGTGTTGCATTCACGCCCTGATTGGTGGGTGAAGCTTGCTGACTTTGGCATGAGCAAACGAGTCGATCAAGACACGGCCCTTCGCAGTTTTGTCGGGACCATACAGTACCTCGCTCCGGAACTGCACCGTTTTGACGAAAAGCAAAAGGGCCCATCCTATACCTCCGCCGTTGATGTATGGGCTCTTGGGTTGATCGCCTACCGAATGATGACAGGGCAAGCCGCTTTTCCAGGCAACCTCGAACTATTCACGTATACGATGGGAGGTCCATTCCCGTCCGATCTCCTTGTACAAAGCTCTGCCTCGGCGGAATGTTGTGACTTTATCGAGAAATCCCTCGCACCCTCTGCCGCTGCAAGGCTTACGGCCGACAGCGGACTCATGCACGCCTGGATCAAGATGGCCGATGAAGACGCCACCGTGGACAACCCTTCGAGGTAGTCGAAGCCTCCTGCCTTCTTACACCAGAATCTTTCTGCTGACCACCTCCCAACAGCTCCAATCCAATCGATCAGACAACAGCAGAGACTACGATCCTCACTGACACCGATATGCTTGTCTGCGATCAATTCTGTAATTTGTGCGGCGGATGCCTTCATTCCACAACAACTCATGCATCTCGATCATCTCAGCTTGTATACCGGCTTCCCTGCGGACACATGACACATGACAAATGCTTTGACAACGCTCTTGGAACTAATGTCGAAGCCAACTGTGCTAAGTGCAACGAACCCGTGGACCTTCGCCCAGGGGGTAACGCAAGTATTCTACGGACAACCACCACGCAATCCATGAACACCGCCTTCCCTCTCTCGGAACCATCAGCAACTTGGACAACAATTCCAGAGAACGCTGCGACTGTCCGTCCAAAACCGGCGGCATCGACACAGCAACCGGGGTTGGCAGGGACCATTCTCACCGGACTGGTCTCCGGGGCCCTCTTTCTCCGACAGGCCATGAGCGAGCCGAAGGTAGATTCAACTCATGGCCAGACAGCACACAATGCGATTAGAAACACGGAACATTCTAAAGCTGTAGTTTCGTCCTCCACAGCCACACCTACTCCATCGAAGCGAGAGACGCCCCAACGGACACGGATCGTTGAGTCTCATGGCCCCTCCATGCCCCAAAACGATACGCCGTGGCCGGAAAGAATTCCAGAAATTCAAGAAGAAGAGCTGGAAAAGACCATTATTCATGCACCAAGAGGGTATTCCTATGATATTCTCTCACCAACACAGACCCATAAAGTTCAACTTCTACGCTCACATGAGCGGGTCAAACAAGAGGCCAAAAGCGACCAAAATGACCTGGACGAATTTCGGGAATCTGAAGAACCTCGTAGGTACTATTGGAGCAGTTGAGGGTACGAATGGATAACTGAACCCTTGAACAGGGCAGAAACAGTATGCGGAACTAGACAATAGATATCAAGTTGAACATTCCAGCCGGTTTGCGCCTGGAGAGGTACGTTGGCACCCTGCATACAGCTTCGAAGAAACAAATCTGACCCATGTCAATTCAATTCATAGGTCTTCAGAGTTCTATGGCCGGCCCACTTAGAGTCTCAGGCGGAGAACGGCCGGGGGGACCCCCTGTCAGAGTTCGAGGTCCACACCAAGAAGTTCACGGAAATAAAGTTTCACGTGAACTTCCGGCGATTCATCGTTGTCGCTAATGATGAATCGAATTGCACATGCATGTAAGCCTACGGCATTTTTAGCCTACCTTTATGCCGTTCCAAACTCGAAGTAAATGCTCACCATATGCAAAACAGACCAATTCTGACATACGAGCGCCGAGGTTGCACCAAACGTGGCGTTAAGCCCAAACACCACGGCATCATACACGAAGATGGGGCCGAACCCCGTAAGCTCCGTGGAGAACCAGACATGGGATTCACGCCTATACGAATTAAACTCGATGTTGCAACCGAAACACTAGCGGTCTCCTCGCGGGTTAACTACGCAAAGCTGATCACAGTCGAGCACAACGTCAAGGTCTTCTTCATTGGCAGGATAGCGCCGGGAGATTTTGGCAAAGTGGAAAAAGCAGTGGATGATTGTTGGAGTCGTAAAGTGAGGCATAGCGGTTTGAAAGAAATATAAGTAGCGAGGCAGGAAGAAGGAGGAAGACCCATACCAGGTCCATTTCAAGATTATTATATCCAACTACTATGCTTTTATTTCCCTCATGGCCTTTGAGGCTGCGCGTCTCCTGTCACCGGCTCCGACTTCTCTAGCTCGTCTTTCCAGCACCGGACCTCCTGATCCCTCCATTCTCTAAGCTCGACCGCCTTTAGCTTTTGCCGCTCCCGGATTCCATTTTCCACTGTATCCATCATCTTCTGGATTTCTGCCCTCCTCAAAGTCTCACATTTTGGGGCAGATGACGTGACGAAATCAACACAATGATGGTGAAGCTTCTTGGATACGCCAATATGGGGCGTATCTTTGTACGTATATGCGTGCCTGGATGCCTCCGCTGACGGTTTGCCACGATCGGATCCAATCGACGTATATTCCTCGGGAAGCAAGACTTTTTCTACCCTACGGATGTAGCGGTACGGAGCGAGGTTGGCAAGTTCAGCAAACTCTGGGCAGTCCAAGTTCTTTTTCCACGATTTGGCCAGGTCCCCCAGTTTGGCAGCTTTTAAAAGAGAGCGTATATCTCTAGCAAGATCAACCACTTGACGAGGATCACCTTCCAGGGCGAGAATGTGGTTTGCGTCCTTCAAATCTTCCAATATGTTTCGGATTTCTTCTCCTCGCATCACTGAGACATGGTTCCATATTAGCTCGAGTTCACAAAAGCGCTTTCAAGCACTGCTGGGATTAGAGCGACGGTCACCTTGTAGATCGGCCAACTTCGACACAAATGTTTTCAAGGCACGAACCTCGGATTGCCATACCATGGTCGCCAACTCGGCCTCGAGGGCTGTCTTCTCCTCCTCCCCATTCGTCGTATTCTCTCCCCCTTCACCTAGTGCCAATGCAATGATCAAGAGCCGACTGGAGAGCGCCGTGGTTTTTTCATGGGGGTGCTTCACCCTCCAGCAACGGGATTTCTTGCCTCCTGAAGTCGAGGATCCGCCACTCCCCGCAACGATAGCGGGGGCGCTGGATTTTTGCACAATGCTTGTCCATAAGCCCTCGAAGGCGGTCGGACGACATTGGAACTTAAATATGACGTTGGAAATTCCGCATATCGTCGCAACGTCACACCGCCCGCCATTTCGGTCTGCGTTTAAATTCGGCAACTGCTCGACGACATAGCGGGTGCTAACCACGCAGGTACCTTCGTCAGGTGTGGAACGTTTCACTGAGGGTACGGAGCTCATGGGAGCAGCGGAAGTGCAGTTGCAAAGTGACTTGATTAGTTAGAAAGGGGGGGAGCGAAGCTCCCAGACTAAATACAAAAGAAAGCTCCCTGTGTGTGAGGAGAGCACATGACCAAAGGCTCCTGCACTCCAACCTAGCCTAGAGCAGTAAAGCGCCTGCACGCCTGAGCACCAAGAACTGCCGCTGCAGTTCGACATCAGGCGAATAGCTCAAAGGGACTTCAGATGTTTTTCGTGCGCGTTTTTGACGATTTCGCGGAAGCCGAGGGAGAGGCCTGTGAGGCTTTCAAGTTCGCTTACTTGTTTCGTGACAAATGAGAGCGATTGTTGCTGCGATTGAGGTTGAAGGGAGGGTTGTGGTAAGCCTGCTGGTGGCAGTGGAGTTGGTTGTATTCGGTGTGACATCAGGGACTCGATTGTTGATTGATTGCCGCGAGTGTTGTCGAGGGACTGTCACCGCTGTTGTAATAAGCAGTGTAACTTTCTAATTGCTCCGTAACGCATGCTCCATCACGCATGCGTTGTTCTGGCTCATGTCTTCCTCCATCGGCTGTAAATGACTGAAGATGCGAGAAAATGGAAAGCGATGAAGCCGTGCCGACGAGGCGTATTCAACCCAGAAAAAAAAAAGAAGGGAAGAAACAAGATTTGATTCAAGTCCCGCGAGCGCCGTCGGGAGGCGGCCTCCCCCAAAGAGAGCCCGAAGGCGCAGACTAACGCCTGCTGCAGTCGCAGTCATTGTCTGCTGATAAGCCACTAGAAGTGTGACTGCCAAGTCTTGAAGGCGGGTGCCCGCGGCGGTGAATGATGGGTCAGGCATCGGATGTAATGCACGATGGCTCGGGCTCGCCTAGATTGGAAAAGTGGAAATTCGGTCAGAGCGTAGGTCGCGGGGGTCAAAGTTGGGGTGAAGGTTTGGGAGGGGGAGCGATGACCGAAGGCAAGGGCGGCTGTAATTGTTGCCAATGTGCTATTGGGCAAAACGCCCAATAATTATCGAGATATCTAGCCTTAGTGCTGTGGCCTCGATACTTTGCCACCCAGCTGATTATGGTCGATAGTGGCGTGGCCTCCATCACAGCTGCGCGCGGGGGCCAGGCTTTTTGGCTTCGGAACTTACCGTTCGCAAGGCTCCGACTCACCATCGTCTTTTTCTTTCTCTGCTTCAGCTCTGCCAACTCCTTCCCGCGTCTTTTTTCATGCAACTTTCCTCAGCGCGACGATACTCCACTCGACTTTGGTACAGAACTTGGTCAGGATGGACGGGAAGCTGGTGTTCGAGGTCACGCCTGCTTCGCCAAACGAGAATGTCGAGACGACTCTCTCGGAGCTACAAGATGCACCGCAAAAGTTCTTCCAGGGTTCCGACATCCTCTAGATGTTCCTATCGTCGGGGCTGGTCTGGCTGATGTTACCCGCAATTTCTCTTTTCTGTTCGGGGGCCTCAGCGCGGCTTTCATCGCTGATCAGAGTGACGGGCTGTTGGCACTGCCAGCTAACTGTATTAGGCAATGGTGTGTGTTCCTAGTATTCCGGTGTGTGTTTCTAGTAAAGTGGTGTGTGTGAGGACATCAACGCTTTAAAACAACCGTAGAACATAAATTCGCTATAACCCTTCTACCATTCCCGTATAACGGACTTGATAATAGCTTCATATAAGCGCCGCCAGATTCTGAAACCACCTCGACGGCAATACAAGACAATAACGGTCTCGTCAGTCCAGATAACCTTCTTCCAGTCCTCAAGAGTCTAGTCTTTATGTGCCAAACAGAACTCAAGCCGTTCTTTCTTCCTCTTCGCTGTTAAGCGAGGCTTCCTCGTTGGCTTCGTCTTCTTGAACCCAGCATTTTTGAGAACCCTCCGTATTATTGACACTGAGATCTTGATACCGATTTGGCTGAAGTCGGCAGCAATATCAGCACAAGTTCGCTCGCAGCCGTATCGATCGAGAGTTACCTTGGAGATAATAAGTTGGCAATTCTCTTTGGTCTGCTTCGTAGGGCGGCTAGTTCGGGGAGCATCGACAAGATGCTCGTCGAGGATAACCAAAGGGATAATATTGGGTTCGAAACCACGCTCGATAGCCTTAGCGTAGAGCCTGTTAATCTGTCACGCCGAAGGCGTTGAGGGTTGATGGGGATACCTGAGCGCACAAGAGGATGTAGGGTTAGGGTGTATGATCAATGTTAATTGAAGCCTGGCCTTCTCCATCCGTTGGATGGCCGAAGGCCATCTTTATCAGAATGCTCCCAGTGCCATGGAACTATCGTGTGATCCCTTACAACGAGTCATGTCCCTCAAGTTCCACCAATGGCTATCTGCCAGTCTATCGCATCACAGGGACCATGGTCCCTGTGATCATAGTGGCGCCATCACCGTAACCGTCACACTTAGCCGTCAGACCAGAACGTTCAGCTGGCCCGCCACAACGTGACCAGCACTAGCTGTCAGAAATAGTCACCCTCTGCCTAGAACAAGGTCAATGCACCGAACCATTATCGGAGGGCCTGCGGCCCTCCTGCGGGTATTACGTGATCTGTGAAACAGATACGCCGGTAAGCTCGTGAATAGCTGCAGAAGACTTCCCACAATGAGGGGACTTAAGGGTAACTATCAATGCCCTCAAGGGCAGCGGAATCTCCGAAGCGCGAGGTATCGTTGTGGTAGGAAGCATTCAAAGAAATCGATTTGCCTGCAAAATTACTAGCAAAAAGGTTTGTGTAAGGGTGGGGTTGACAGACCTATGCACTTACCGGTGGTGGCGTTATCTGTTGCCCAAACAGAGTCAGTAGGGCGTGAGACCAATCTGCAGCGCCAAGCACTAAGAAGTACCACTCAGCTACTCCATGATAAGGGTTTCCAGCTTAGGGATGAAGTGCTACAGCAGTCACACTACGGCTGCCCGCTCACCGGGTGGTACCCCTCCGAAGCAGCGTATAAGCCGTACTCGGGAAACCCGTTGTAAGACCTGCAGCAATGTCACAATGTCGACTAGACTCGTTGGCCTTCCATTCTTGGCCGGTCAAGCCGTACCCGTGGGGCCGGCAATGGTGGACCAAAACTTGGCTGGCCAAAGTGACAAGAACTGGGCCATAATTGTCCACCCCCCCCCCCCTGTTATTTTTCCTCCATCAGCGTGCTCCCTTATCACTGGAGTAGCCTTCTGGGGGCTCGCATGCGGCTCCGTCACTGACACCGTACCCGGTTTAAAAGATCCCGGTACGCTTCTCAGGGTCTAAGAGTTAGCTCGAATACCCCGGGAACTTAAAGCACGGCTAGATTACTGGCTTGCACATCAGGTAACTACTGTGCCGTACTAACCTCCCGGCGCCCGAGTCGAGGCTCTTCGGAACCAAAAACTGGCGCAAAGGACGAAAGCTGGGTCTCGTTATGTAAGCGAACAACAAAGTATTCTCACACTGCCCAAATCTCTCCATTCTCGGGGTGTCTCCGGCTGGAAATTACTCCAGGTAGATCGACCTCACCTTCCTAACGTCCATGATCTCCCCATCCATAATGCCATGCACGTACGCCTCCCCCACAAGTTTTCCTCGGAGAGGACCCAAGTCTCCACCCTGCGACATGCGAATGATGTAGGGTGTGTTGATCCCCGCAATGAGACAGACGCGGTCGCCCGGCTCGCTATACGCCGGACCCATTCCGATATATCCTCCCCGCGTGGCGAAGAACGACCGCAGATAGCTCGGCCTAATAGCTGCGCTATACATTGAGAAGAGAATTTCCGGGTCGGGGTAACTCTGCATTGTGGGGAGAGAGTCGACATGCTCTTGCGAGCTGGACTGGCGTGAGTTCCGGTCGATAGCTGCAAGAGTGCTCAAGACACTCATGACCCTCTCCAGTCGTTTGGGTTCATGGTTGTCGCTGACATCTATCTCTTCATCCTCTGCATCCGAGTGACCCAGAGACTCTGTGGGCTCCGCGATGCCGGGAGTCGACGGCGCGAGGCCCATGCCTGTGAGGAGTCGGTAAACAGCGGCATCTGTATGCTCCAGGGTCTTGATATCGTGTACGAGGAACAACGCTAGGGCGACGGACACTGAGCGGAGGGGATCAAGCTCCGACGCCTGCATGCTGATGCTTGCATATCCCAAAACTTTGACAAGACTTTGGAGTAGAGCGAGGGCACTGATAATCCGGTCGACTCGCTCCCAGCCGCTCAAACCGTCGTCGTAATATTGAAAGCTATCGTTGTCGCTCGGTGTGCCATTCCCATTGTGCTGCGCTGATTCTGTCGCGGCTCTATTGTCCGGAGGTTGGCATACCGAGCCCGCAAGCTCGAAAAGGGGCTGATAGGTCGCCTCTCCTCGCACTCGGCGGCCATTCATCTCATGCAGGATATCCAGCGCCGCAACAATCCGCTCACGGTCGTATTGCTTCTCCAGCTCAAAGTAATTGTCCAACGACCTCTTCCAAAACCGGTACGCCACCCTGAGCTCGTCTGGTGCACTTCGCCACCCACCTTTTGGGTCTAGGTCACAGACCAGGGTTTTCCAGATGGCATCTTCCAATTGCGTGTCAGTCGAATAGGGACTTCCAGCTCTTCGATGCGCAATTTCCAAGACATTGTGATGCCATGCGGCGGTGTACAAGATTGAATCGACGCGGGATATGGACATGTCGGGCCGGAAGGGGATATCGTAGACAGTCCCAACCTCGACGATTTCGTCAACACAAAATCCCTGTATTTTCATGACGTTGGAGTGAGACATGATCTCGACGGCGGGCTGGGAGTCCAGAGTTGCGCGGTATGCGCCGATCGGCCTAAGTGTCTGGATGCCGACATGATCGACGCTGGTGTGCGCAAGACTTCTCTGTCCGCTCCAGTCAGGGACCCAAGACGGCAGCGTTAGATTTCTCGGGAGGCCTATGCCCGCACAGGGGAAGAGCAGTCGAAAGGTGAATGGCAAGTCTTCCCGCGTTGACGAATACATGCACTTGGCCGCGCTGACAAACACGTCCTCCGCCGACTTGGTGTAGTCCGGCTTGAGGTCTGGGTTTATCGCCTCGAGGGTGAAGCCGAGTGCAGCGTAGACCATGTCCCTTGGGTCGGTAGCCTGAAAATGGCGCCCTGAGTCCAACGCCAACGACAAGGGCCAGGGGTTGGATGCTTCGTAGAAGGCCTTCATGTTATTGGTGAGTTCGCAGTTGAACATTAGGTCCGTGCCGCATTCCATTATGCCGGCGTCTGCTGTGCCCTGAAGCGCGGCGAGGAATTCGTGCGACGACGAGATAGCTTGCGAGACCCGCACTAAGTCCGCCCACACAAATGTCTCACCGCCGCATACGATGTTGAGGTCTTTGGCGACAATAACCTCTTGGATAACCCACATGCGGCGGAACCAGCGATTTCGAAGGAGGCTTTTGAGTGCGAGGAGACGAGGTCGGTAGCACTGCTGAGTGTAGGTTGCGTAGATGCCAAATCCCGGGTACTTTTCGGCGCTGCGTGTTAGAATGTCGGCGACCGTCTCCTTGGCGAGGGCTGCGTCTTGTTGGTGGCCAAGCCAGGCGGTTACACGATGCGCGCTCGCGAAGATATCTCGCATCATGCGCACCTGTCGGCTCTTCTCGTCGGCGTCGGCTTGATTGATGCAGATGAAGTCGATCCAGACGCGCTTCGCAGTTGTGGCCGAGGTTAGGGCTTGGAGCAGCTGTTGGACCTTGGCGGTCGTTGGGAATAGTTCTCCATTGAGAGATATCTTTGATGTTGTGTCGTTGCCGTCCCACGTGTAAGAAATGGCCTCATAGTGTCCCGTTGTGTCGAGAGGGAAATGCAGGAGGGTGTAGTCTGCGGATGAGGCAGTCGAGTGTGTCGGCAGTGTCAAGAGTCGAATTTCGCGGTCGTGAAGTGGCGCGTATTTGAAGCAGGAGGTAGTGCTTGACATCATGAACATCAGGGCAGAGCCTGGGGGAAATCTGGGCAATACTGAAACGATGCCAGAAGATCGTGTCTTTATCAAGTTTTGTTTCCCCTGCAGCCCTGGCAACAGAGGCGTTCTTCCACAGCGACCTGACGCCATGGCGTCGTGATTCATCTCCGCGCCGGTGCGGCTGGACATGACAGGCTCCTGCATTTCGCCCCGAAGTGGAAGCTGCAATCAGGGGTAGCGCACACCTCTAAAAATTGGTAGGACCTGGCAGAATAGCAAAGGTTGCGCCACAACCTGCAATGTGGCGTCCTCCCCATCTCCTTGCCCAACTTTTCCCTCAAGCCGCTCCTGTCGAAACATGGAGGCCCCCTGGCGATTGGAGAGAAACGCTCCGCTACGCATCTTTTGGTCCGTGTCGCGGTGGCAAGATATCCAGCGAGACGCGGACACCATAGTGACTGCCACGCCCGATCACCTGCTTGGAGACGCATGGAAGACTGACTAAACCGCTTCAGGCAAGAACACCGCCTTCTGTGATTACCTTTTGGAGATTATGGCCGGCAAGGCTTTTTCCTATAGTGGGTGCTGGAGTCTACTGAAAGCTGGAACACAGCTGCTGGCTATTGTGAAGCTGCTAACTCTGTCCAGTGTGTGGCACTCCCTACCCTGAATTCGGCAACGCCTTTGTCATTATCTGCGGACGTGTCCTGCGGGCGGCGCTAAGTGTCCTGTAGGTCATAGCCTCACCCATTACGGTTGCTGGCGGACGGACTTCCTAAGGTCGTTGCAGTGGGGGGCCCACTCACATGTTATGGCTGTTTCGAGGAGATTAAGGGAGCCTTCCTTCGTACGTCTCCTTTGGCGCAGTTCTGGGAATCTCTATGGGTGTATACTACCTAGTAACCGCTTCTTACTAATTTGGATGCGACAGACTGCTGCGGCTGCCTTGGCGACAACTTCAAGGTGTGCTTGAAGTGCGTGCTGCGTCGTATCACATGTCGCGCGCCCGATAAGGAGCTATGACGGTATATTATCTTCCGGGTTGATATACATTAGGCTGCACCCATAGATATTTGACCTGAAATAAAAAATACAAATGAGGCTCTTGGCTAAGAGACAAGGCTTTGACGTGAGTTGGATTGTCCGGGATTCTGACATTGTAGCGTTAGCATAGAATACACTGAAGTCGAGTGGGAGTAGTTAAAGAATTTTGATATCGATGTGTATCTGAGTCGGGATTGGCTGTCAGTCTACGGACGTAAGAGAGAAGCCAGAGCGTCCGCGGGAGTGCGCACTTCACGACACTGTTGTATTCTGATAGTCACTAAAATTGCCACAAAATATAGGCCCCAGTTGTTGAAGATATTAGAAGGATTGATAACACTTGCTGTTAGTGGTTATACACCGGATCTATCACATCCCCACCTCGACTTCACGAGACTTAACCCCTTGAGGCAACACTGACATGGAAATATTTTATTATTGTGACTTGAAGTTGTGGAGATGAACTAATGCTACTAATGTTGGGGCTTTCCCGGCTCATTTTGACGTTGATACATGGGATGATTTAGCCGGAATAATTAGAAAACCAAGTACTATCCCAAAATTTGAGCTGGGATATTTCGTAGTATCCTAGGGCATATACTGGTATATTCCTACGCGGTCCCAAATTTAGGCCCTGTCCAGAATTTGGTCCACCCTCTAGCATTAATATATAAATACTGAACAGCCACTCCAAAGCAAAACAAAGCCAAACGTGGAAGTGCAGAAGAACTATCTAAAGTGTGAGGGACGAAGTCCTCGGGACGATCTCATATATAATACCTTCCCACCATCCACACTGTGGTAGGGGACAATCCTATCAGGGTAGCACTTTATTTCTGGAGCTTATTAAGCGGCGTTTTAGTCACTGTTGTAGGGCACGAAGTGGTGAGGCAACGCAAATAGTGGCTAGAAGTGTTCAATTGGTGATGTCGAGGATCTCGAATCCTCGCCAGAGCTAATCTAAACTACGGAGTGTGGGCTGGGCTGGCAACGTGTGGCCCCTATGGCTGCCAGCAGTTGGCTCCATGCAGTACATCTTAGCGTAAGCGCTTGCAACAGGGGTTGCAAAGTCACCCCTTTTCGCAAAAAACGGCCAAAACTGGTTCATTTTTCGCGAGAAGATCTGGCCCTAAGCGAAAGAGGGCCGTCAGCGAGGATCCGGCGCCAGATCTTGAAGAGGTTTAAGAAGTGATTGTTCACGGCTGGGATAGGTATATTCAGGACTAGGAGATGTAGTGGGCATTTTTTTGTATACAAATTACTATAGAACTAGATGTTGTGTGCATTTAAAAGGGGGGCGGGTGCCCGGCGCTAATTATAACTATATAGTAGTCGATCCGTTTGGGGGTCCAAGCTTCTATGGCTTCCGGGTTGAGTGATACGCCGTAATTGGAACGCGTCGTCTGCTTTCCATCGATAGGAAAGTTTAGCCGGGGGGACTGAAAAGGGGCCTCTGAGGCTGTACGGCGGCGGTGTACGGGATCACCCTAGCTCAGGGAAGAATCAGGGAAAGCTTAGGACAAATCAGCCACAGCTCACCCCGGGTCACCCCAGCTCAGGATTGCGAACGAAAAAGGAAATTTCGTATGCCCAGATTCGTCTCAGATAACCAGGCTCTTCTTGCTGGCTTCGGTTACACGTTCGTGATGACAATCCTGATTCTGTACGGGCTCAAGGCGATGCGTTCTATTATCCGCGGGAAATGGGACGCCGGATTCAATGTGGTGCAAAAGGAAGGAAGATTTGAGCTAGAGGCGCTACTTCAGCATGATTGGAGAAGGAAAAACTGAGCCTAATAGGCCCCAAGTACCTGAAGCAGCAACAGGGCGTGGATAATGCAAGTCAGTCGGCGGGTGTGGTGAAACCCGCAGGGAAGGGCGGTTGAGAGCCTTGCCTGATAGCGGTGTCATAAAAATAGTAAACTCAGTTTGGCTGCGATAAGAGCAAAACAATGTGATTGGTGTGTCAAAAACGCCTTGCTGCGGCCGTCTGTCATGGAGTTAAGTACAAAGTCGGGCTCCCTCGACGACCTCACTTACCCTGCCACCTGCAGAGTCCACCTCTACCGAGATGAGGGCATCCGCGCGAACCCGAGCTTGACACCTGGCCAATACCCTATCCTGTTTGCCGACTGCGAGGGTTTCAAGACTGGGTCCAAGACAAATGCCGAACGCGCTGAGGAGTCGCCCATCTCGTAAGCCCTGCACCCGCACCCAGTGGGCAGGGGGCGCAATTTCTCCATCGACCCTCGACATCGTTCTCCTTCACGTCGACGCGAGGCTGACGTCACCTATCCGGTGCGTGCCTCATGCTACACGGATGGTGGCAAGGATGGCATCGATCTCTTTTACGCAAGATTCCTGTATACCGTTAGCGACGTCATCGTGTTCGTGACCAAAGAAGACGCCAAGATTCAGTCGGAACTAACTCGGGTCTTAGAATGGGCATCCAAGGCCGTACACAAGTCCGTCAACCACCCATCGCGGAAGACGCTCATCATCGTCCGCAACATGCCCAGCGATCTGCATGACCCTCGCCTCTACGACAGCAAGGAACTCAAACGCCTATATCTCGACAACGATGACTACCCCAAGCTCTGGGAGGAGTCTTCCATTCTGCGAGACTTTGTCAACGAATACAATGGGAAAAAGGACCGTAGCTTCATCGACCGGATCACCTCCAACGAGCGATTCTATAAGGCTTTGTTCAACGAAATCACCTGCTGCTATGTCCCCCACCGGGGCAAGGTCAAGGGTAATCCACAGGAGCTATTTCTGCAGTACCGGCGGTTGCGTGGCACCATCGAGGACTCGGTGCGAGTGGGCTTGCAGCTTCGCGCTGAGAGCGTGATGCAATACAACGTTCCTGCGCTGACGCATATTCTCAACCGAGCATTCGAACATTTTACTACCTCTGAGCAACCCTTTGACTTTTACCTCGCCGCAAGGAGAGACAACCCAAACCCGCACTCAATGGGGGAGCATGTTGCCAATTTTCTACGGCATGTTCACGAAACTGAGGCCAAGGGTAACAGCGATATGGCTGAGATGACAAATGACGCAATCTCGATAGCTCTCTTGGTTTTTACGCATCGGAACTTCTCCGAAGGTAAGCTCGATACCTATTTGCTCAACTGGTCTGACAGCAAGGTCATCCTACTGATACAATCCGGACCATCGCAGTGACAAACCCAGCCGAAATCTTCGAACGTGATCTATATGCTATTTGCAAGAGTTCCGCTGAACTGTACGTCTCGCAATACGAAAGGTGCCGCTTCGTCTTCCCCGATGGTCAGCAGTGCACCATGCGGCCGGCCAACGGGGCAGGTCACGATCGCCACAGGTCCCAGAACGAACAGATCGAGCCCGGAGCCTTTGTTCCTTCTCGCCCGTGGCATCCGGGGAACTCCAAGGGCGATTGGATTCGCGATATTCAACGACGTTTCATTCAATCATATCAAGATATCTTCATCCCACCAGATCCCCACCATCATATTGCAACCGTCGAACAGAGGCTCAGCGGGCGACGCGAGTGGATACACCTTACCTACCACGACAAGTGGAAGATGATCAAGAGCAACAAAACCTGTCTCAGCTGTCTACAAGAGATACCTGACCATGTTCTCACTTGCGGGCACTCGTACTGCCCCCGTTGCGTTCAGGAGCTGGGCCATGTCTCACCGCATTTCGAATGCGCTTGGAACATCCACTGCTGGTTGTGCTATGAGGAGAAGGGGCGCAACTCACACCTGGTGCAGCTAAAACCGCGCTGTTCAGGGGTTCGTATACTGGCGCTGGATGGGGGCGGAGTACGCGGCATCGTTGAGCTTTTGGTCCTCCAGGCGCTACACAAAGCAGTGGGGCTAGAACCATTGCCCTTGAAATCTCTCTTTGACCTCATCGTAGGCACTTCTACAGGTAAGCACCAGGAATAGCTTTTGTGCCAAACCATGTCTGACGAAGAAACTTGCAGGAGGGATAATTGCACTCGCTCTAGCAATGTCGACAAAAGGCAGCGAATCGCTTCCCGAGATGATGGCCTTCTTCAACAAGGCCTCCGAGAACACGTTTGCACAAAGCGCACTTAAGAAAATATTGCAGTACGGCAGGATCGTTGCACAGATGCGAGACAGTACCTTCGACGCCAAGGGTCTCCGGCAGGCCCTGCAGGATTACTTCCAGCCCAAGGATACAGCCCTCTTTGCCCCAGCGCTCCACACTCAGCTTATGTCGTCGGGAACGCGCGTTGCAGTGACATCTGCCAAGGATGGGGGCAGGACGGCCTGCCTTATCGCAAGTTACAATCACCCCTCACCCACCGAAGGTAGCGCCTGTCTGGAGCGGGAAGAAGACGCCGAGAAGGACATGAAGATTTGGGAAGCAGCCATGGCCACTTCAGCGGCGCCGTACTATCTCCCTTGTTTCGAGAAGCCACAGCAGAGGACAAGCTATGTTGATGGAGCTGTATGGGCCAACTGCCCGGCACAAGTCGCGTACACCGAAATGGAGAAGCTCTGGCCTGGTGACACGGCCTCGCTTGATGCGCTCGTGTCGCTAGGGACGGGGATGCAAGACGCCAAACCTTTCGAGATGCCAGCGCTTGTCAACATGGGGTTCCTCGCCGCCATTCGCGCAATGTTTAAACGGCAAATGGACTCCAAGGCTACCTGGTTAAATTTTGTTACAGAAACGGCCCCCCCACATGTTCGGCCACGCCTTCACCGGCTAGATCCGCCACTCCGAGGTGGCGATGACCCCGTCCGTTTGTACGACTACAAGATGATTCCAGACCTGCAAGAGCGGGTTAGTGACTGGACGGGTAGCGCCGCCCAGAAGGAAATAGCGCTCATTGCCGATACCCTGGTCGCCAATCTTTTCTTCTTCGAGCCAGACGATGGCATTCAGCCGCAATCTGCAAAGTCCCTGCTCTCAGACAAGACCAACGATGTCCTTCAGGGAACAATTAGATGTCGGTTAGGTTATCAAACGCCGCAACTGGTGAAGCTTTTAGAGCTTGTGGAAGATTTCGCATTCACCCAGCTTGACGCGGCACCTGGCGACACCAACTTGGTTGAGAAAGTCCGCCAACTTCCCACATCTCGATGGGAGCCCATATGCACGACACTCAAAGAAGGGCATATGGCAAAACGAACAAGTTCCATCGAGATGATGGCGGTTGATGGACATATTGCAGTGCCCAAGTTCCGGGTGCCCTACACGATCGTCATCCAGAAGGGAAGCTTGGGGCCGTTGGTGTTGGGCGTCAAGCTCCATCGGAGGGATACGAGAATCTCCATCAGCGGGTTCCCTGTTACCATGCCGGAACTGAAGAGGCGAGCGAGTCAAGTGTGGCTGAGATGAAGAAGATTCGATGAAGTACTCCTAGTTTAGGGTACCGCCTGCCGCTTCCCCGGGTTTGAAGTTTGAGAATAGCAATCTCTTTGGTGCGCCGTGCAGCATCCTAGCAGCTCCTTACGGCTCTGAGGATGGCTTTGCTGTATAGCCACCCTCATCCGCCAGCACAAGTTCCCTCTACCACGCGCCAGATCCAGGCTAACGGCAGTGGCGGAATAGCCACAGATAGCCGGAAGCTCTGTCCTGGCTGCCAGAAACTTGACTTCGACAATTGGGAGCACCCCAATCCCACCCGAATTGCCAAATTGCGCCCCCACAAAACCGCCAACCACACCTGCCCACTATTTCAGCCAGCTCACGAGTATCCTCCTGGTAGGTGCCTGTGAAAGCAGCGAGAGTTGGTGCTGTGGGCAGGGTCGACGATGACAACATTGGCAAGTATAAGAAGGGGCAGGTCTCAGCGCCAAGAGCGCACCCGCCCTTTCCATTCCCCCACCCGTACTGCCATACGCATAGTACCTGATCAACTGCCCTTCCGAGAAACAAGCCACCCAACATGAATCACAAGCTCGTCCTCGCTGCTGCCCTTGCCAGTACCCTTTTCCGGTTACGTCGGCGGCTACGCAACACCCTGCTCGGCGCAGCGCGACGCACTGGTGGCCGATGCCGCCGCCGAGGTCGACGAGCAGCACCTGCTCGGGCCCGGAAAGCTCTGTCACGGCCCGCTTCCACGGGTACATGTCCAGCCAGGTTGGCAGCCCCAGGAACTGCACCTTCATGTACTGGTGGCTGTGGTTGTACAGTTCGGGCAGCGTCGCGGCCCAGTCGAAGGTGTGCAGCTTGGTGTTGTAGCCCGTCTGGTGCGGCGTGTCATCGGGGTTGCCGACGTCGGCGTAGTTGTGCCCCTGGAGCTATTCGGGAAGTGGGGCTGTCTACGAAGAGGTTGTAGAGCTTTACGTCGGAGGCGATGCGGGCAGTGGCGATTTGCAGATGCGGTTTGGTATGTTATTAGTCAGAAAACAGGGCAGAAGTAGATACATAGGTCTGATACGTATAGGAAAGACCTTCCGTGCTACTGTGTCTCTAGGCTTCCCGATAGACTAGGCCACGTTCCGGAGGCTGAGAAGCAGCTCCTAGTGGCCAGCTTCGTCTGCCGTTTCCGCGAGCTTGCGGACTTGTTGGATAATTAATCGACTCTATGACTTAAAGGTTGGTAGTTGATGATGAAGGATACACTGAGATTTCTGGAGGGCCAAAATGCAAGAGATATAGCGGAACTATCGCGGGAACTTAGAGCGCGATGGTGACAGCCGTCGGTCAGCGAAACATGGACTAATACGCTGTTTTGAGTCGGAACGGACATGGAGTGTCGGTGGACGAACTTGTCAAATTACGTAATCGCGCCTTGGCGCCACGGAACCGCAGCGCGGCCGAGCACCAGAGCTTCGCTTGGCTGAGAGGACGGCTCCCGGAATAGAACAAGACTTGATGGCGGTAATTACTGTGTTCTTAGTTAACTGCGTTAAATTCAACAATTAAGAGTCTCAAACAAGCGATAATATTACTGCTTTTCTATCGGCGTGCAAATTACGATGTGTGCAGAGCCCCGATTTTCACACGTCAAGCTAAACAAACTGTTAACAAGCAGCCCCTGTTAGGCATTAACGCTCGCGAACACCGCGAAAGCCTTTAAACGACAAAGCCATAACTAACACAAAGGCCCCAGAAATCATCTACACAAGCTTAAAAGACTAGATACTTTAGTTAAGAAGCTTTTAGAGTTACGTAAAGAGAGCTAGTTTATAAAAATACGTAAACCTTAAAGGAGAAGAACTGCAACTAATAAAGCTGGAAAAACTAACATTCTTAGACTTTCTAAGAAAGACTATTAATAAAGTCGTACGTTACCTTAAGCGGCTTTTAAAGCTTACAGTTATGTAAACTGTTAATTATTAAAGCAATCTGGAAGATTATTAAATTAACCTTATTAAATATAAAGGTTTAAAAAAGAGGTTAAAGGTGTTAAAGAACCATTTTTAAACCTTAATAACCCTTAAAGTTTACGTAACTATAACTGACGTAAGGGAGAACCTTAAATAATAATATATAGTAATTATAAAAGCGAATTAAGGTTAAGAGAACATTAGAATAATAAAAGCTTATAAGTATTATAAATAGCACTTTAATACGTTTATTAAAAGTTATAAGAAGGTTTTAAAGTAGATTATAGAGTAAAATATAATAATAAAGGAGGCTTAGTAAGTAAACGTTTTAGATTACTAAACGTTATAAATCTAACTTATAAAGCTTATTAATACCCTTTATATACTCTTAACTCTTTATTCTTAAACTGTTAACTTACTTACGAAAGATAAGGCAATTTATAATGGAGAGTTACAGTTCTTTTAAGTAATTAATAACCTTAAATCTTAACTAATAACTACTAACGTACTAAAAACAGTAAGTAAAAAGACTTAAAAAGCTAGTTTTAATACTTAGGTAAAGTAAGAGGAAGAATAAAAAAGCTTAACGTTTTATAATAAGAAAGTTATACTAAGAGCGGGTAAGTAAGTAAGAAGGTATAATATTAACGATTAAAAGTCCTTAAGAAATAATTAAAAAAACTGTAAATTATATAAAGGTATAACGTGCTGTAGCTCTTAATATAGTAATAAGAGTTATAAAAGCTAAAAAAGTAAAGGTAAAGGTAAAGAAATGGATTCTAAGAAGAAGTGCGGTAAATGGAGCTTTAAGAGGGTTAAGTTTAAGAGCTTAAAAGGTCTGAAGAAATATACTACTTATAATAATAATTATAATCTTAAAGATTATTAGCTAATATTTCTTAAACTTACACCTAATATATAGAAATCAAACTTTACTGTAACTGTGTTAATTAACTCTTACTGAAAAGGCGATAAGGCTTTTAATAAAGTTATTAAGAAGCTTAAAGAATAAAAGCGTAAAGAAAGTTAATAACTTATAAAGGAGGTAGATCTAACGGTAAAGAAGAGAGCTTTTATAAGCTTCCTAATGGTAAAAGGCTCTTTTACAGCAGCTACATACCCCTTAAGAAACTTTACAATCCTAAATTCTAATATTACCCTTTATATTTTTAACAAGTTAATACGGTTTTATAATTATTACCATACGCTGGAAAATAACTACATTTACATTAGAGATTTTACAGTTCCAATCTTAAGATATAACGAAGTAGACTTAAAGCTTATTTATTACGGTAAAAAGGCACTCCTTCACCTTAAGAACGTTATGTTCTGTTAAGGTTTCACCTGTAACTTATTCTTACTTTAATAGCTTTATAAACAGGGTATATAGTAAAATAATAAACCTCTAGCAAATTAACTAATTATTATAGACAGAACCATACTTACCAACCTTATAAACTATTATAATTAATTTATTTTTAAACACATTAAAAAAGAGGCTACATACACCTTATTTGTAACGTAAAAGCGTTACTACATTAAAACTTATAAAAAAAAGCTTACAGTAATAACCCCTTATCTCTAACACCTACACTTAAGTTACTTAAGTAAAGCTGTTATAAAACACCTTATTTATAACGTAGAAGGAGTGCACTTTTAAACCCTTAACTACGTAAAAGGACTTACAGGGTAATAACTCCACTGTAAAGAGGTTAATCTTATTAATTACGTTACCTTATTTCTAACGCTTACAGAGTATAATAACTGCATTAAAGGCAAACTTAAGAGGTAAGAGAGTAAGAGGGTAAGACTGCAGTTACAATTACCCTACTTACAGTAAGTAATCGACTTTTTAAATCACTACAAAGATACTAAGGGCTATTAGAGAATTATATTCTTTACAGATCGCTATAACAGCTTTATTATAAAGGTCCACTTAAAGGATAAAAAAGCTATAACGATTATAAGAGCTCTAAAACACTTTTAAGAAGCTTATAAAACCCAGTTCCATTACAAATCTCAAGAGATAAAAGCCGATAACAAGCTCTTTTAAACTAAAGTACTCCTTTACTTCTTCTTACGTAAAGGCGTGAAAATCAAGCCCTTTACCCCTAATACTTAATAATAAAATAAGGGTACGGAGCGCTTAGGGGGTGTAATTAAGGTAAAAGCAGCCTTTATAAAAGCAGGTTCGAAACTACCCCCTTACCTTTAAAGTAAAACTATCTCCTACACAGTATATTTAAATAACAGAATACCATACTAATTGCTAAACTGGAGTATACCTTATAAGGATATTATAATCTACGTTATAAAACTAAAAGGCTAGCCCTAACAAGCTTAGAAACCGCATTTAGCTTATCTGCGCACTTATAGCTATAAAACCTTTACCTCCACTACAGAAGCGATTCTTAACGAAAATAAGAAAAATAAGCTTAAACCAAAAGCTTAAATTAATTATTTAATAAGCTACAGGTCTTTAAACATCTATTAGATTTAAAACCCTCTTATAAACTCTGTAATAAATATACAGGACGTAATCTTTAACGAGATAAAGGTCTTTCACAGTAATCTAAAGCGTTTAAAAGATAACCTTAAGAATTAATCGTTATAAGAGATAAAGGAGCTCCTAAAGGAGCTTAAGCTCTCCGAAAAGAAATAAGATAAGTATACCCTAAATCCCATTAAAGAAGAGGAAAAAGAAATACTCTTTCTCAGTCCTAATAAAGCATTTAAACACGTAGAAGAGGTAATAAAGCAGTTAGAAAGTATTATTATTAACTAAAGTGCACTTAAAGGGTATAAATAAAGAGTAACTAATTACTACTAACTAATTCTACTACTTAAGGCGTTATTAACTTTTAAAAGTATACCCCCTCCTTACGTAACTATAATAACCGTTATTATTAAAAGACTCCCTAGCTCTTATAAAAGTGTAACAAATACAGCATATATATAAGTAAACTACTCCTCTTACAATTAATGTAAGATAATATGCTAAGGTAAACCTTAAGAGGTAACGTTTAACGCTAACCGCCTAATAGTAAGTATCGGAACGTTAAAGGGGAGGCACACCACTAAGAAGGCTTTAAAGAAGGTTATAAGCTCTTAAAATAGTAGTAATAATAGGGACCTTAGGTATAAACTTAAGAAGAAGGTACTTAAAAGGCGCTCTCTTAAAGGGAGAGTACACTGTAAAGATTTACCTGTTCCTTTAAAGAACCTTATATTACAACCTGCACCCGACACAGGCCTCGAAAGGACTGGCGCGGGTTAAGACAGAACGTATAGCAGGACGCTAATAGGTAAGGGGTGTTCCGAAGACGGCTTGTTAAGCTAGCACTCCTAGACGGGGGTTTAATGTCACTGTAGGTCGTTGTCACTATAATGCACAGAGGTGAGTCTGAACAGTAAGACATAAATGAACAATTGAATATTAGCGTGAGGAACTAGAGTCCCTTACGGTGGTTGTGGGCACAACTATAGCTATTTATACTAGCTAACTAGAGGTACTTCGTACTTTGCTTAGTCTGTTGTGCTTAGTGGTACACTACGCAGTTACAGCCAAGCAGTTAACTAAACGGTGCTTAGTGTTGTCAGTCCTTATGGACTACCAAGCACTTTCTTACTGGTTATAGGGGCTTCGGGTCTTTACACCCCTGGCCCAGTGCGTTGGGACAGTGTGTACCGTCCTTCCGCACTGTTCCTTCTGCGGGGGATTTGTCGGGCCGCCCTAGCCTAAGTGACAGCCTGTAGGGTCGTCACACCTTAAAGAGTTACAGTATTATCTTTAAAATTTAAAATTTACGTAAGTACAGGTAATTTACTTATAAAGTTACTAAGAGATAAAATCCTAAATTAAGACTGTAAAAAGTAGTGTAAATAGCTATTAAGTGCTTAATTATATATAAGTATTAACTTATAAACTTAATAAATATAGTTTCTTATAAAAATGTAAGGTAAGATTAGTAATCTGTAGAGATTAACAGCGTAACTTAATCTTTAAAAGCACTTACACCTTTACATTTACAGGTTAATTATTCTAGTTATTAATAATAATCACAGTATGCTTTAACCTTAAGTTAATCTAATATAACGTAGTTAACACCTTTATTCACGTTAAACTACCTTATAATATTTATATACAAATACTATTAGGTTTTAAAAAGAAAGGTATCGTTCTCTTACTTTAATAAGCTCTTTATAAGCTTAAGGAGTCCCCTCTTCTTTAATAACACTATTTTAGTATTTCCTTTCGTAAAGAGAGCTTTAAACTAATACCTTATAAACCTTATTATTTCATTAAAGGAGGTGTAATTATCTTCTTTTACGTTAATAATATAGTAATTACTTACAGAGTTAAATAGCAGTATATTATAGTAAAATTAATAAAGCACTTAGCGTAGACTTGTAAGCTTTAAGGCAGTAAGCTGCTTTAATAATTCCTTAAAATAAAGATCCTTTAAAACTGTAAGAAGTACTTAATTTAACTAAGCTAGTTAAAGTATATTATAAAGTTAGAACACCTACTTTACATAAGTTAAAGAAAGTATAAGAAGGAGATAATATAACCTTTAAGAAACCTTATTACTATTAAAAAGCTTCTAACCTACTTAAAAAAAGCCATTACAGCTTTAATACAGGATTACTAATATAAGGTAAGATCTATCCTTTACACTACTGTAATCTTTAAGTTAAACATCACTTTTATAGCTTCTAAACTGCCGTAATTTAATTATAACCCTAAACCTCTTTATTACTATGTAACTAATTACTATATCTACTACCTCCTAAGCTTACAGCACTTTACGTTAACTCTTAAAGGTAGGGATACCTTTAAGACTTAAAGTGATATTAGTTTTACTAATAACTTTAAGGATTATAAGAGCTTATAAGCTTATATTATAAAGCTTTTTAATAGTATAATAAAGTAGTAAGTAAATAAATAAAATACCGTTATTATATCTACCATAAAAGCAGAGCTCTTTACTTTAATATAAGTAATAAAGGAGGTAATATACGCAGATCGCTTACTAAACGAACTAAGTGTTTACCTTACATACTGTAAAGTTATCCTTTAATGTAATAATTAATAAACGATTAGCTTAATTAATAAGGAAACAGCTACGTTATAAACTAAGTTTAAGTATATAGATATTTACAATTACTAACTCCAGCAGGAGGCCGTAAATAAGAGGATCACAGTTAACTATAAGCTAACCAATAAGATACTTACTAACAGCCTTACTAAGGCCTTATTAACACTAAAGTTCAAACTATTCCAGAACGCTATAAGCATACAAGACACTTCTTTATAACTAGCCACACACGTGACGCACGAGATCACGGCAGAGGACTTAAAGGCCAGGGAAGACCTTTTTAAAGGTGGTGAAGTGGCGGTTTCAGACCGGTTATTACCAGATTCGGAGTACGAGAGCATGAGTATGGGTAAGAGCAATTAAGGAGGCTCTGGAAACTACACTGTTTTACGTTATTTCAACTGTTTTAAAGCTCTTATTCAGGAGTCAATCAACCACTTAGAAGTGGAAGATTAAGGGGGTGTGTCAAATTACGTAATCGCGCCTTGGCGCTACGGAACCGCAGCGCGGCCGAGCACCAGAGCTTCACTTGGCTGAGAGGACGGCTCCCGGAATAGAACAAGACTTGATGGCGGTAATTACTGTGTTCTTGGTTGACTGCGTTGAATTCAACAGAACTCGGCGGACGAGAACTCATTCACGTGCAACCTCCCCACATGTGCATGTGGAATAATCCGAGATCCAATTACATTGATTGGATCTCGAGGACTTGATACGTACAGTAACTGAGACTACTCTCCCCAAATCGCACGTTCAAATCCATTATACTCCCGGGTTGCAACTTCGACAGCCTTAGCCACAGTTGTTATCTACCTAGGGATTATGGCGGGCGCGCCAACTACGGCATAACAGACCCTTATGTTTGTTTTCCACGTTCTGTTTCCACACGATTCGCAGCCTGAGGCCATGATTTTCGATACTGTTCGCAGGCTGTATCGCGTTTTCAAGGTCCTAGACTGCCAACGCCAGATCCCAACAATCTTTATTTCCCATTTTGAGGTTATCAACGCCTCAGCGCCTCAACACACTCCCTCGCCAACTCCTACGCCTCCCTCCCCGCAATATACTCCCTCGCCCTCCGCACCGTCAAGCCAATCTTCCCCACATCATCCAGATCCCCAATATCCTCCTCCCTCCTCACCCCTTTCAGCACCCACTTCCACACGCCCTCCTCAACCTACACAAAGTCCGGCAGCCCATCCCCCACACTGAAGCGGAAGTACTTCCTCCTCCCACCGTCGGGCGCAAACGCGTTGATGAGCGTGCGGAATATGATGTTGGGGAGCTCGCTGTTGGTGGCGAACGAGCCGAGGGACTGCGGGGAGGCGATGGGGTGCAGCACGAGGTTGAGGGGGAGGGCGGATTTGGTGGGGGTACCGGTGCCGATGGAGAGGAAGCACGCAGTGGGGCGGGCGGGGCCGAAGACGCCGAGGAGTTCGTACCAGAGCCTGGGGCGTTATTAGTACCTACTGGGGCGGAAAGGGGTAAATGAGTGAAGGGGGACTTACCAGCCGAGAGGGTTGTTGGCCTGCAGACCGCCGTCGACAAAGGTCTCGTCGCCAATCTTCATGGACTTGAAGTACGTCGGTGCCGCAGAGGTTGCTCGCGCGGCTTGCCAGAGCTTGATGTTCTCATACGACTTTGATTCGACAGGGTTATCGTACGACTGGAAGAGGGCAGGCCCCAAGTTGTTTGCGCCGACGCTCTTGGTCGCCGTGACAAACACTTTGCAAGCGGGGTTCGGCTCGCTGGGATCCTTCAGGAGGACCTTGTCACCGTCCTGGCCGAGTCGTTTCTTGACGAGACGCTTGATGACTTTTTCTAGGACCTCGTCGTCCCATTTCCCTGAGTGGACAAGCATGTTGAAGGCGTTCTTGAAGCCGGACTGCTTGGGGAAGACTTCGTTCATAAAAGCTTCGTATTCGTCGCGGCATTCTTGGACAGTCATTTTGAACCGTCCGAGCATGATCGCGATAAAGCTGTGTTGATCATGTCAGTCAGGTGTCAGTCAATCCTAGGGACTCGGAGTCAACGCCGACAACATCAACAGAATGTACCCGCCAGTGCTTGTGCCAGCAATCATGTCAAACGCCTCGCATGGCTTCTGCCCTGGGAACATCTTGTCCATGATATCTTGGAGAATAACAAGAGCCGCCAAGCCGCGAACACCACCGCCATCTGCAAAGGAACGACAAGTGTCAGTACAAGCCATGTCATCCCGAACCGGTTAGGAACACGCACCCAAAGACAGAACCCGCAAGGGCTTGTCGTGTCGAGTAGCCAACGACTGCGCTCGAAAGAGAAGACCGGAAGCCTCGCGATGCTGCCTATCAGGGAAGAGCTCCTTGTTGAGATTTTTAAGAACTTCGCTGACGACCTTGGTATTCACAGCAAAAGACCCATACTTAGCAGGCTGCCGATCAACTGGGTCACCCAGCTCAATGGCCAGATACCAGTCTTTGCGGAGATGCGCCAGCCCGGGAAACGGGTGCAAAGTCTTACGGCAATGACATTTCCGTCCTGAAGCAGCCGGAAGATGTCATGGGTCTCGTTGAGAACGCGGCCCTCCTTCCACTTGAAGACAGGGCCCGACATGAAGGGATTTCTGTGGCTTTCCCACGTGAGGATGATGCCGTCTTTGATCCATGGGGTGTCGAGTTTGCCTTCGGTCTCCATGATGGCTAGCTCGAACCACGTCCAGTTGCCGGCAGTTTTGTCATCTGGTACGCCTTGGTCGTGTGACTCGGTGAAGAGCTGTAACGACTTCAGGCGCGAGATGGTCGTGGGGGTGAGGGCCTTCTCAGGTTCAGCCAGATGGTAGGATCTTGGGAGGTATTTGGCATTGGATCATACCAGTGTGTGGAACCAAGTATCAAACTGGTAGCCTCCATCGGTGTTGACGAAATCTTTCTCCTCGGTGGAGCGAATCACATAGGTGTCATTGAGGGCAGTCGAGGCCTCCTCAGGGAAGTCCGGGGGGCTGGAGACAGTGTCCAGGTTTACCTTAATGGGTGCCATCGTCGGGATTTGGAGATTGATGTACAGGAACGGGAATCAAGAGCGAACAGATCGGATAAGGGGAGGGCAAGGTGTCTACAGATGGATGTGGGCCCTAAGGGATGACAAGGGGAGGAGGCATTTAAGGGAGTATTTATAACTGATGAAGGCCGCTCGTTGTGCTACACACCGAGGGCTGTTGGAACTCTTGATACCACCCTCCCACCACCCGTACAACGTGAGTTTCTGAATCTAGATCCTCACATCTTCCAACAGATATTCAACGGTGGTTCATCCAGCCTGGAAGAGAGAAAGTGGCTTGCTGAACTACGGTCATAAAGGTATGTGTGCTCTTTTAAGAGGCCACTGTGGTGTCCAGCAAGCCACATTCGTGACATGCATCGTAGGTACTACGTGTGATTGGGACGGGACTTCCCGACCGGGAAGAATGTTCCTCTGGGTATGCAAAGTTTCGGAGCTGAACTTTGAGCCCTTCAGAGCCTTGTCTGACCCCGAACTCGGCTGAGAACTCTTCTCATCTTCCAGTGTGCGATTGTAGACAGAATAGAGATAAGACAACCCGCAACTTCTTCCTGGGAGTAATTTCATAAGCTGGAATAAAGTTGGTTTATTCAAGACACCCAGCTCGGTGTTCCTTTCAGACCACACTCGACACTTGGCCGGCCCGCCATATTGGCTCGAAAGCGAGGTTACGGTCCAATCTGAACCAACCACAGTCTGCAGGACAGCCATTGTTGGCGAAGCTCTTAACCGTCCAGGTGATGGCCTAGCAGACCACCTACAGAGTACATCAAGCCACCGACACCGTACCCAGTGAGAAACCAACTCTGGTCTCTGATTGAAGTGAAAGGAAGCAAAAAGACAACGCAGGAGATAAGCACGAGATTCATCAATGCTGGTAACCATCGAATTCCCTTTCCGGAGGAGCTGCATGAGCTAAAGTCTGCTAGGTCGCAACCAGATTCGCCAACGCGACACAACACCAACTCATCTGACCCTCCAACTCCAAACGCCGCCAGTCACAGCACTTACATGACCCAATGACCGCCAGCAGAGGCATCCCGCCAAGGTTGCAGTTCTTCCAATGCACTGGATCGCCAGGCGCAACTTGGCGCCCGTAAGGCTGTGAGTTTCAAGGTGCCGCTGTTGTGTCGAGGCATGGAAGCTTCCATTCGATGTTAGGGCCGTGGTTTCAGGGTACCGTTGTGGGCTGAGGTGTGGAACTTACCTAGAGCTTTCGACGTTGGACAGTGAATGCATGGGGTAGGATAAACTGAAAGGAAAACGAATGCCGAAGTATCTCTTCACCGCATTTAGTGATTGAGAAAGCTAATGCCACTCGAACAATCGCTCAGATACCGTTGTCTGTCAAGTCGTAACGAGGTTGTGATTTGTGAAAGAGGAAGAAAAGTACTGAGGAGTACTCTTGCTGTTTCCACTGCTAGTGACAGGAAGGAGCTCCCGCACCAGAGGCACTTTGAACCCCTCAGCTCTCGAATTGCCCACGTCCAGCTCAAATCGCATCGCAACGTCAAGTAAAACTGACTATGGCGACTATCCAGCCAAACGATGATCACCAGACCCTGCCAACTCCAGTCAACTCACCAGCACTCACTCATCTACCGAAAAACCAACATCTGGCCGCGGAAAACCCAAGTCCGCGAGGGGCTCGCATACAGATGCGAGGCCGGATCGGGACGTTTTTCCCCACAAGATTATTCATCCCGACGCTTGGCATCGCGACGGACCCTGGAATCGCCAACGCATCTCAACACTAGCCGCCCTCGCATCCTTCGCGTTCTTTCGCATTTACACATCAGGGAAGTCAGGCCCAGCTGTTGTGGGACCTGCCTGCGTAAGCCCCAATGTCTACATCTCCGTACGCCTCCGGGTCCAACCGCGATGAGGTTCGCAATGGTATAAAGCAGCGGGGATCCGCCGCTGTCATGGAAACCTCAAGATACAGTGAGATATCTCACAGCCAGGCCAATGTTTACACGCCACGCACGTCTACTATCCAGAACACTTACGAGTCCTGTTTCAAGCTCCCTCCGTGTCACGCCTACCTTCATATCCGCAAGAATGGCCTCCACGACCCTCCCGGCGACGATGAAGACGCTGCTGCAGGCCTCCCGCCAGTCAACAGAAGTGATCCTTACCACCGCGCCGGTCCCAACCCCCTCCCACCCCCAAGACGTCCTCGTCCGCGTCCACGCCACCTGCCCCTGCAACGGCGAGCTCCGATGGGCCGTTGACTTTCCCGACTCCGTTCCCGCGGCCAAGGTTCTCGTCCCCTGCCAAGACCTCGCCGGCACAGTGGTCACAGCCCCAGCCGACAGCTCCTTCGCCACCGGCGACCGCGTCTACTGCCGTGTTGACGCCGGACGGGCTGGCGCCGCGCGCGACTACGCCCTCGCGCGCGTCAGCGAGCTCGCCAAAGTCCCGCCGAGCCTCAACTGGATCGACGCGGCGGCCACTCCGCTGAGTGCACTGACGGCATGGCAGGCTATCTTTGTGCAGGGCACGCTCGACGCGGCGGGCGTGAAGGGAGATGCCAAGGCGCGCGCACACAACGCCAATATCCGTGTGTTGGTGACGGGTGCGTCCGGCGGGGTGGGGAGCTGGGTTGTGCAGCTTGCGGCATTAGCCGGTGCGAAAGGGGTTGTTGCGGTGTGCTCTGGGAACGGGGAGGCGGCGGTGCGGAAGCTCGGCGCCACCGAGGTGGTCGACTATCGGAAGATTTCCACGGAGGAGTGGATTGCGGCCGACCCGGAGGCACGGCAGGTGGATCTCGTCATTGATATGATCGGGGGGAAGTCGCTAGCGGG
>Ga0247760_1000367_pt1 | contig 49952 bp, 60 predicted proteins | sample UWRJL171409R4_FD_179936 | JGI IMG/M metagenome (GOLD analysis project Ga0247760, IMG submission 179936) | Plant litter microbial communities from Arlington Agricultural Research Station in Wisconsin, United States - UWRJ-L171-409R-4 | ecosystem: Environmental > Terrestrial > Plant litter >...
ACAGATACGTACCTAGTATGGAACAAAACCTAGTATGTGACGGTGCCTAGCATGGAACAACAAAGGAAACGCGACCGTGGATCAGGTCATCTTCCTTCGATCGAAGGGCCAGAATGTTATTAGGCTTTCAATGGGAGGTCTTCGTAGTGAAAATCGTCGGATCGATTGTTGATTCCAAGAAGCACGGTTCAAAGAACCGCGCGGCGCGGCCCCTTTTTGACGGTGGCACGCGCCAGAGAACGCATCGCTATGTATATAAACGGCTACAGTAATATTACATACCGAGCCCAAAAAAAAGACAGGGTCGGCCTGAACAAACGCCCCGAGTCACTATAATATTATAACTTACACCCGATATAGGCCTTGAGAAGACTGGTACGGGTTAAGACAGAACGTATAGCAGGACGTTAAAGACTAAATAAGCGTTCTAAAGACAGCTTATTAAGCTAGCACTTTTAGATAAGGGTTTAATGTCACTGTAAGTCGCTATTATTATAATACACAGAAGTAAGTCTAAATAGTAGGATATAAATGAATAATTAAATATTAGCGTAAGGAATTAGGAGTCCTTTACGTCCATTATAGTTACAATAATAACTATTTATATTAGCTAACTAAAAGGTACCTTATACCTGTCTCTGTAGACTGTGTCTTTATGTTCCTCAGGGGGAGTTACTATAGAGACCTCTTTCTCCGTGACTTTACAAGTCTCTGTTAACAGAGATAGGTGTTAGCACAGAGACTCTTTTTACTAGTCGTAGGGGCTTTGGGTCTTTACAACCCTGGCCCAGTGCGCTGCGCTGCGCGCACTGTTCTTCCGCACTGTTCTTCCGCACTGTTCTTTCTGCGGGGAATTCGTCAGGCCGTACCGGCCCAGGTGACGGCCTGCAGGGTCATTACATATAATAGCTATAAGGGACTCTTAATTCCTTACGCTAATAGTTAATTATTCATTTATATCTTACTGTTTAGACTTACCTCTGTATATTATAGTGATAACAACTTACAGTAACATTAAACCCTCTGTTTAGGAGTGCTAGCTTAGTAAGCCGTCTTTAAAACGCCCCTTAGTCTTTAGCGTCCTACTATACGTTCTGTCAGAAAGAAGGGGGTTCAGAGGCCCTGGGCATCTAGTCAGCGGAGCTGACTGGATACCTGGCACTGCCAGTACGCCAGTGAGCCTTAGCCACCAGAGTGACGAAGCCTGAATCCTGCAGAATAGTCTATAAAGAAGCCTCTGGCTTCCAGCCAGAGCCAGAAGAACAGAGTCAACACAAGCAATACAATCACACAGTTGCAATCCAGAGTGCAGTGCTTCCAACACGTTCTGTCTTAACCCGCGCCAGTCCTCTTAAGGCCTGTGTCGGGTGCAGGTTATAATATTATAACCCCTTTAATTTCTACAGTTTTCAGTATATAACGTTTCTGACAGTTTTAACCCTCTTAAGTGCAGGCCGTAATATAATCTTTAAATAAGGATAGTAGAGAGCAATTCTTAAAAGAATGCCTTTGGAAAAAGTAAGAAATAATTTCTAGAGATAAATCCTAGGAGAGAATATCTCTTAAGATAAAGTGGAGATAAATCCTAAGAGAGAATGTCTCTTAGGAGAAAGTGGGTTAAAATCTCTTAGGAGAGAATACCTCTTAGGAGAAAGGTAGAGATGAATCATTTAGAATTTAAGTTATTTTTAGTTTCCTCCCATATCTTTAACAGTTTTTATAGATCTTATTTAAGGCAGAAGCTCTTAAGATTTTATTTTTAAGTAGCGTTTGTATCTTATTTTAATAATGTAGAGTTAGTAGTTTTGCTTAGTCTCTTGTTTCTATTTTCAACTCTTAAAATTCTTTACTCTACTACTATTAGATGTTTCTGTCAAATTCAGGGGGCCCCTGAGCCCCTGAATCGTGTGGCTGGCAGAATGCCTTGCACCGCTGCAGTATTAGTACTTTACAGCCACTACCAGGCCGAAGGCTGAAGCCTGGCAATAGGTTTATAAGAAAGGGTTCTGGCTGCAAGCTAGAACCATAAGAACAAGCGAGACAATCAACCCATTTGCAACCCACAGTTTCCGGTGTGTGTAACGTTTTCTGAAAGTTTCTGCTTGTGACGGCTGGTACCAACCCTACGCGCCTTGAGCGCTTGGGCCACGTTGGTCACACGATTGCCCCACTTCGTAGCCAACCTATTCTAGCAATCGCTTGCACTTTGGAAACTCTGGAATTGAAAGGGGTTGCAACTGGTTGATTTTATTGCTTGTCCGGTGTGGTTCTGGCTGCAAGCCGGAACCCCTTTCTTTTATAGACCTATTAGTAGGGTTCAGCCTTCGTCATTGTAGTGGCTGAGGCTCACTGGCGCTCTGGCAGTGCCAGGCATCCAATCAGCTCCGCTAACTAGATGGCCAGGGACCTCTTCCATCTGACAGATCCTATTCGTTTGGAGGACAGTTATGGGACGGATGCCCGGGGAGGTTTCTGTTATGTCACCCACCTCCGCAGACAACTCCACGAGAAAAGGGTATATGCATATTTTAACTACTGCGCCATCTACGCGCAAGCCATAGTAGAAGAATGCGCAATGGGATAGGCCGGATGGGGAAATCGCGGCTGGGAAAGGGGTTGAAGAAGTTGGAAAGAGAAGTTAAATTGCAACCCCTGACGCCAGCGCGTCAACGCAGATCCAACTTCGTTTCCAAGATACGTTGCTTAACAAGTCTAACGAGTGACAAGAATCATAGGTAACAACCGCTCCCCTCCCTTCCCAGCCAAAAAATCCATTTATCTGCCCTTCTCAAGCGGCAAACGTCTCGACAGCCCTCTTCGCCACAAACGGCACCGGCGTAGTCCCCCGCACCCGGACCGGGACACCATCCTTGACATAGTGGGGAGGAAACTGCTCCTGCGGCTTCACCGGCTGCGCTCCTCGCGCAAGACCCGGACCGGGAAGGACGTACGGGTCCATGGGCCTCTTGCTCTGGTCGTAGTACAAGCCCGGGTGTCCCACCCTGTACAAATCCTTCGAAGTGACGCGAGTCAACTGGAACGGCGCAGGGGGGGTTCCGGCCGGAGGGTAAACGAAGAGGTTGATGCAAAAAGGATAGTGCTGTGCGCCGCCCTCCTCGAGATACGTTCCGTAATGTAAGGCAATAATCTCATGCCGCAGCACATACGGGCCGGGCTTCAGGCCGGCGGGGACACGGACCTGCCAGGTGTTGTTCGCGTTGGTGTTAGGGAAATTTGGGTTCGGGCTGTTGCCGATGAGGAAGTCGGTCGCCCAGGTGCCGTTTGTAGCGCTAGGCTCGGTGCTGAGGAGGCCGGGGGCTCCATCATCGACCATGGTCCACTGGAGCTTCGTCTTGTCGACTGAGGCACAGCCGTCGCTGGTGCCTTCGCAGGGGGCGAGGTACGAGAGGACAGGTCCCGTGTGGATGCGTGGCCATCCGTGCCAGTGAACGCCGACGGTTTGGCCGGCGCGCACGGGGGCGTGCGCGGGGACGGACGTGGCGTCGCGGTGGCAGGCGATGTGTAGGGTGTTGTAATGGGAACCATTGACCCAGCCTTGGTCGGGTGCGTTATGGGCCCAGACAACGCGGTTGGCCGTCAGCGGGGGATCAGTACCTCCGGGGCGCGGGTCGTAGCCGTAGTAGTGGTCGCCGTCGATGTTGACAAAGTCTATGAAAGAGTGAGTAACGGCCGTGGAGGCGAGGCTGGCCACAACGGCCAGGAAGGTGATGGAACGAGTCATGTTGAGAAACGAGGGTATGGTAAGGACCAGGCTACTGCGAGTGAATGTGGTGTGTGGATGGTGTTGTTCTGGTGACGTGATGGAGATGATGAAGCTGTACTCTACTTATACTTTTTGACACACTGCCGACCTTACCTCAAGTCGTAATTCTCTCGGTGACTCCGAAGACTCCGGTCGCTCCACGCCGTATGGGGATACGTAGAGTGCTAGTTGCTTACCGTCATGCTCACGCTTCCAGCATGCGATGCGGCACAGTCAGTCGAAGTTGTGGTTGACGTCTTTGTCCGCGAACTATTGCAACCATGGATGGACAAGAGCCTGAGTGGGTAGATACCTATTCAAGTCGAATGCAACACAAAAGCCCAGCATCAACAGAATAGTCGGCCCGGGTCTTATTTTGGAAGCTGAATCTAGACTACTTTTCGACTTAGATTTGCGAATTCACAGCCGCAACATCCCTTCATGGGGGAGATCTGAACCGGTTTTTCGGGCCGGCAAGTGACTGCGCGCGCCCTCATCATCGGCCCGAACACAAGAAAAGACACAGATCTCGGTCAAAAATCCTTGATGCAGGTACGGAAACCCATGCCGATGGTTGTGAGACTCAGGCTCGTGGGATGACCAGATCCAAACTTGACCCATGTTGTGCTTGTTGCTGTGCCGCAAAACCCCAAACTCAGGGCGCAAGACTCCATGTCTTGCACAGGCCTGAAATTTAAAGTCAAAACATACATTCATACTAGTGTAAGCTCGTATACGGCACGGAATGCAACATAAACCTTACGTTGTCCCACTTTTCTCCCCTAGCTGAAGTTTTAATTTTGCCCCCCGTGTTTAGAAACCGTGACGGCGAGGCAATGCTGACTAACGTCCTCTCCCAGGAACCCGGAAACCAGTCTAATGGGGCACCCCACGTAAGCACTAAACGTATACCGTCTGGTTGCCAAGCATCACCCATCACCAATCCTATGTCCGCTTTTCTATCAAACCCCCTACATGTCATCTGAACTATTGACTGTGCGCCTGCGGCGCGGCTCCAGGGATAATCTTTTCTCGTTACGCATTGCCGTTCTTGGGATGTTGCCATTTACAAGATGGAGTTGCTTTATAGGGGGCGCGTATGTGATTAGTTGAAGTCTGCCTTGCTGTCGCACGACCCTGGAGATGTGGCTGACTTAGCCAGCCTTGGGGGGCGTATAAGGTAGGAGGTACTTTTAACAGTCCCCACCGTATTCAGGAATGATATTTAGAAGTGCCGGCGACATGTATGGCCCGGGGACCGGGAACTGAACTTTAGTTTATCGAGTCTTCGAGTTTGTGGGTGGTCTGGATACACTGGGGGCAGGCTGTTAAAGAGAGTTGATGATTTGATACCTCCCTGTCGTCACGAACCGACCTAAGCATGTGCGAGGAACCCGGCCAGATAGTGATAATTTAATTTGAGTATATTGTGGAGGTGAATAATATATAAGGTCTTTAGCACACCCCCGGCGGAGTAGATAGGGGACTTAGGTGAAGGAGAACTGGACTTTGAAGGCATTGGCTGTAGACCTTGTGGGGTTGAAGGGAGTCGTTATTACCATGTGGGGCCCATGTGGGTGACGCAGTCTAGCAGGCAAACTGGTGATGTGTTACGTCTACTCTGTGGGATGAAAGGAAGAAGAAAGGCGGCGTTGAAGCCCGGACTGGCTGGAAACCCCCAGACTAGATGTCGGTGGGGTTGGCCCCACATTTCACACCATTTTATGTGTTGGACTCCTCTGCTAACCTAGAGGAAGGAACGCCCATTATTCTCTGCGAATCACTGTAAGGAGCTTTCAGTATGGTTGTATAGCGTGAGCTTTCGCTGAGGCCCGGCCACTTGAAGTCGAGATCTCACCCTTAAAAGCGTGTTGCCGTAATATATATCGGATTCGGGTGTAGTGAAAAATAACGCTTTCTCTTCGTTTGCTTGGAGGTCCCGGCTTAAGCTTCTAAGTGATCGCCCTAAAATCTAAAGTGTAAGACGCGGGGAGGCCCACGGCAGCTGGTTTGTATGCTCCCGGCCGCGTCTGGTGGGTCTGATTGGGTATTAATCTCTCTGCGGGTAGTGTGACCTGATGGCCCGTAAATTATGGAGAGGGATTGCCGATGTCTATATTGCCGGCCTGCGAGTGGGCATGTGGGTTATATTGTTTTCACGAAGCGGGGTTCCCACAGTCATAATGCCTTGTGAGACATTCGCTTGTGAGACATTCGCTTGTGAGACATTCGCTTGTGAGACATTCGCTTGTGAGACATTCGCTTGGGCGATATCTGCAACGCTGTACTAACATACCTCTTCTCTTTTATTCCCAGTTAACCAGGCGGAACTTTCAGCCATAATCACCGTTATAATGCCAATGGAAAAGAAGCTGCCTAAAGCTCCCGCTGTCGACGCCTCTATTCCTGACGCCAATCTTTATGCGGAGGACATAATGTTTGAGCTATTGTAGTGACGCCAGACCTTAGATGCCTGCCCTAGCGTAAGTTAGAAGTTAGTGGTTCTAATCCTCGCTCCCCCCTTAAAGCCCCTTTAGCTTGACCAAGATGGTTTTACTCCAATTTAAGCATGGAGATCCTCTGAAGTTGCACCGACACCTCTTTGAAAAGACCCCGAGACTAGCCGCCGTCCTGGTCGACGCTAAGGATGACCGCCCTGATTTTTTTGGTTTAACCAGTATAACCACTAAGATGGCCTTTAGACACATCTCGCGAAGTGCCGGTTATGTTCTTATTCAGTACCTTTACACCTCCGAATACCACACGCTTAAGTGGATTAGCCCCGAGAACGCCTAACAGGAGAGTGTCGCTCGTCTGAAGATAAGTGTTGAGGTTTACGTCGCTGCTCGTGAATACTGTTAGAAAGAAGGGTGTTCTGGCCTCTGGCCAGAACACTAATAAGGTGAAGACTCTGGAAAGTGCCAGAACTGTGGATTTGTTAATAGTGGCCATAAGCCACGTAATGGTTTGCCACTATTCACGACTATAAGTAGAGGCTCTCTGGCAAATGCCAGAGAGCTACAGAGGAGCAAGATTTGGATTCGAGACACGGAAAGGGCGTCGGCCGCCATTGTGCGTGTTGCTAGGTACTAGGATGCTGCCAATCATGCCCATGTCAGCGACGGTCAAGCACCAAAAAGCCGGATGAAAAAGACAAATGAAATTTGGACGACATGCTGACCACATACCAATTCTCGCGAGTCGCAACGCCCTCGGAATCTATCCGAAGGCCAGGGGAGAGTTCCTTGGAGAGTTCCTGGCCGCGAAGCGCGGCGGGCAGCGTTGACGCAATCGTGATCGGAAGCGCGTGGAGAAAGCTGAGGGTGAGGCAAGTGCGGTTTGGCGGGGTGCGCGTGAAACGCACAAGCGGTGAAGATCTTGGTGAGTCGAAGCTGAGAGCGGGTAGCGAAATTCTTCCTGGACAGGCCCAAAATGAGCTGGCTTTCGGTATCTCAGGCTGGCAGGTCAATCTTGGTTGAGTTGCTGAAGATCTGGGAGGATGAGAAATCTGGCAGAGGTGGGGTTGAGCAAGGCGAGCGCTGATGGTCAGCCTGGTCCCAGCTCCGGAGAAGTTGCCCCACTTCGCGGCCTCCCGCCGGCGCAGGGCCGCGACCTGGAGATCCCCGCCCGGTCCCTTTCGCGTTCTCGTGTTTTCGCGTTTTCGTTGACGCGGAGAAGCTTGGGCTGTTCTTGGTGCACGATGCCGCGACTACAACTCATTGAATTCAGGCGAAAGACCTCCCGCGTCCGCCTCGCGCCAACCTCAGTCTTGCATGAGACATCCCCCCGTAATGAGGGTTAATAGGTACGAATCAATTCAAATGGACGATAGGTTTTGAGACTACCAAATATGTATGTTTAAAATGATATGCAGACCCGAACTTGATGACTACGATCAGCGAGAGGGAACTTGGACATGGAGTGTCGATTCTTGTTTTCGTCTAGCTTTGCGCCGACTGGGGAGGGAACCTGCCCCGGCAGCCCGTGGACGGCATCGCCACGCAGTTTTTCATTATGAAAAGAAAGATAACTCTATTGTTTTGAGCAGGCAGTCCTGTCATAGCTGCTACTGGCGTCGCCGTCGGCCCTGGACAAAGACTCCAGCCTGACAAAGGCGCCGAAGCTAGGACAAAAAGTTTCTAGGTCTGCCACCGTATCAACACAACCCAAGGGGCAGAGTCAAGCGACTTATATCCTCGGGCAGCACGGCACGGTGGGGCCAAGTCCCTGTTGTAATGTTTGATCCGGCAACCAGCAATCATCTGGTGGGAAGCACAAAGAAATTCAGCTCGATTGTCTCTCAATTGTTCCAACACCGTCCCGCCGCAAAGGTCGGTACTCAAATACATCTTCCTGATCTGCTGGCGCAAAAATAACCACCCGCGTTATCCTCTGAATCCCCAGAATTATCCCGTCGTTGCCTCATTCTCGACCCTTAACCCTGAGAAGGAACCTGCGCTCCTCCCGCCCGTGAAAGGACTGCCTAAATTGCCTTATTCACAGGCGCAGCCTCCTTGTTGAAACGATCATCGACCTCGGCCATATCTTGACGAATCTTGTCAATTTCCTTATCATATGCCTCTCTCAGAGCCTTGATCTCGGCACGGACCGCAACCCTCTCCTGCTCATGCTTGGTACGAGCCCCGAGGGCATTTAGTTGGTGGTGGAGGGAAGATATCTCCTCGTCCCTGCGAGACTTAGCGCCAGTCAGGTGCTTATCCAAGCGATGGATGTCTTCGCTTCGGCTGTCCTTGATACGTGTAAGGTGGACTGAGAGAAGATCAAGTTGCTTGTAATAGAAAAGATTTGCTTTCTTAGCAGTCTTTGGATGAGGGACGTCTTGGGCCGCAGGAATGTTATACCTATTGGCTGTGTCGGCTTTCGGAGTCTTGGGCTGCTCAGGGACCTCGTTGGAAACGCTTGGTGCCCGTATTTTCTAAACTTCCTCCTCAGCACCTGGCTGATCATATTCTATTGACCTGATGCTTGACATCCTAGCAATTTTCCGAGGCCGCTCCTGGCCAGTTTAAATTGGACTGGCTTCCCTCTTGATATGAACTATGGGCAGACGTTCCTCCAGAGCCTTTCTAGCCAACACTGCATTGAGATCGAATTTGAAGACGGCAATTTGGGCAGGTCCAGAGGCACCAGGCTCTGGCTGACGTTCCTGGAACAAATGCTCCGAACGCAAGAAGGCGTTAAGATCAATCCCTTTCGGCATAGCAGCGGACTTTGGCATGTCCTCGGGCACAGAGAGATACTTTGACCGCCAATCGGGGTCGTTGAAGTCGGCCTTCTCCCAGAAGTCCGGGTAGCGGGTGGCGAGAATAGGCGAGTCGCCAACGGGGCGGTCAATGATGCTCAACCCGAGGACCGTCATCAGCTTGCGGTCAAGAAGGGTAGGTTGAGTGCTTAGCGGCGGTGTTCTTTGCTTCAGATAGGCGAACCGGATGATTTGAATCGCGAGGACCACCTCCCAAGACAAGTCAACACACAGAGGACCGCTCCTTGCCGTGACCTCCTACCAGGATTCGCCACTCAGCGGTTCCCATCCCTATCGCTTTGTTTCAGCAATCTTTGCCAGACTACAGTTGTAATTCTGGCGAGAGAACGGGAGTTAATGTACGGATGCATTGCTCAAATGGCCGCGGATCTTGGTGGGGAAATCGTGACTACCAGCTTTGAACTCCCACCCGATGTGGCAGAGGTTAAGGACGATATACCTCCATATGGCATTCAAGTCCACGATAGATGGGAGACCCTGCGGATAGATTTTAATGAGAAAATCTTCCACCGACTCCCAATGAGGCCTCCACGTGACGTGAACTTGGATGCGGTCGTCTTTTTTTGCCTTGTTGATGGCTAACCTAATGGGCGTAACCAATTTCGATTCCTTCGACTCCATAATGGCAAACTTTTCGGAGTTTGAAGGGAAGCAAAACTGCCCAGTGGTATTCTTTTCGGAAGGAAGGCTGGAAGCTGCCAGACTGTGGTTGAAGATCATGGTCGTGGGAAAGAGGTCATGGTGGGGCAGCAAGGCCCCGCTTCGCACAAGACGAACAATGGAAGGCGCGCCAAAGCAGAACGCGAAAGCAACCCCGAGAGCAAAAGCTGAGTGTCACAAACAAACGCGAGAAATTCGAACCCTCGAGGTCGATCTGCGGACGTCCCGTTCAGCTCATTAAGGCAAGATCCTAGGAGTGCGGACAACCTGAGCATTTCTACCCTGACATATGCATTCATTTTTCGGCCACGAGAGCCGGACACGGCAACAATGAATGCCTGTGGCCACGCAGCAGGTCCTGATATTTAAAGGTCACAACCGGCGCAAGAACAAGACCATTCTGCCGAAGCCATCCAAAAACAATACATTGTCACGGCTATCACATGTTTATTAGCCATAAAGCTACCGTAAGACGTTCGTCACTTCTACCATCGGGACAGTCCAGCCCCGTCTGTTATGCCCCCCGCCGGAAAGAGGATCTTGACAACAACGCCGTGCCAACCTTGAGACTGTCTCCCCCTCTCCCCTTGTACCACAACCACCGAAACAGAATACCTAGCAAAGACAAGCACGCCTCGTCTCCGGTAGGAAGAAAACCGAATACACACTAAAGCTTCTTGCAAAGCCTCGTCCCATACTCAAGAACCTCCCAGTCCTCCGTCCCAGGCGTTGAGACCGCGTAGAACACACCCTTCGGATCCCATTTCTTCCGAATGTCCTTCAGCTTCGGGTAGTTCGTGCCCCAAAAGTTCGTCTGCCAGTTATCCTGCACCGGATCGGCCTGTTCAAACTTCGTCAGCATTTTTCATCTCAATCTCCTCAAACTACTCGGACCAAGCCGAACCGAAACAAAATGAGAAACCCGTAGAAGAACTCACCTCATTAACATAAGCACACCCATTCGGCCCCGCCGCCCTCAACCCCGCATCCATACCCACCAACTTTCCCTGCGCAACCGCCTTCTCCGCCAACGTCGCATTGACCGCAACCGGCACCGCCGCAATGACCTTTGTCGACGCCTTCCTAAACCTCGGATTAATCGCACTATCTGTCACGCCCTTCGCCGCGTTCCAAATATGGCCAACGACGATGCCCCCCGTATCGAGCACATTCCTATACGCGTTGACGATCCCAGCCGTGTTGGCGGTGATGTCCTCCGTTGTGAATGTCCAGCCTCCGGTCAAGGACGGGGAGCCGGCGTTTTCGTCTTCGAAGAGGTCGACGTAGAGGTCGAAGAAAGAGGGGAATTCCTTCGTGACGGTGGTGTAGTTGAGGCCGATGCTGTCGAAGTCGTTGAGGAGGGGCTTCAGGATGGCGGTCAGCTGTGCGGCGGTCTTGTTAATTCCGGTGAGGGGCTGCATGTGGAGACGGAGGTTGCGAACGCCGAAGTAGGCGTAGAGACCGGCGTTGGTGAAGGTGTTGGAGTAGGAGGTGAAGAGGTTGACGCCGGCCCAGAAGAGGGTGAGGTTCGTGGTGTGGGTGCTGTTGATGTCAAGGATGATGCCGGCTGAGGGGAGGTCGGTGAAGGTGGCAACAGTCGTGGAGAGGACCACGGCGAAGGCGGCGGGGCCGCCGCCTTTGAGCGCCCAGTAGAGGTCGGGGTTTTCTTTGGCGTTGGCGGTAGCGAATTTACCGGCCGCGGTGATGACTTCGAATTCAAGGGCGTTGTCGGCGGCTGCGCGGGAACAGTGTCAATTGAACTTCGTCCCAACTCTTTGGGTTCATGGTGAATTGGTTTGTCCGATCGGGCGATCTCACTTACCGAAACCTTTCAGCGTCGTCCAGGGACCATGGCCGCCACCCTGGAGAAAGCCTCCAGCAATGCCAACAGTTGGGCATTCGCCTGTGAGGACTACTTGTGGAGGCTGCTGAGCATGGGCGGTTCGCAAGAAATCACGGCCCTGAGTCCCCGCTCCCATGGTCACCGCCGAGCCCTTGTAGCCGCCAGGTCCATTCCAGGACTTGATGAACTTGAAGTCGCGGAAGCTGTGCGTGTTGATGATCAAGGCGCCCCAACCGGTGCTCCTGCCGAGGAAGTCGTGGCCCGTGTTCCGAACGATAAGGCGCAGGTTGTTTTTCCGCGCAAAGTCGATGCCTTCCTTCACGTGATTCTTCGTCTTTGCCGTGATGACGTACACGCCGTAGTAGCCCGGGGTGCAGACATCTTGGGGGTTTGCGGTTGGGCGGCAGGTTTCGTTGGTCGAGAGCGTCCACATGAGCCCAATTGGCTGCTCAATTCTGAGAAATCGCGTGTTAGCCGCTGCGGCTGTGCGTTTGTGTCACCAAGAGTTGAACCTACTGCCATTGCTCGTTTGTAAATTTGGCCGTGGCGTTGGCGCATTGTGCCGCATTGTACGTCGACAGATTGCCGAGCAGACCGTTGAATGTGTTGTGGCATGGCGCGCCTGGGGGCAATGCGATGGCGAGATTGCCATCAACCGTCTTGTTGAGTTTCGTCCACTCTTTGGTTGCAGGCCAACACGCGTCGCCGGGGTAGCACTTGCAGCCGTAACGTACTCCCTTGTCAGATGTCGCAACCAGATCCTGGGCACCTTCCTCCTGTGAGAGCACCAACCCCGCAGCGAGGAAGCCGCAGAGGGCGGCGAGGGAGGCACGGAGAGACATGGAATTGAGCGTGTGGTTCTCCGGAAATTTCCAGCTCTCGGATCCAGAACCCAAAAGGACACGAAAATTGGGATCCGGCCTCCCGGGACGCGTCTTCTTATCCATTGTGCGACGTGAGCGATGAATCCTCCCTCTCCCCCTAATTACTTTAAACATCTTACTATTACATGGTGCGGTATGCACGCCGGCAATAGCGCGTATTCCCCGCACCCCGTTCTGGCTGGGTGCAGAATCCGTGAAATGGAACGTTGGGCAGAAGGTGGAAGGCAACCCCGGAAAATCGCTGACAGCCCTCGCGGGACGCGCCGACCCAACGATGCATGACCACAGGGGCCATGCTGGGTTCGTGTTTAAGTTACGTAGTGCCCGCCAGGATTCTGACGAAAGCTGGAGATTAGTGCCTCGGGGATGCCTTCCGAGTCCGGGTCTGAGCGGCCGGATATGCACAATCCTGGGCCGCATCACACCCTGGCCAGGGCCTCAACTGCGCAGCACCACACCCTCAGTGGCCGTTTGGGGTGTGCGCAATCTGGTGCCTGAGCGCCACAGCTGGTCAATTGCGCCGTCGGCAACCCAACTCGTTCAATCCTTACACCGATGATGACTGCTTAATTCCCATGTAAGGGGGCGGCAGTCACAGCGACGATCCCATTGTGACACCAGACCGACACCAGACTCGACCGCGGATATTATACCGCCATCATGTCCGCCGTTCCTGGCAGTTCTCGTCCCTCGGTGTTGCAACTTGGCCGAAGACGCCCCTTTTGACCACAACGGCCAACTGGCATGTCGGTTCGCCAGAATGAGACGCGCGCCCCGGAACTCATCGGGGCGCTCAGCGTTTGCCCTGCTATTGCTGCAATCTTCGTGGCAATGCGTTTCTACACCCGCATGGTGCTCATCAGAAAGCACTTCCTCGAGGACTGGATGATCCTGGCCGCACTAGCCTCTGCCATCGCCATGTCGGTGTTCATGGGACTGAGTAAGTTTCAGCCAAATCATCCGTTCTATGAACAGGGCTACTCCTTGCCATCCGACTCCTTCTAACCCCGCCAGCCGTGATCTTCGGGTCCGGACGTCACGTCGAATTCGTCAGTCCCGCCGAGCTCAAAGAGATCTCCAGAGTCGGAATCGGCGTGATTCAGTTCTACGCCCTGACGCATTTCTTCCTCAAGCTCTCCATCATGCTGCAGTACTATCGCGTCGCCACGCTGCCATGGGAAAAGAACCTGTGCTTCGGCATCATCGCCACCCTGACGGCCGGCTATCTTGCTATTCTTGTCGTGGAGATGGTCCGGTGCGTGCCATTTGAGGCGCAATGGGACGCGAAATACCCGGGCGCCAAGTGCATCAACAGCACTGCATTCTACTTTTCGGCTCAGGGGCTGAATGTGTTCATGGACTTGATCATCCTCTTTGGCCCGCTGGTGATCCTCCGACATTCGTCAGCTCCTCTGCAGCAGAGGCTCCTTTTCGGCATCGCTTTGGCATTTGGCGGAGCGTGGGTCCCCCTCCCCCTTTCCCCCATTTCTCTCCCCTGCCTATCCGTGCCTGCCCTTTTGATATAGGAACTGAACCCCCTTCCCCAAACAGCGCATGCATTGTCTCCGCCCTTCGCCTCCAAACCCTCTACCCCTCCACCAAATCTCTCGACCCAACATGGGACAAAACCCCCTCCGGCTTCTACGGCGTCATCGAAGCAAACCTCGGCATCACCTGCGCATGCGTCGTCACCTTGCGCCCGCTCTTCCACAAGTTGCGCGTGGCTGTTTCAACTCTGAGGGGCAACGAGGGCGGCAGTGACAGCGGGACAGGGAGTAACAGCATGCCGCCGCAGAAGGTCAAGCAGAGGGTTTCGCTTTATCATATCACAGGGTCAAATGGGGGGAGTTTGAGGACAGGGACGGGAACACAGGGGAGTAGTAGTGGGGAGAGTAGGGACTTGGAGATTGCGAAGGCGAGGGATACCGATGTTAGGTACATAGAGGATCCTGAGGGCATGACATAGGGCTGGCTATTCACAAGCGTTCTGTAGGCAAGGCGAACCAGAACTGTGAGGTTCAAAATGAATGAATTGGTTGAGGTTCTAGAAGTAAACTGGGCCGTGATGGCTACTATCTATAGCCGCTGGCGAGGGCGCAGCTGGTCCGCTCCGAAGCCGGAGCCGGATACCCTTTGCCAGCCGAGCTGACCTCGTATAACTGGCCTCCGTTGGCCTCCGCTAGTACGGAGGCTAAGTAGAGTACTCGGAGACGATACGAGGTCATTCTGACAGCCAAGGCTTGGTGACAGCGGCGGACAGGGGGAGATTTGGCTCAAATGAGGGGAGAAAGTGTTACAGTTGGAAGGACTGTAGCCGCGAGGGTTGCAAGTGTCACAGGCTTGAGTGAACAGTTTCAGGAAGGTAGATAGTATTGATAGAGATGGGCCAGAAGAGTCCTCATCTCTGTGCCGCATGGCGACATTCGCTGATATAGCGAGGGTCACAGTGTAGGGCGCCAAGGCGCCAAGCTATCCAAAGTAACCTTAAGAGAAAGGGGATCTCTAACTTAAGAGACAGGGGAGCGGGATGGCGAGCCGTGTTTCTATTCTCGGAACACGCTGATATCATGTTACTGATGTATTCGCCTGTGTCTGGACCTGTGGGTAGCTTCCTCGCTCAAAAGCAGAATGCGAGAGAATAATTAAATGGGTGCAACGGCAAGATATCAGCAAGCGCCATAAAGTCATAATCCTAAGCAGTAAAGATGCAAATTAGGAGAATACCAATAAGGGGCCAAACACAAGGGATGGAAACCATACATTTGTGTACCCAGAATAGAACATGTAGTGAAGCGGGTGGGGGGCAAAAAAAGGGGTTTGGGGAACACCATAACTTGAACTCCCACAAGAGCAATTCAAGAACGCTCGCAGCGCAGTGGGAACGACCGGGAATGAACGCGTGGCGTCACCATCCAACGTCCTCGAAAGGAGCTCAGTCGGCACTACCGCTAGGTTATCAGGACGTGCCCGATGCCTATTCCACACCACGCCGAAAGTCTCTCCCGCGGGGGTAGATCATATAGTTTGGACTAGCCCCACTTTGAAATACTGTCGTTTTACCTAAAGCTTATTACAGGTTTGAGAATCGAAAAACGTCTGTGACGTGAAAAATACAAATAACAGCAGGGGAGTCTCTCCAATCCACTAATTATGGCCCAAGTTATTCCGGTGAATCGACCACTCCAGCGTCGCAAACGCAGCCTGACACTCCATCTCTCCATGCGCTCCAATCTTCCCATCCGGGCTAGCAAAGAAGTTGATTGAATCACGAATCAGGTCTCGGATGTCCTCATTTCCGATCCAGCCTCCCAACTCGCCGGTGGGCGAGAGACCACTGAAGGCGCACGTGTTGTACTGGGCAAGCTGCTTCCAGCCGTCGTACTGGTTGACCTTCCAGCTGCCGTTGCCAGCGATGTTGCGTGCGAGCTGCTGGCAGTCGGATACCCAGGGCGAATCGTTCCTGAATTCGGGCGCGAAGGTGGACGCGAAGCATTGATTGTCCCGCTTAACAATCGGGGAGCTGTGTGGTTGAGGTATTAGCAGGGAGCTTGGCACTAGGACTAGCTGGTAGGGGCTGGGAAAAGGGCACGTACCAGTCCACCGAGGAGATGGCCGAGATGGCAAGAGCCAGTTTGGAGAAGGAAGTGAATTTCATCTTGGTCTTGAGGTTGGGAAGTGGTGGAGAAGTATTGGGTGCTGTGAGAATGTGAAAGGGCTGGTGGATGAGAATGAAACAAAAATTGCACTGTTGGGGCGGCACGCACAAGTCTTTATACCCCTTTCCCCAAGGATCACATCACATCACAACTTGTGAGCTGAGTGATTCTGATAACCTTGAGTTTCCGCTATCCGCTCGCGTTCGCTCTCCACCCGCTCTCCGCTCGCTCAACTATCTCGCGTGCGAATCGTCCTTGTTGAGAGTACCACACCCAGGTATTGTCTGGTCGGCCCGCTGCCAATATTGGGGAAAGTTGCGGTTTTTTACTTCGGTAACCCTGTTTGGAGACGCTGTTACACTGCCAGCACTTCTTTCAGTTAGCAAAGTGGAAGAAACTTGGTTAGTCAATCTCATGACCGAAGCGGCTTGACGGCACAGCACCTTGGCTACCTACCCAATTATTCAAAGCGCAACCACTCCAAATTCAATAGTTCCAAAGCTTGGATAACTACCTGCCTGATCTGATCGAGCGAGGGTGAAGCCAAGCCTCCAGCATGGGAGGTAGCCCATGGCAAGAGATGCGTCAGGCTAGGCTGACTCTGTTGTTCAAAGCGTCGGACCGCAACGTCATAGGCCCGCTTAGAAGGTCAAAGAAAAGTCCACGGGACTACTATACTCCGTAGGGTACCATTGCCATTACTGTCCAAACAAACCTAGTTGATCCCTCCAGTGAGGGGACTTCTCTTGCAAATACTGTCACTGAGATGGTCTCAATCTCCATTATCGACGCCTATTCCCCCTTTCTGTGGAAGGGGCTGTATTGGCTAGGTGCATAAGCCCCTTGTAGAGAGAGTCTAACTCATATGCACATAGATCAGGGATGTAGACTAAAGGTCCAGCTGCGTGGGGTAATCCAAGCATACGGAATGAGAAGAATGTAAAACAAGACAATAAATTATGCGTCAAACTACTAACTACCAACACCAAATTTCCAGTTCCATATGGAGTTTCCTGGTCTAAGAATACCAAAACGCAATGCACCGTTCCTCGGGCAACCATGTCGTTAAGATACAACCACTGCCATACCCAGGAAACTCCTTCTTCTCAACCTCTCATCATCCCTCGTCCCTCCGCACATTTGAAAGTGATACCACCACACAATCCATATTTTTTCTTCATTCCACTGGATTCTTCGATCGTGCCAATGAGAGTCTCGCATTCCTTTACTTCTTCGTCTCCTTCTTGTCAGAGGGCTTCGGCGGGGCCACGTTGTGGTAAGACACATGCGAGTCTTTGAGCAGGCTGCCAACACTATTAGTCAGTTCTGGTTTGTGATATTGAAGAAAGAGAGCAAAGCGACAGTGGGAGTGAGGTAGACGATGACTTTATACTCGTTATCCCCGGCCTTCATGGCTGACTTGTTTCTCATCTTTGCGGGAATTCACCTCAGACAGAGTCTAGCAACGGGCGAACCGACCCCTAGGCCTCTCGCCGCCGGTCGATCGATCGTGGTCACACTACCAGTGCGGAAGAGAAGAGGTCGCTCTTGGCACCAGGTCATATTCCTGCTGGAGGTTGTTATCCATCCCATCACAGCGCACCGACGCTGCCTCCTGATTGGCCACAATGTAATCGTGAGTACACACAAGACCCTCGACGTTCCCCACAAAGTCACTCACATGAGGGTCCTCCGAGCTTCGTCCTAAGTTTATTTGCCGATGCTTCGGACGTGTTGACCCTTCAATGCTGGTTATTGCGGGTAATCCACTTCGTCATGTTCAAATTGCTGTCTAGAAATGCTAGTGAGTACATTTGTGATCTATTGGCTTGTGTTGCATTACATGTTAATCTACCATGAATAATAATTGTGCCTCAGTTAACACCCGGTTTGCCTTACAACGCCCATTGTTCGCTTTGAGAGTATGATCGTTCAAGGTCCTCGTTACCAACATCTCCCCTTCTCTGCGGCAGGGGCGCACAATCATCAGCCTACCCAGCCTCCGTGGCCATCATTTGTCCGGCTTGGGGGGAGGTTTGTTCATTTCCGGATGAAGCCTTCTGAGTTTGCTGCCCACATACTCGTCAGCTGAGAAAGGTGAGTGAGGGAGGGGGATACAACTATGGTGCTTCAGCTTACCATTCATAGCAGTCCTCTTCGCTATGCTCCTGAATGAGAGTGGTGAAAGGATTGGTGAGGTCTACACCTGGTGGCCCACGACAGGACCTGAAGAGCTCCGGGCAGATTTTCACCGAGACGCATGCGTAATGATAGCATCTGTAGATCTTGACGTTATTCTGACACATGCTGGCGGCGGCAGGCCAGCTGCACCGCAAGGGCGGCGCTGCGAGCAACTGGAAGTGATGTTTCCGTGGGTTGAGAATCAAGGACAAGGCATCGGGGGGTGTTGAAGTGCATAGAACGACTTGGATGGATGGGTGTCAAAGGAGACCGGTGGTGAGAGAGAGCCGAGAGAACGCGGATCGACAGCAAAACTGAGCCATCCCTGGCCCAAAAGCGCTAGTCTTTCGGTTTCTGCATGGGCATCGTCAGTACTAAAAGTTGGCGAACGAAAACACCGATTACCTGCCCCACTCAACCGTTTCCTCCGCTGACTTCGAAGTCCACTGTCCGTTGTTGCCGTTGATGCGGCCTGGGCCCGGGGGTTGACGGGAGACGTGCCAAAGCTTAAAGTAGCCACTGCGTCAACAGCCGGCAGGAACGCCGAGTCAAAAAGCCACACACGTGGGTGTTATCTCCGCGGGAGCGCCCGCCGCTGAACGTCAAGACGAACGAAGCACCCAAACGGCCCCGCGCCGGAGCTCAATCGCGGGCAGTGGTCGATCGCGCCCTCGGCCTACGCGCAATGAACCCCCGGTATGTCAAAAAGCACCTGGCCCAGCGCAACCGCTTGCAGTTGAGGGATGTGCTGCCGGGGAAGGGGCTTCCCTCAGAGGATTCGCCCCAGAGCAGTACCAAGTGTTCCTCTTACGCGAGCACGGCAGTAATTTCTAGACTCTACCGCTGCTGACGGCGCCGGTGGGGTTGCTGGGACAAGACACTGCTCGCCGTGCCTGCCCGCGCATTCAATGTAGCTCCCGCAGAGAAGCGTGATGGAGACGAGCATTCCCCCAAAGGTGCCGCAAGTCAGGAAATGCCTTTGGCCGAGGCTGGCACGCATGCTGCCGCGCTCGACAATATAAGACGCGACCGATTCGCGGCCGCTTTGCTAGCCTTCATTGCTGCTGTCCGCGCTGATGGCGGGTCGCCTTGAGCACAGCGCGCGCCCCTCCCTTACCTGTGGGGGAGGCATCCGCTAGCTACCATCGTCGGCAACCTGGAAGATCAAGTCTCAGTGAAGAGGTAAGGTGCCTAGGTACAGCCCCCCACTCCTTGACCGGGCCGTACCCCAGACACCCAGGAGCTCGAGGCATTCACCACCTCTGGGGAAGGAGGGAACCAGTGAAGTGACGTGTGTTGTCTGACCACTGCGGAAGAAAATGCCCGCCCGGAAGGAGCGAGTGATGAGGAACCCATCTGCCCAACGCAAAGTACTTGTCCTGTTGAAACTTGCAAATTGTGAGCGCGCGCTCTGTTCCGGCTGTCGAAAGGCACCAAGGCGGGACCGCTGTGCTACCTCCGCAAAACTGCCAGGTGGACCAAACCCAGCTCCCTTGCTCGACTTCGAGCGAGTTCTCTCACGCGACGGAACTGCGACTTAGTTCTAGCACCCAGTAATTCTGCCGCTATGTGCGGGTAGTAGCCCCGCCCTCAGCAAAAACATGTCAATTCGGTGAAATACGACCAGCCTCAACACTCCTCTCATGCCATTGAAAACCACAGTCTATCGCCATGATTTTATGTACATACATGGGTCATTGACCACTACGCTTCTCCACCGCAGCAATCACGCATCTCACACAGACCTCAAGCCCCTGGGGTCACGGTTCCCAACACTCCCGACATGTTTTGCGGGCGTCACAGTAGAATCCTGAATGGGTCTCAACGGAGGTGGGGGTTGAGCCACTCGAGGCACAGTAGGTGCCAGCATAGGTGCAGAAATACCTGATAAGTCATGGGGGACAACTGGTAAGCTATGGGGGAGCTGAAGCTCATCCAATCGTCGCATCCTCTGCTGCTCCGCCAGCTGCCGAGCCATAGCTTCGAGGTTATCGTTTTGGCGGGAACCGGCCAACATGAGAATAGAAGCCCGTGCCATCGCGATTGGCGCAATCCATGGGATGCTGTTGGACGATAAGGTTTAGCTCAGATCTGGTGTTGTTGAATCTATGCGGTAAGAACTCTTGTTTACCCAGATTGACACCCTTTTGGATCAACTTTCCACAATTTGCAACCTGTTTAGCCGTCTGAATTAACTAGGTTAACTACGGAGTAGATGGTATGGCGTTTTGCAACGCTGCACCTTGCCATCCAGTAGTTCGCCCATTGACACTGAAATTACTTACCTAGGTGAGTCGTCTGGATAAGTCTTGGCAGTATTCCGTCTCCATGCTCTGATTCGACCAACTTCGCCACGTGATTCATGCGCGCACAACCAACCTGAATGCGCCGCCAGGCATCCAACTGGTGACTTCAGGTCCTGTGTCTTGCTACCTTACCACAGCCTAGCATTTGACGTATCGCCCTAAAGCTTTGACAACTCCTATCTTGGTACTGCGACGGAGACACATCCTCTCATTCCCTGCATGCGTCTGCCTTTTCGGCCCAAAAGAATGGAACGCACTTTGAAAGAATCTCCCAAGATTCTTGGTCCCGATCATGATCATTCCCAAGACTCACTCCCTCAGATTTACCGGTCACTAACGCCAGGGACGCGCCAGACTCGGTTTCTTGTCTTGGAGGAATACAAAGAGGGCTCCACCCCTAACGGCAGTCTGCGAATGGGAGATTTGGCCCAGCAGCCCGTCTACCAAGCTCTGTCCTACGTCTGGGGCAGTCGGAGCCATCTTCGCCCCGTCTGCATCGGCCAAGCGACAGTTGAAGTGACGGTCAACCTTGAATGCGCCCTCCGGGCCCTATCGTCCAAGGGCGTGGGCCTCGCCAACACTCTTCTCTGGGTAGACGCAATATGCATCAACCAGAACGATAACATCGAGAAGGGTCATCAGGTGAAGATGATGGCTGACATATACCGCAACGCCTCAGAGGTCATCGCTTGGATGGGAGAGCCTCCGCTCCTAAGGCCTATCGCCTTCAATGAGTGGTGGACCAGGCAGTGGATCATCCAAGAAGCCGTCCTGGCCAAGAGCCTGGTGTTTCTTGTGGGAGACGAGCTGCGGTCCTATGAGTCTTGGAGTTCCAAATACAGATTGAAAGGCAAGAAAGGCGAAGAAGGCATTCCTTGCGACAGGCTTCATCAACTCCTCGTCAGTAAACACAGAAGACCGACATGGATGGAACTCACCTTCACTAGAGTCGCCCCTGAACCCACAGCACCTACACTAGTGGAGCTTTTAGTACACTGCCGGGGAAAGTTCCACACCTCGGAGCCCCTCGACATTGTATATAGCCTTCTGGGGATGGCCGGCGACGCATCGTGGATTGAGCCGGATTATACCAAGACACTGCGGGATGTTTCGAAAGGTCTCGCATTGCGGGCTCTGACCTCTCCCCCATTCTCTCTTGATCTCGTGGTGCATTGCGGGCTGGTGGTAATAGACAATCAACCCCAGCTCCCGAGCTGGGTGCCAAGTTGGGACCGCAGTCTTGAGCGCACATCACTGCCTGACGATTGGGAAATGAAGTCGAGGGTCGAGAGGCGATGGAGATATGACAATATCGTAAAGGGCCAGCATAATATCCTCGAAAGCAATCCAGCACCACACCCACCTCGGCTGGAAAACAACGATTCGGTTCTTGTGGTAAAGGGCGTTATCGTGGACACATTGGTCTCGAGGGAAAAGATTGCCGCGGATCCCGAGCCATTGTTTAAAGTGATTGCTGATGCGACTTTCCGCTCCTTACGGCCATCCTACCGCTCAACCAAGGACGAAATGAGAGGAGCCAACGGATGTGCTTATACGGGCTTTCCTGCGCCTACTGCCATCGGTGACGTTATATTTCGTTTTTACACGTCAACCGACCAGCCTCATATGAGGAACCGCTTCTACAACCTAGTTCTACGGAAGTACAAAGACGGTTTCGTTATCGTCGGCTCAATCACGGACAACTCATGGTCAGACACATTTGAGCATGAACGAATAGGACCTGATGGGGGGAAAGCTTTGGACCCACAATACTGTCTTACCACGGTACGCATTTACTAGGTAAAGCTACCTCAATATTCATCAAAGAATGGGCCATTAAAGCATGAGGGGTGACAATGGTTAGTTTCCTTGAGGCCGTTACAATACCACAATACAGGCATTATCATTCTCGTACAGCTGTACCCGAGTTTCCCCATCACTGTCTCGTACACAACGAAGACCCCCTTCCTCAACCAGATCGCCACTCCCCTTCCTTCCCCTTCCCCTTGAAATGGCCCCTATTGGCCTCCCTAGTCTCTACCCTGACTTTCCCATTCTCGGAATACCTCGCACCATGGCCATTCGCCCTCGACCCAGAGTACATCTGAGGACCGTCCATCCCCAAAATCAGCAGCCGTCGCCGCTCAGGTTGCACCCACCACGCCTGGCCCTTGTCCTTTCTCAAGATATTGGCACGAGCCTCAACCATATTATGAGGCTGATTCGCAGCACTAGTCCGGTAGCTGAAGTAGTTCTGTCATCCCAGCCTTGTCAGCCTCATCCCCAACCACACATCCCCAGGAGTACCCTGCACCGTGCACCGCTCACTCACCTTATAAATATCCTGCCCAAACATGGCATTCCCCGTCTGGAAATCCAGCGTCTCCTTCAGCAAAAACAGCAACTCCTTCTCACTCTCCGACCACTCCGCCCCATCCCGGTAATGCTGCACATTCCGTCGATACAGCTGGTCAATCCTGTGCCGCAGGGTCGGGTTCAGCTTGTCAAAGTCAATCTGGTGGCCCTTGGGCGTGCGCGACGTTTTCTTGATTAGGCTCCAGGTCAATGCGGTCCCTCGCTTTCCGTCCCAGGCAACGTATCTTGATAGGTCAGGGGGGTTGTTGTAGTTGTAGTAGTCGGGTTCTGGTTCTTCCTCTTCAAATTCGGAGCTCTCTTCGGGTTTGGGCTCGGACTCAGGCTCGGATTCGGTTCTGTCTGCTGAGGCCTCGCTTTGCGCTTCTTGGTAGTCGTCGTCGTCGCAGTCTTCGTCGTCGCAGTCTTCGTCGTCGTCGTCGTAGTCGTCGATGTGCGGAGGGGCATGTCTAGTGCGAGAAGGACTGCCTCGAGAGGGGCCGGCATGAGCTGTCGAGGTCGTATGGCTATGAGCTGCATGTGAACCACGCGTCGGCGGCAGTGGACTGGGATAATTCGAGATACTGTGGTCTTCAGGCTCGTCCACATCAATTTCGTGATGACTACCGTGCGGCGCGGCAGTTACAGAAAGCCTTTCGATCTCATAGGAGTCGTAAAACTCCTCTGATCTCCCCGGTCTCTGGTCTACAAGTCACATTAGCAGCTAGGCCTCTCTCCATCCCCATCGTTTGATTGCCACCAGGTCAGGTTTCAGTATACCATCATCATCACTTCGTGCGAGTGCACGGATCGCCAGGAGCTTGTCCTCGAATTGGCGCTCGGCCTGGGAGTTGTAGTCGCAAACATTACTGCAGGTCCAGTCCTGCATGAGTTCGCGTGCCAGTGGCCGGTTGAAGAAGCTGGGGCCCACGCATCGGTTCTGCGGGGGGCAGGGGTATTCTTTGGTGATGCCCGTGAAATGGTGGCAAAGAGGGCAATGCCAGCGGATCGTGACACACATCTTGAGGCCGGGACGGATCTGAGACTGCAGTGGGCAAAATGGATAAGCTGACGGCGCGAATGGCTGGTAAGAAGCTTCTGGTCTTATAGCGGTGCCTGTCGTTCAGCTTGCGATCCGTTACGAACTTCGTCGAGATGGTCAATGATATCTTTCAGCTCTTGGTTCAGATAAAGAGTGGTGACCGACGATGGCGCAGTCCTTCCAACGGGTATGCTTCCAACAAACAAAGCCAGGGTTCACCTCGAACAAACCGTCGACAGCCGTGGATGTTTCGAGGCCGGATTCGGGAGGTTTGGCGAGACCCACCTTTTCGAGGGAAGATGGGTGCAAAATCCAAATTCATCCATCTTCTTTGTTCTCATTTTCATTCCCTTTGACGACTCGACCTCCATTTTGCAGGGGAGCCCTGCTTTTCCGTCGCCACAGCCAGTTACCCCAACAGAGTTAAAGAGAAAGCTTTCGTGGCCATGTCGAGTCGGTAAATAGATGTTTTTCACACCGCTTTCAACGCACGGGTTGTTCGTGCTGGGTACCTTTGATCCGAGCCCCCGTCCATACCTATCCGGGGAACGTCGGTCATCTCCCGCGGCAAAGGCCGAATATTGTGCTATGTGTAGAAGTAAGGGGCCGACCACATTGTTTGGCAACAGCGGTCACTCCCCGTCTGTACCCGCCGCACTCGTAGCCCATACCAACCCGTCCTCTTCTGTCTCTAATCTCAGGTTCCACAAACCTCTCCAAGGCCCTCCGCCGTGACTTATCAGACATGTCGCGCCCGACCGAGCAACAGTCGGTAACGCACAGGAGATGTGCCGCATTCCGCGCACCGCCCATCACATATTTCCAGCCCTAGCCAAACTCTGTTGACGTCTAACAGCTAGCTATCCCCTGCAAAAGTTTCACGGCGTGTCGTCGAGCATTGGCACGCAAATCTGCACTTTCAGATCTAACGTGCGTAACAGAAGCCCACAAACATGACCAGATGTGGCCACGTGCCAGTCGCAGACTGCGTGAAAACCCAGCAGACATAAGACGCACCTCTCAGCCTAGGCCCCGCAGCCCCCGAGCCCCATTTGTCACTTCGTCCCTTTTCGTCTTTGCACCGATTTCGAGATCCCCCCACGCTTTCTGCAATGACAGCCCATGACACTCCGCGGCCGTTCAGGGCCCTTCTCGGCTGTCTGCTTCTGGTGCTCTCCCAGTTGCACAACGCCGCGGCAACATTCTGGACCGTAACTTCCTATTACCCCATATTGGAAACCTTGGTCAATTACGATCATTGCACCTGCAACAAGCGCAACCCGTCACTCTCACTTTTGTCCCCTCCGTAACCCCGACGGGTTATCCCATCATGGAAACGACGTCCATTTGGGAAAACCAAGACATCACGTTTGTATACCTCTACGTCGATGCTGGTGCCGGCGCCATCGCCGAATCTGACACCCTCACTTCCTGCCCCACCCTGCCATACTCACCGCTTACGACAACCACCTCCTACGCTACCTTTTCAGTATACACCGCCCCAGCATCATGCCCAACCCCTTTCACCGTTTTGACCTGGAATAAATTTTGATTCCCTCCGCTGTGGATTACCAGTTAACCCCACTGTCCACCGCGACGTCCCTCTGGTCCAACGCGCACAGCAGAACAATCACGTTTTACACCAAGATCCTTGACCCGAGCGTGGTTCCTTCGCATACAGTCGAGCCGAACAACTTCATAGGGTGCAGTAACCCCGCCGCGACATCAACCGCTAGGACCGGCAGCGATAAGTCAAGTGGTGGCGGTAGCACAACTGGGGGCGGCATTTCAGGCGGTAACGAGGGCTCCCGCGACGACAGGAGCTCAGGCGACGATAGTAGCCTAGGAGACGACGGTACCTCAATCGGCGGCAGTGGTGGCTCTGACCTGCACGAGGACAGCGTCTGCCCGCTGCTAACGGGCTGCACAAGCCTAGCGACGTGGATTATCATCATTGCTACGCTGATTCCGACGCTTTTACTGCTGGGTTGTGTGGAGTCGTATATCTGGTTTCGGCGACTGATGTTCGATAAGAACGCGATGCTGTGTGTGACTCTCTGTTGGGTGATGGTCTTGCTCTGCTTGCTGTGCTTCGCAGGTATGGCGCAGAGGAGGAGTAGCGAGGACCAGAAGATGTTGCGAGAGAAGTGGAACGCTATTAGCTCTGGGCAGCGGATCAAGCTGTGGTTGAAGTGGGGATTCTGGCATTCGTACCCCGTTGAGCTCCTGGGCGATCCGAAGATCGGCGGCGTTCCTGGTGCCGCTATGGCCTTGCCGCCAGGGCAACCACCGCGTCCGGGGCAGTCACAGGACTCTGAACAATCGCCGTACCCTGAAAAGGGATCTTTTGTAACTGGGTCGGAAAAGACGACGGATGAAGTCGTTCAGACTCCCGAACACACACCTCATCCGAGTCTCCAGCTCCCGATGCACCCACCTCATCATGGCCATGCGATGTGGATGCAGCCGGGACTCCAGAACAACCGGAAGCATGCTGGAAACGGCCAAACGCGGCTGTTTCGCTATCTGATGCCCGCCTGTCTATCCTGTCGACGGCATACCTATCTTTTACCGATCCCCAGCCACCTGTGTCGAGGTCTCAGTCCCCAGCCCCGCAACAAAGGATAGAGGTGTCAGGGCTGCCTCCAACTGCTCAACCAGCTCAGCAGCAGGGCCAACACACGCACCAGTAGAGTGGACAGTGGTTCTTAATGTTTATTCGGCGAAGTGTTTCATGCTTTTCGCACCTGTCTCCCCTTCTTGTTGTTGAAGAACATAGGAGAATGCTGGAAGCGGGATTGATCTGAATCTATGGTGACTTTGGGTGTTATTTGGCGCAAGAAAGCGCCAAGGACTGTACATAGAGCGCGAGTAGGATACCCAATGATGACACAACCTTTCGAACAGCTACCGCTCGTCGGTAGTCGTCGAGTGACCCTTGACGCACAGACATGCTGAAGGAGGGGCGTGAAAAAGATGTCCACGTCGCTTTCGAACGAACAAGGCGTACAGAGCGCCTGCCGCGTAGACGGCAATGACGCTGATGACTGCGGGCCATCGGAAATCTTCCGGTCGGGAGAAGATCATGGTGGTGATGTATGAGAACATCTCGAACAGATTCTGGAACGACGTCTCAACCGTGGAGAAGGTACCTCGGTAGTCGGGCTCGACCTCCTACGCTTGATGTTAGCACATGGAACTATGAAGCGAAAGCCGCAAGGCGAAGGATCCCTTACGTTTTGGACGATGTTCTGCGCACAGAGGTCAAAGCCCCACAGCCCAGCCCTGCTCAGGGCAACACCCACCGCCAATCCTGTGGCAGAGAGCACAGTGTTTGTCCCCGCGCCATGGGCATCGGAAAAGAACCAGCTCAACGCGACAGCGAGCCAGATCATTTGCCAGCACAGACTCCATATGCCCGCTCGGACGATGCCGATCCGCGACATCATGCGTGGTGCGATCCACGTCGCGCTCAGCTCGAAGATTGTGCTGACAGTTCTGGCCATGCCAACATGCAGCGAGTTGTAGCCCACAGAGATGAGATATGTGATCATCTGCCCGGAGAAAGACAGAACCGTCAGGTAGAGGAGAGATAGGGAGAAAGACGGAAGAAAGGCGGGATGGTTGAAGTAGAAAGGGAGCGAAGCAATCGGGAAGACGTCAGACGCTGCTGATCGGAGGCGAGTTCGTCTTGATGCCTCGGGCTCCTCTGAGAAAACTAACAGCTCCGGCCTCTCCCGTTGGAGTTGGGGAACCATATTGTACACCTGCTCGATGAAGAGATATTCCACACCAACCGAAACAAGGTTCATCCCCAGGGTTGCCCAGATCGCTATCTGTATCGACGCAACGGCAATGGCAGATATCGCCAGGGGTCCGAGGAGCTTGCAAAGGAGGTCGATCCTGCGCATGCGAGCATTGAGTTCTATCCGCAGCAGTTAGCCAAAGTCCCGACACCTGTTTCCAGATGAAATCCTCACCTCGCCGCGAGTACTCGTTCCCTTGCGTAATAACAACAACCTAGCGCCCATCAGCGCCCTCTCCACAAAACCATCCAACCTCGGAACACCTACCCAGTCCCTCTCAACCGCAACAAGGTTCATCATCGCCCCCACCTTCTCCAAACAAGCCAACACCACAACCACCCCAAACAACCCATTCCTCACCTCCCCAACCAGCGACCCCTTCTTCCCCTCCAGCACCCAAAACACCCCACAGCTCACCGCCACAGCAACTCTCTGCCCCACAATTGACGCCCGAATAACCGTAAGTCTATTCCCCCGATCAATCCAAGCCCCGACAGACTGCGCGAGCAGAATCGCGACACCGCTGCGGATGAGCGCGTACATCGACATAGGCAGGAGAGTGTCTGGGAAGATTGAGGCGAGAAAGAGCACGGCGCCGAACTCGAAGAGGCGGGAGTTCCATGTAGAGAGGAAGTGGGATGTGTAGAGGCGGAGGGTGAGTTGTTTCGCGAGGGGCTGCTGCTGGGGTATGGTTTCCGGTGGGAGGTCTGGAGAGGCTTCCGGGAGGGGTTGCATCTCGAGATTGGTGGGTGGAGGGGTTGTTGGTGGCTGCTGGTTGATGGTGGAGGGGCTTTTGTTGAGGCGCGGGGCGGGCATCGCGCGGATTTGGAGTGTCGGGTTTGTAGACTTGCCGCGTCCCGATACCGGCTTGATTGGATGGCGGGGTGTCGTGCTCGCGGTGAGCTTCACGGGTTGAGGGGAGGGCAGATTCCCGCGTCGATAGAGGTGGGAGATAACTCTCAGGGATGCGAGAATACATTGCGTGGAATGTGGTTGTGGGAAGACGGCCAGTGGCGGTGAGGTTGGAATTGCAAGAGCGGGTGGGTACCCTGACAAAGTGGGGTCCAATCGCCGGGGACGGGATGGCCTGATACGGACAGGTCGCTCTCCGGGCGTGTTGAGCACTTTGCCGGACGAAAAGGCGCCGGCGATTTGAGACGCTCTTTCTCATCGAGCCACCGCCTGGGAGCAAGAATTGGCAGTACTACACCAAAGCACCGAACCCTCCCTGCCTCAGCTACGCGCGCGAGGGACCAACCACCTACACCGATGATATTTGCAAATTCAGGAGAAATGCCACCGGCTTCATGTAGCCGCTCTAGAGTCGCCAAGAGACATGCACAGGCGCACTCGTCACAATGTACGATGTCTTCGTAAGGTCAGGCTTACTCTACCTTGCTCGTCCTTCCTCAAAGTCCCGAGAGCGTGACTGCTGCTGAGCAGGAGCAGACCGTTCACCCCTCAACACTTGACCATCTCGGGCAACGAGAAGCGCTAAAGATTGCATATTCTAACCTCACTGCTTTACTAAACGTCAAGCTAAGGCCTTGCTCAATAGAGCCAAGACACAATGTCTATGCGCAAGTAAATACCCAAGACGCGCTGTTTGACAGAACACAAATCCATACACACAACGCAGCCACCTGCATGAGCAATCCTTGGGAAACCCAACAAGCCTTCATCCACCGACTTCCAACCCCTCGCACTCCATCCCAGGCCTCAATAACGCGGTGAATCCGTACGGAATGTGTGGGTCATGTTTTCACCCCGGCGGTTTAACTTCCTATTCCTGGGTGAGTTCTCGAGCTCATCTTTCTGTACCCTGGCCCTTGTCTGATGTGTTTTCCCTGGCCGTTCACTCTGCTCCTCCTCTTTGGTGTCTCCCCCTTGGGCGTCCCCCGCTTGGGCGTCTTCTCCTTGGGCATCTCCCCCTTCAGCGTCGTTCACTTCGGCTTCCTACACTTCGGCCCCCCTTCGGAATCTTCCAGTTTAATCTTTACCCCGTCAGCCCCCTCTCCTTCGGATTCCCCCGCTTTAGTGTCCTCCATTTTAACTTCCTCCCCTTGGGCCTCCTCCTTTTTGACTTCCCCCGCTTCGGCGTCGTTCACTTCGGCTCCCTCTGCTTCGGCGTCCGCCACTTCAGCATCCTCCACTTCGGGCTCGGCATGTGGTTCTAGATCGTGCTAAGACTCCTGCGGTCTACCTCTCTTTCTCCTCACGCTCCTTCTGCTAGGAGCCGGCTCATCGGACTCCTCCACTTCGGGCTCAGCCTGTGATTCTGGATCGGGTTGAGACTCCTCCGGTTCATCTCTCTTCCTCTTCAGTTTCCTGTTGCTGGCAGCCAGCTCGTCGGCAGCAGCTTGATTCCGTTCTGACTCTAGTGCCTTGTAACTTTTCGTTCGCGTTCTGGCTGGCTGTACCCGCGGTGGCTGCGCTGGCTGCGGTGGCTGCGGTTGCTGTTGACTGGAACCTCCCCCGGGTTGGGCTCCTGCAGGCGGGAGAAGAGGAGCGGGACCAAGCCGCGCAGCGGGCGTCGCACCACTTGTTGCTCTCGCGGTATTCCCAGTATCACCGACCTTGCGTTTCCTCGGGGATCTTCCAGGGGGGCGGGCAGCGGGAGGAGCGAGAACCGCTGATGCGGGCGGCTGAGCCGAACCCCCCAAGTTTGACGCCTGGGGGTTTCCATGATTCGAGGTGAGGTGAGCAGAATTCGAGCCGTTTGGGCTGCGATGACCGGCAACTGCTCTCCTTGGGGATCTCCTTAGGTTTGGCGCAGGTGTCGGGTCTGGCGCGGGGTCGGGGATAACTCCACTTGACCGATTGGCTTCTCGCTGTGCTTGAGAGACTCGGGCGCGTCCTTGCCCTCCTCGTGTGGATGTTCGTCCTGCTTGAGAAGCTCCTCGCCCTCCCCGCGTGGCTGCTTGTCCTGCTTGGGACGCTCCTCGTCCTCCTTGCGTGGCTGCTTGTATTGCTCGGGACGCTCCTCGCCCTCTTCGCGTGCATGGTTGTCTTGTTTGTTCTCCTTGTGTGGCTGCTCTCGCACGTCCGGTGGCTCTTTGGGAACCCGTAGCGGCCGGTACATTCGGGATCCTGGGCGGTCGGTCCGCAGACCCTAGGGTACGGGCTCCCCGTATGCGCTGCTGGACAGGCCTCCCCGGTTGGGCGGGCGCGCCAGACTGGCCAGGCAGCGTCCTGGGTGGGGAGCTTGCTCCTCCTCGTAAGTTGGGTTCGAAGTCGTCATCCGCAAGCGGGCCGAGGAACTCGAAGCTGTCTGCCATCTCTCCGGAATAGGCGTTGCGGTTTCTAAGAGTACAAAGAAGGATGATGCGTGGGCTAATGATTGACGAATATCGGCATGCTTCTCAGCGCAGACCTGGCTCTGGCGCAGGTGTTGGACGTGGAGGGCAATGGTGCAAAAGCTGCAGCTCTGGCTTGACGCGGCACTGAATTCGCTGTCAGGGGGTGCCTTCCCAGGACCTCGGGCATCGCTCATACTGAGCATTTCGAGGAATGCGCGGTCCTGCGGGAGCCAGTTCACAAGGATGGAAAGAATACCTAGGTTGCCCTGCCCTCGGCACGGCAGACAATCGGGTGCGGCCGCTGGGTCCAACTTCGACGTTGTGTTTGCATGACATGACGGGCAGACATCCCAACTTGACAACAGTCTCGATGGGTCCGCGATGTCGAACAGCCAAGTATTAGCATTGATGCGTGACTGAGATACTTAAGGTGTTGGCCAAAGAGGGACCAGTGCCATGAAGTCCAAGGTCTGAACACGACCCGTGCCATGAGGCGTGCCTTCCCTCGGGCAGAAAGATGGGAAACCCCGCCGAGTCAGTCACCTCATCGCCTTGGGCCGTGAACAGCCCTGGCAATCGGCATTGAAGACGCCAGCAACATGTCTGCAATTTTTCCCAATTGCAATATTCTTCTCCCTACATCTTGGCGTTGATGTTTTTGCGTAGCAACCAGAAAGGGGTACCTCGCATCCCCAAGCCAGCGCCGAGGTCGCAGCGCTAGTCCAGATCGTCACGGCCCGCTCCAACCTCCATTGCGACCAAGCCTGCGACCAAGACCCGGATACCGAAATTCCACCACTCAGGGCTTTTGGGGGTACTTTCTCGGTGGACTTGGTACCGCATTTCGGCAACATGGTTAATCTCGCATCGCTGAAAACTACTTACAGCCTATTGCGACCGGGTTCTCCGCATGACGCGGTCGCGGCGCCCTCAGCCCCAAGACGGCAACAACCCCGGATGACACTGCTCCCTTGCCTTGGTCCTTAATTGTATAAACACTTGGGTTACCTTTGCTATGTCAAGCATTCCAGGTACCCGGTAGCTCTCGACAAGTGGGTATCGCGTTCCCAGCTTCTCGGACTCAATTGCCAACTGGCCCAAGGAGAGACAGAATGCGGCTAAACGCTCTCCTTTTCATTTCTGCCATCGCGCAACCGCTTGTCGGCGCTCTTCCCTTCGACGGCCTTGCAACATGGGGTGTTGAAGGCTTCGCGCGAGACAACCCGCTGGGTCCCACCACCGGCGGAGAGGGCGGCACAACCGTAACAGTCGACAACGCCGCTGATCTCAAGAAGGCCGTCACCGGCGACGCGCCAAAGATCATCCTCGTCAAGGGCAACATCACCCTCCCCTCTCGAATCAAGATCGGCTCCAATAAGTCCGTCCTCGGCGTCGGAACCTCCGCGCAGATCACCGGCAGCGGCCTCGACCTCCAGAACGTCTCCAACGTGATCCTCCGCAACCTCAAAATCAGCTTCATCACCGGCAACGACTGCATCACCATCCGGAACACCACCCGCGTCTGGGTCGACCACAACGAGTTCACCTCGGACATCACCAAAGGTCCTGACGGATTTGATGGCCAAGTCGACATAATTCGCGGCTCAGACTACGTCACCCTCTCGTGGAACTACTTCCACAACCACTGGAAGTCTTCTCTCGTCGGCAACGACCCCGATTTCCGCGGTATCGACTCAGGTCACCTGCACATCACGTACCATCATAACTACTGGCAGACCATCGGCACGCGCGGGCCTGCCGGCCGTTTTGGTCACCAGCACGTGTACAACAACCTGTACGTCGACTATCTGTACCAGGCGCTGCATTCGCGGAGCGACAACCAGATGCTCGTGGAGGGGAATGTGTTCCGGGGCAAGACGAGAGAGGCGCTGAGCACGTATGGGTTGGTGATTCCGGATGATTCGCCTAATACTTGTATTTGTGGGGACGAGGAGTTGGATGGGTTTGCGAACTTAGGGGCTGGTGAGTTTATCCCTTCTTGAGAAGTATGGCGGGTGCGAAAGGGGTTTTTACTGATAAGAAGGCGATAGCGAACGATTGGGGGACAGCGACGGTGAATATCACGCAGGTGGGGACGTTTGACAAGGCGCCGTATCAGTATCTTTTGACCCCGTTGGAGTTGGTGGAGGAGACGGTCAAGGCTGGGGCGGGGGTTGGGAAGGTTTGAGTGTCCACCTTTAGGTATAAAATGACAAGTAATTGGAAGATTGTATGAGGTTGAGAGGGAATATGGATAGCCTCCACAACGTTGCAACTTTTGACGCCCTAGAGGTGGGCGCCTCTCTGCACTTCTGCTCCCTGGTAGCCAGACATGCATATGTCCTACGGCTAAAACTATTCATTTTCATCAACACTTTGAAGTTCCCCAATACCGTGCATTAGCGAAGTCTCGACAGAGGCATATGTATGTGGACGTGTATGCCAATATGTATACATACCCTCTCCACCACATCAGGGGTCAGACATCGGGTGGATGGTCCGTGCAGACACAGCCACCACACATGCAATCCCTACCACTGGGAGACCTCCCGCTCACCTCACCCAAGCAGTTGCCTAACCAGCAGGCTCCCGGCCACCATTTGACCACATTGCACGCCCTTCCTTCCAGGAAAACCTCAAACCACCACCTATCCGTCATGGACAACCCTAAGCAAGCCGCGTACCCGTATATCGTCGTCAGCAACAGAATCGGAAGCTGGATTATCCTCTCACCAATAGAGCGCTTTGTTCTGGTGTCCTCGCTCTACGGGCCGGGAAACGTCGCATGCTGGTATTTACTCATCTTTTCTGTCCTCGTCAGCTGGACGGTCAATCCGTCTTCTCGCCAAAACGATAGCATTACCAATGACTTTATTGCTGTGTTGACTTTGCCTGCCGTGGCGGTCGGGCACTTTTTCTACATGGCTTTTTTTGGAACGAAGGCGGATGGGGGACTGAAGGGACTGCTCGAAAGCCGTGAAGAACAGCATGTTATTTCGGTCGGGGCGCTGGAGGCGCCGCTGACAGTGAGTGAGGACTTTATCCTTTGGGCGATTGTTTTATTTTCTGTGGCAGCGAGCAGTGGACACAGAAGAAGACGGATACTGGTTGCGTGCGTTGGCCTGCTGTGTCTTGCACCGCAGTTGCTTCTCAGGCTACAGTGGGTTCCTTATGAGCTGAGCGCTCTTTACAGGCCATTTCTGTTCCATGTCGAGGAATTCTCTTTTCTTTTGCTTCTCTGGCTGATCCTGTCGATTTTGTTGTATATTGCTGCGGTTTTCTTGGCGGTTTGTGTTGCTGCAGCTGGCGGCTTGGGGATGTTGGGGGTGGATCCGGAACGTGGGGACAGCATTCGATCTGGACGGAGGTTGTGGTCTCCGCGGTGGTTGACCAGTCGCATGTCAGCATGTTTAGCTGCAGGGGTTGCTGCCGCTTCGATTCACGCCAAGTACGGGGTGCTACCCCTCAACCATAACATTTCAGTCAGATTCGTCCCCAGGAGCTCCGTGGGGGTGATGGATCTGGACCAGGCCATCGCTGCGCTGGGTGGCCTGATCGCGCTGGGTTTCAGCTTGAAGGAAGCAATCAGGGAGCGGAAGTCGTGGAAGCGGAGAGAAAAGCTGCTTGAAATGCGGCAACGCTGGGGGCGGTAAAGGTTGCGCGAAAGCCCGCGAGTCGAGTTCAAGGGGCGCGGCCCGAAGGGGGAGACGAGCAAGGGTTTGTCGGTGTTGTTGGAAATGCCGGGACCGACCGTTATGCACGGGCTTCCAGAACAGGTATCAAAATTCTGTAGGGCAGATGTCAAATACCCAGCGGAAAGCCTCCGTCGCGAAGGTCACCCGATCGGGGAATATGTTGTGACACCATCTGCCAATGATACCCCCTGACCACGGCCGTTGTGGCTGTCACAGTTCCCCAGCTTGGGCAAAAGTTCCCGACGATGGGGTGGTGCCCCTGAAGCTATTTATGTTTTGTCAGCCGTGAAGTTTGCACCTAGTCTCTTGTATATAATGAACAAAGGCTTGAATGGTTGGTTAGGAATGGGATGAACATTTATTTTTTCCCGCCGAATTGCACCGAAAGGATAGAACACCAAGCCAAAGACCGAACAAACAAACCAAAACTCCAACCTCCTGAAAACTGCCCACTATGAGCGTCTCCTCTATCAGAATCTACATCAACATGGCCCTCGAGTATCTCGACTCGCCCTACCGCGTCGACGATGTCGAGCCCAACCTCCTCCAGGCTGAGCAGCGCCTCTCGACCCTCACCCCCGACGATGCCGCCCCTTTGATCGCACAAATCGCCGACATCCGCGCCAAGCTCGACAACATCGTCAAGCCCGCCGACGCCCGCCAGGTCAGCGCCGCCCAAGGAAAGATCCGCCAAGCCCGCGATTACATCGACATCAATCGCGGCAATCTCACCGCGTCTGACAAAGACCACATCGAAGATCTCTTCAAGATTGCCGTCCAGTTCCTCGATAACATCACCGATGAGCGCAAGGCGGATAAGCTAAAGGCGCCTGTTCTCGATGAGATTGCCAAGATCCGCTCACAGTACGACACCGACACCACGGCCCCTCCTCCTCCCCCCAAGGCTTCTACCCCTCCTCCGCCGTCGCAGAAGTTTTACGATGCCAAACGTAAGGTGTTCTGGGCGAATGATTACTTCACCACACCTGGTCGCATTGAGCAGACGGAGCCGGAGCTCGCTCAAGCCGAGGAGCTCCTGGAGGGAGATGCCTCCCGCGAGGCAGACGACCTCCGCGCCGAAATGGCGGCACTTCGAGAGAAGCTCGCTGATATGGTCATGCCATCGGACGAGGCGATTGTGCGTGCAGCAAAGCGGGACGTTCAGGCCGTAGGCGAGTACATCGATCGACAACGAGGGTTTCTCCACAAGAGTGACACCATCGAGGAGCTCGATGCGCGGCTGCAGAAGGTCATTGACCAGGGGTTGAGCAAAATTCAGCACCCGCGTAAGGCTGAGCAGTTGAAGGCGCCAATTCTGGCCGAGATTGCGAGGTTGAGGGCCGAGTTGGGAGTTGCTGGCGCTGAGCGGGTGGTGCCGGTACCGACAGCACCCCCTTCCCAGACCCAAACGCAGCGCTCGTTCCAGTCGGCGGCCCAGTCTGCGAACCAGACTGTACCCCCTGTTGACACCACCATGCTCTCCCCCTCCGACCTCACACTCCTCAACCGCGCAAAGCGCACCCTTCTCCAAGCCCGCTCCAACATCGAATCCCGCTGCTTCGAGGGCGTCGAATCCCTCCTCTTCGACGCATCCACGACTGTTTCTCCCCTCCCCTCCTCCCACACGCAGCAAATTCTCTCTGAAATATCCCTCCTTCGCTCAGATCTCTCCGCCGCCCAGCTTGAAGAAGACACCCGGATCATCACCTCCGAGCTCAACAGTCGCCTGGGTAGCATCGAATCGGATCTTGGGTCTGCCTCGATTCGGTACCCTATAGAGTCGTACACGCGGCGCTTTGAGAGGGATGATGTCCGCCGAGTGTTGACTGCCGAGGTATACAGCGGGTATGAGGCGAAGTTCAAGGAGTTGATGGACCGGAATGCAGCCATGATCAAAAAGGAGTTCCTGGCGAACGCGGAGCAGGCCATCGTGAAGTTGAAGGAAAGGCTTGAGGGCAATCCTTTCATGGGCTTGCAGGGATATGATGTGAGTAAGATGGACGGCGAGATACGCAGCCTACGCTGGCAAGTTGAGCGGGAGTTGCAGCATTTACCCGAGGGGGATGGCGATCGCGAGAGGGTAGATGGGGAGTTGAAGGCATTGGATAAGAGGGTGGAGGGGTATTCTGAAGAATGGGCGAAGGCAGGATTGCATGAAGAGGTGAGAAGGGGCTGGGTAGTGTTGGTGGGTGAGGTTGAAGGCTGGCGAGCAGAGGAATTCGTGTTGGGGGTTGGCGCGATGGCATTGGACGAGCCGCAGATGCCGCTAACGCGACTTGCGATTCGGCGCGCGTGGTACTATCTGCGCGAGGATACGTCTGTGCAGCGGACGAGGGATGAGAATCCCGGGGATGGTGTCATCGCAGAGGTTGATCGCGAAGCCGAGCAGCTCCTCGAGGAAGCGGGGATGAAGATGGCTGAAGCATTCGGCCGACTTATGGATGCTGCTGAGAAGATGCCCACTCCCATTGAGGATAGATGGATGCGGGAAAAGCCAGGGTATCTGATCACCAGTGCGGAAGGAACGTTTGAGAAGACAGCGTTCTTCGAGCCGGTTGTTGGTCGGATCCGGGCGCTCGACCAGCGCTGGGAGAACGAGTTGGCCGGCGTCCAGAAGGGGAGGGAGGATCTTTGTGAGAGGATGACCATCGAGGGCGTCCAAAAATGGCCGTCAATTGTTGCGCGCATTCCTACGGTTTCTGACTTTGATCCGTCCTCAGCCAAGCCTGGAGATGCAGTCCATATTCAGGGCGTCTACAACCGTGCGGGCTGGGACTTCGGCGGAGAGTACGGGTTCTCGATGCGGTTCAACGGCGTCCCACTCGGAGGCTTCTATGAGCCGTACATCAACGAGGCGCTGGAGCATGCGGCGTACGAGCTGAAATTGCGCATCGATGACCATGAGGCGTGGGATTTGGTTGGCGTCGTGTTGGGACCGGGGTCAATCAAGGAGAGGACCAAGAGGACCATTCGCAGGGGTATGGACACGGAGGAGATCGAGGAGTGGTTGCCTGTTGGGTGTCTCCGCTTGAGAGTTATTGCCTTGCGTGCGGGTCCGGTTGCCGTTGGCCCTAAGAGCTAGCCCGCAGACACCCCGACAGCGTCGGCTAGGTGCTTTGGTTTCTCCGGCGAGTTTTCTGTAACGTCCCCTTTGTATTCGCATGAAAAAAAGGAGAGCATGGGATACATAGCACCTAATTAGCACTGATCTCAGCCTCAGGTGTCAGAATGAAAACGAGAAGTCTCGATACTTGTGTCGGTGGTGGGTCTCGTTCCGCCATTTACCGAAGGCAATCACGACATTCAGGGCAAGGCCCCACTTCCAATGCCTCCCGCAGCCCGTCAGCGACCAATGGCTGACGGGAACGGTCGTCGGTTACGCAAGGGAAAAGAGCACCCATTGTATTCCCCAAGCCACTCACTACGAATATGAGAATAATTCGGGGGACCAGAAACAGGTATGCTGCCCGACTCAATGAAGTTCTCGGGCTCTTTTCAGCAGCTGAGAGCAGAAATATGGCTCGGTTTCTCTCGACTCGGACTTCGCTAGTCATTTTACGCATGAATCGGCAGGTACACCCACGTATGCGACGTCCCTGGGCGTCACTTCGACGGCCACGAGGCACAGCCTGTCTACCTTTCCCACCTGCGCTATACATGGCAGTTGCCTGTGTGGAGACATGCATGACTGTGTACAGAGAGGTGCATAGATATCAGGATGGGTATATGCAGAGATACGTGTATCAATCAGTGTTGATGTGCCTAGGTATGCTTTCGTGCGGCTGCATGTGGGCATGGGAGATATGGTTGTATGTGTATGTATGCATGTTTAGACAGGTTAGCATCGTGTCAAACATTGAATGAGAAAAAGACAACAGCTCGCCCTGGAATTGCTGTGATCGTCATCCTCCTCGACGCGATTTGGTGGGGAAATAATCCGTGACCATGGTGGACGTCGGCTACTTCATCAAACGGGTCGCTGGGAGAACACAAAGGGGCGCTAGATAGGTTTCTTCTCATCATATCACTGCCATCACCTGCCCTCCACCCTGAGCGGCTGGTGTTTGGCCTGTTTGTCTTGGGTCGTTCGCGACAGTTACGGTCGGGCATCTGGCGATGTCAATAGAGCGACGGATCGCAGAGGCGTGTTTTCACGCGGCCAGCAAGTACATGATCTCAGGACAATTCGTTGCGACTTATATCTTTCTTTGGTGGAACCTTTCTTCAGCAAGTAAGAGAACCTTCAGGAAGAAGCTGAGGCAGGAGAGTTTCGGCTACCAAAAAAGGGTGAGTCCAGAGCACACGCCCTTGACACACCCGATGCAGTACCTACGCAACGTTCATAAAGTATCGTGACTCCCAAGTATCATCCGCCGGGCTACCTATGCACTGAGAATATCTCGGCCAGTTGTAGGACTGCCCGTCAAATCCCAATGTTCATAGAACTAAATGCCTGCCCATTAAAAGGCTCCATACCTGCGCTTCGGTTTCATCAGGGTCCCTAGAGGCACATCCTCTTCCATCTTGCTGCGCGGTCGACCAAGTACTGTGATGTGGTCACTGTCATTGTCGCTGCACCATATCAACCCGTCCTAGTAGAAGCCAATAGGTTAGCACTGGACGACACAGTAAATGCACCCGCAGTCTCCTTACCAGTTCAGTTGAGCCAGACCGACTGAAGTCCAGGAACATCGGACTCCGCTCACCAACTTGGAAGTTGACTATGCCCGAACTTCCCCTAAGGGTAGTGACTCGTATGCCAGTTACCCTGCACTGATAAAAATTGTCGACCGGCTCATCATCGAAACTTTCGTATTCGTGACCAACACAAATAGAGATGCCCGCGATTTTCTCCTCAGTGTCGTGTAGGTCTATTAGACAGCCAACCCGCCCACGCCATTGTCCGACGTAAACGGGTTCATCCGTGTCCCAGAAGTGGACACACATCCCTGTGATGAACACAAAAGGGTCCAAGCCGTCGGAGAGGTTGGTGGTGATGGATGATACCTGAATCCTCCGCACAGAGGAAAACCTGACTCCAGTAACAACCATGCCGTCCCACATCTCTAGCACATCTTCAGGAATGTGCGCCCTTGTAACAGGAAAGTTTCGGCAAACTAAGTTGCTCCACTGGCGAGAAATATTTCTTCCGTCTAAGTCAGCCGAGGCGATGCAGCTGTGGAAACCGAGATCTAAGAAGTCCCCGTTGGATTGCTGTTTGAAGCACAAAGTCAGTCACACCATCATGGAGACCCAGCACTGTATGGATGTGGTTAAGGTCTAATCACTAACCTTCGCTTTGGCCAGAATGGCTATGATGACTTCGCCCTCGGGGGCCGACCAGGTTACGGATCTCTTCTTGAATGAGAATATACCGCCTTCAGACTTGTCCGTTGCCCATTTATTTCTGATCAACTTGAAATTTCCACGTCTGCCGTGGTTGGTGAATAGCTATGGGCAAATTGAAAGCAGTCAGAATCATCCAACGCGCGCAGATGGGGATGCCAAGCTCTTACCTCAATACCGCAAAGGTGTTCCACATTTGTCGAGGTAGATGCGGCATGCTGACCGCATCCCTGGTATGTTGCGCGCATGCTCGTGATGCGTTCATCGCCACTCCCATTGATTGGGAAGGAGTACTGAAGACTTTCTTTAGGAACATTGCTCTCTGGATGGCCCTGAGAGCATGCAAATCTCGACCCATGGAATTCTTCGGGGGCCGTATCGTCGTAAAAGAAGCCGAAGCCGCACACTGAACTATCTTCACTACTTTTTTTGTGTAGATAGACCACAACTCGAGTGAGGTGCGGAAGCCGGGAACCATCCGCTCCCCCAAAGGTCATATTCAGCCAAAGTTCAGAATTTAGGCCAGTGATCGGGGGAGGTGATTCAGTCATCGGCCCGAGATATTTGGTCCCATTCGAGCTAGGAGCAGACGGACGCCATAAAATGGCTGTAGCCGGATCGGGTACCGTCGCCGTGACCCCCATTTCGGGCGAGGTGGGCGCCGCGTTCCCTTCTTCGGCGATCTGAACCGAAGTTATCTTCAAAGTCTAGTGTATAACGGTTAGCAGAGAAGCCAGGTAGCATCAGGCAGTAGACACTCACGTCCAACTCCACTCTGAGCCCACAAACAGCCCCTAGTCGACGAGGGAAAATTGTTGCGATACCAACAGGAATAAAATCATCGCTCGTGCTGAACTCTCCGATAGAAATCGATGGAGAGCAGTGATGGGCGCAGACCTGCGCCCGTAGAACGCGCAGTCCCGTGATACCGCGGGCGGAACTTACTACCTGAAACTCACCCAAGCAATCCGAATGAATACCGAGCGAAATTTCAACTTCATACAGTGGCCTGACGAATCAAACGCGAGAGATTTCGTCCACATGCCCGCGAGTCTCGTTGTTGGGGAGGCGGTAACGTACAATACGGAGCCCGCAAATGTACTCCCGGTGACAAACGGTTCGAAAAGAAGCCTTGACTGAAAAAGACCCCTGCAGCGGCCCTCGGGGAAGCCACAGAACCTGAGAAGCTAGCGTCTCATTGCCCTCTTTCGCATAATTGCGGGCATGGTGGGGATTCTCAGGACGGACAACCGCGCCGCCAATGACGCTCGCAGGCTCAGCAAACCCGGCGGTGGAATCGCGGTATCCGATTGCAAAAGTCTCATCCAGCGCGGGCTCCAAGCATCTTGAAATGGGATCGAGCGCTCTCATGATAAGTTGTTTTGCACGGAGGTGATGCGACCATTCGGGGGCATGCCACGTTGTATCCCCCAATGCGGATCGTATTCGGCCGTACAAGTTTCGCCAGTCCACAGGAACCCCAAACTGGCGACCCCGATCGTTCTCGCCTGCCTTGTAGAAGTCCATCTCGTGGCCATGGTTGAATCTGGTCCTCCAAAAGTGTGGAAGGTCTCGGGGACGAGAGGGCTGAGCGACTGTTCTGGACGCGAATTGGAAATGGCAAACGTCTGAGGACGGGAGGAAGGAAATGATTAGTGTGTTGATCTCCGCAAGCATCTTCGAAAAAAAGGGATCGGAACTCCAATTGACCGGCTTTGTGTTGTCCAGGAGACTCGGGGACATGGCCGAGATGTTTGCAACCAGTTTATTCTCAAAACTGAGGCCGAGGGCGGCGGGGTTGCCGCGGAGTAATGCATTTTTGAACGAGTAATCCGAAACTCCGGGGCGGGCGTGGAGGCAGCTCAATCGGCGACCCAGGACGAATTGCGGGAGGCCCTCCGCAGCCCGATGTGAGAGGGAGCATCCCTCGGCCCCGCATGGCATGGAGCAGAGCAGACCGTAGAGGCATTTGACCAATAATGGGCGACGAGAAATCTGCCGATCAGCGACGCAGTCAAATAGCATCAGCCAGCAAATATCATGGAGGATGAAGACACGGCTACGGTCGCGTGCCTTTTCCACGTCAATCTCGGGAAGGCCCATCGCAAGTGGGTTGGATTGGCTGTTATACGAGACAGAGACATCAGGGTCGTGGCTGGCGAAAACAATGTCGTCGTCGGCATCCAGGAAAAAGCCGGAACCGGTCAGGAATGCCTCATCTCCCGGGCTTGGTAATCCTATGACCCTGATATTCTGCCTCCAAAGAAAGTTTAGATCAGTCCGCAAATCCAAATCCGCCCACGTCGTCGAAAACCAACAGAGGCAGCATGGATCGGATTCGTAGAGGTAGCTTTCCATTTTGCCAGCTGCGTGCTGCTGCTAACGTAGGTAGTGTCGATTTTGAGGTCGGGTAGCTTGTCGGTTTCCAAACGGGAATTTAAGAGGCGAGGTAGGCGAAGAGGTGTTGAAGGAACTTGTCGCTTGGGTAATCGTGCGCTGTTAGGGGAGAGTGCTCATGCGCCAACAAAAACGAAAAGCGGGGCGAAGTTGCCCCAGTCTCGGCGAGCCAAAAAAAAAAAACCAGCAGGTTGCAGTGCGACTTGGAGGGAGGGCGCGTAGGAATTGATGGAAGGCGAGAAGGCAGAAACCTACCTAGTTTGTTGGATTGAAAACCATCCATGTCAACGACACTGGCACAACGCTAGACTTCATTCAGTTGGCCTTGAAAATCTTTCCCGTCGGATAAGAATTTCTGTTTGCACAGTACAATTGTGATAATGGCTGATAAGATTGAGTCTTACTAAATTATTATTGCCACCTCACGGTCAGAAGGCATCTTTCCCAGGAGGAGCACGCTGCAAACAGACAGATGTTACAGTGCGAATAGACAAAGAAAGCGCCTCCATTTCTAGGTCAGATCATTTCGCCAACCCTTGGTTTGCCTGGCGCGACTTGCTGAGGTCCCGCGTCGTCATCACAGCGTTGGCGTCATCCAAAGACTCGAGCGCCGCCTTCTTGCCGCGAACGAACACTTCGGCCTCGTAGTTACCCAAAGCATCCTCCACACTGGCACATCCCTCTTTCACCCCCACCAGTTGCGCGACGAGACTGTCCACATCGGCTAACGCCTGGTTGAGGCCTTGGCCACGATCTTCGCGTTTGCAGTTAGCAAGCGGCGCGGCAATTCGAACGGGGACAAAGTGGACCTACTTGGCAGCAAACAATGAGCCGCATCTCCAGCTAGAGTCACTCTTCCCCCTCGGTTATCCCACGGAACTGTCGGCCAGTATTGCAGCTGTCGCATGAAGACGGGGCTCGAGTCCTCGGACATCCACTGCACCGCTGAGTGGAACGGCTCGTTGAAGAATTCCGGGGTTGTCACCGCCTTCATTCGCGATACTGCTTCCGCGTCCTCGCAGCTGACAGCTGTGTCCTTCCAGATACGAACGACCTGGAAGCTGCACGTCGCAAGATCTTCAGCGTCTTCAATGTCGGAGGCTGCGGCATGTCAGTTTCGTCAAAATCTGCCGGACCAGCCCAGAGACTCACTCGCAACGACGATCATGCCGTTGGGGCCGGTGCTGACGGAGCATATCTCACTGGGAGCCAGGATTGCATTCGCCTGCTCAGCGGTATACTGAATGATTCCCGAGCCGATTGCCCAGTCCGACGCAATCGATTTGCCCGCCTCCTCGCCCACGAGCCACTGGCGGATCCTTGACGACGACCCGTCTGCGCCAACAACGAGGTCGACCGTATCAGCTTCGCCATTGTCAAGAACCAGCGAAACGGGCCCGCTCTCTTCCATCTGGAGGTCAAGCACTCTGGTGCCCCACTTGATGTTCAAGCCCTTTGAGCACACCTGGCGCATTCTCCGCCTAGACATGCGACGGAACGGGGCAGTCATCGTGAGCGCAATTTCGCCGGTGACGCCGTTGTAGAACGGGAGCGATTCCGGCTGATCAGTGTACTGATAGACTGGATTGGCATGCGCAGACGGCAAGTGCGCGAAGACTTCGGCCGGGAGCGCGTTCCGGAGCGTCGACAAGGCCCAATGCAAAACCATAGTCCATTCCCACGCCCTCTCCCCAATGAACCTCTCTTTCTCATACACGGTCACCTCGAAGCCATTCTTTGGGGGCCGGTGGCGTCAGTTTGTGCGACACAGAGGGGGCGGGACCCGCCATACACACCTTTTGCAGGCCCTGCGCAAGAACCAGGCCGCAGACTCCGGCTCCGATGACAGCGACTCGGGGCAATACAGTTGCCATTTCTCCTCGTTAGCTATGTTTTTCTGGCGGTTTTGAGTTGGCTGATGTCGTTATCAGAATTTATGCCTCGTCGCCGATCACGGGTTGCTTGCCAGTGGTGGTCACAAGAAGAGGGGTCGGGAATCAGAGTCGCACCGTACATTGGTTATATCCCCTGCACAGCCCGGCTGACTACCTGTCGTGCCTGACCGGGAAGAGATAAGTCCCCATGAATTCCCTCAAGGAGCAGACAGCATCTTCCGCTTCGGTACAAGTTCCCCGGTGCCAAGCACGGTCCTCTGACCTTTCCGATGTAGAGGGGAGAAGGAGACGCCTCCCGATTGGCCACTGCGCGATCTTCCACAGTAGCGCAACCCACCGATGCAGTTATGTATGCAAAAGACTGCAACTGACGCTGTGCCTGGGATTGGCGTATGAGTTACGCTGAGGTGTCATGGTAGCTTGGCGACGCCTTCCTGCATTCCCTTGCCAGCCTCCTCCGATAGATTTCGGGCCTCTTTAGGATGCTTAAAAAGGCACATTTAATGCAGTCAAGGACTTTTTGCATGGATGCAAGACCTCTCAACATGTATATAGGGCCTTTCACGATGTGCACAAGGGCTACTTCAATGTATCTACTGCCCTTTCAAATCCACATAACGCCCCTCAAGCGGCCTGTGAGGCGCCTCATAATGCAGGTCAAGTCCTCTTTTGATGCCAGGAGGGTCTGTAGCTCTAATCGGCTAGGTACGGTTTCGTGGTCCGAATAGAAGCGCTAGTGCTGAAGCTTCTAGGAACTCGATGAGAAACTTGGGGAAATCCTACCAGTAAGAATATCACTTCCAAATACTACAGCAAACATTATTCTGTGGTTCATACGTCCGTAAACCGGACATGATCTGCACCTGTGCGACATCGCATGCGCATCCCGAATCCCGGTAAGAAATGGCATCTGCTGCATTTCCCAATCGAAGAAGGCAACCCCATCCTGCTTGGCAAGCCTAGCTCGGTGGACCTGCGCAGCTCAGCAACTTGAACGATGGTTGGCGAGGTAGTCCCGACAGTGTGGTTGAGGTGCTTCCTAAAATTGGAGCCTCCCCCTGGCCCCCCGTGTTTGTGACGACCACGGTCGACACGGGGCCGTTACAGCGAAGAAGCGCCACATCCAATCAGAGATCAAAATTGAGGTCATCGCTGTCATTTTCTGTGCTTGCATCCTCCCTCTGACCGGAGCTCCCCTGTGTTCCCCCTCAACTTGCTGGTCGGGGAGAGCTCGAAGCGCGGGGATCCAAGCTTGAACGTTGATCCATCTGGTCTCAACTACCTGTTCCTGTCTCTGTGGATGGTTTTAAAAATAAATATCCCCATGAAGTTGCCCCGGGCATGTTTTATGGGATGAAGAACAGGGCTGTGCGGTTGGGGGAGTGTTGAAGGGCGCTCTGCTGCCCGGCAGGTAAGAAAGACGAAGCTGCTGGCCGTGCCTTCCGTCAGCAAACCGGGGTCCCAAGCAGCCCCTCAGGCGGGGTTTGCTCAGGCTGTCGCTGGTGAAACCTCTTCGCGCTGCCAATATCTATCTTCGAGCCGGCTGTGTTGTCCCAGCTTGTCCGCAGGTGCCTCCAGCGATAAAAGGCAGCCGCTTGCCTCCCGAACTCAACACTTCTTCTTTGCCCCAACGCTCCTCCACAGCTCCAATTGACTTGAGCCGGCCGCATATCGCACTGTCCCGATAACACATTCAATTTCGAGGGCGGAAGCCGTGATAGTCGCGACAACCTTCAAACAATGACATTGACGACGACCGCGACGGCGCCGACGACGATAGAGATCACGTTCATGGTGCGTTCTGGCTGCAATCTGGAAATAACGCCCCGTTGCACCAGCTAACAAGGAATTGCTGTTGCAGTTTAAGGGATTCAATCTCGAAGACACTCCCACGGCTCCATCAGTACCTGCGATTTTCATCGAGGAGCCGAAAAAGCCGCAAAAGTCTTCGAGCACAAAGCTGCAGTCTTGTTCTTCATCGGGGAACGCTACCTGCAATCGACCGTTCAAACCAATTCGCCCGCGTCAATCCCCAAACCCTTCGCATCCCCTTTCACCGACGTCCTGTCGCGAGCTTTCAATCCAAAGCCCTCCCACCACGGCACCTGACTCGTTGCACACGCCCTCGGTCCCGCTGCTCGATTCGGTCATCCAAGACATTAACGAGCGAAAGCACATCTTCACCTTCTCGGCAGCGCCGGAGCCCATCTTGTCGGCGCCAGAGGACCAAGCCGGTAGACACCGTCGCTCGAGAAGCTTGGGAACTAAAGAGATGACAAATGAACTCAACTGCCAGCGGCTGGTCGTGGGGTTCTGCGGCTCAGAGTCTGCATTACCGCAGTCGCCCGCGCCGTCCAAGCCACCGACGTCAAGACAGCGCGCTCCAAGCTCTCTTGGTCCTCGCCACCAGTTCGGCACTGGCATCGATTTCTCCTTTTCCTTCAAACTCTCAGACGCAGAGGACTCCATGCCGATTTCGAGATCTTTCGGTGACGAGATTGTCGCCAAAAAGACACGGCAGCCTCCGGGAGGGTCAGCCCACGGGAGATTGGACGCTATCCACGTCGGCAGGCACCGTGTCGGTCAGCGACCGACAGGGGACGTCAGCCGACCTCCTCTCTCCTTTCCGTTTTCACCTTAGTTGGCCGCACTGACCGGACGCCATCTTGCGATTATCCCAGCATTCGTCGCACCGATTGGCGCACTCGGTCCGGGGAGGCTGCAGAGTATTCAGATTGGGATTAGCGCCATGGATTCCAGGAAATGTCGCCCGCATTTGAAAATCTCACAAAGTTCAACGTTTCCCGACAGTTTGGTTCACGGTCCCGGCAATGCTACACCATCCACGTCGCCCCCAACTAGCCACAGCCATGACCAACACAAAGTCCAATGATAATGGGATACTGGGCCCAGGTCACTGGGCGGCCCAGGTAAGCCATCCATTTTTCTTGTCTTCTCCAACAGCAAGTGCGCCAGCCGGAAGCCCGAAGTAAGCATGGACGCTCACCGCCACCTCTCCCCTCCTTTACAGCTCGAGCTCTCTGGGGATAAGAACTTGTCCGACAGTGACAAGGAATCTACCATCTCGCTCTATCCGAGCATCTTCAAATACAGGACACTCCATGGCCGAACATACCATCCCGAGACGACCGATGCGAAGTACTGGTAAGATCCGGCCTACCCGCGAAGCTTCATCCACGAGCTCACTTCTTCTTCTAGGGCGACAAACGACAAAGCGCAGCGCGAGTCACTAGATCTCAAGTGAGTTGGCGAGCGAGGCCCTCCTAGTGGACGATAAATTGACAACCTAGCCATCATTGCTGCACACTCGCGCTTGGAGGCAAGCTCTATCTTGCGCCGCTGAGCAAAGAGACGTGCAAACATGTTCTGGACATCGGGACCGGCACAGGTGAGCGCTTTCCTCGGACGCTAGTCCGGGAGTTACCTACTAATCAGTACGTATATAGGAATATGGGCAATGTAAGCACATCGCCTTTTACCCGGCTTGCAGTATACGGAATACTGACACGTTTCAGTGACTTCGCTGAGGAGTTCAAGCAAGCATCCGTCGTAGCAACAGACATCACGCCCGTCACTCCGTCCTATATCCCATCAAACCTGACCTTGTATGGCCCCCCCAAGACCGCGAGCGAAAGCTTAACTAACTGGATACAGCGAGATTGAGGACTGCAATGGCGAGTGGGTCTTCCCTAGGGACCATTTCGACTACATCCATTTACGATGGTTGCTTGGCGGCGTCTCCGACTGGAACCTGCTTTTTTCACGTGCATTTGCACACATGAAACCCGGCGGATGGCTGGAAAGCTACGAGATGAAGGTTGGGATCGAGACCGATGACGGGAGCATTCAGGAATCCTCGGCTTGTAAGTTGACTGGCTTTCGCCCCTCCCGAACCCGAGTGTTGACTCTGAGTTTCTGACATGTGAGATAGTGGCACAGTGGGGAAAGATTTTCATTGAAGGGGGCCGAAAGGCGAACATGTTGTTCACAGTGTACCAGGACGGAACACAGAGGACCGCGATGGAGGCAGCTGGGTTTGTGGATATCCAGGTGAAGGAGGTCAAGGTGAGTCAACCCCACGCTACTGTTCGACCTCGACATGACCGAGAGGCTGACGCGTCCAGATGCCTATCGGATCCTGGCCGGAAGATCCGAAGGCCAAGGAGCAGGGAACGTTCACACAGGCAGCGCTGCTGGGAGACTTAGAAGGCTATATTCTCTTCATCACCAATACGCTGGGTTGGACGAGGAAAGAGACGCTGATCTACATGAAAAACATGAAGAAGGAACTCAGGTCTAAGAAATATCCGACATTTTATCGGCAGAGGATAGTTATAGGAAGGAAACCAGAGACGGCGTGATTTTCTTGGTAGTATGCTTTGGATACGGCGCTGATGATCTTGGGTGGAGGGTAGAACGGCAGTTTCAGCAGAGATCGGAACTTCAATGGGCGTGCATTTGCTTTGATCCTGCTGGTCTGGTGCGAAGCTTCTGAGCACATCTGTCTGCAATTTTCGGTGTTGCACTTTGATGCAAAGTGGGGCGGAGCAAGATGTGAAGGTAGGAGCTTGCGAAGCAGTCCTCGGCTCAGATGGAAGCATTTTCCGTCCCGCTCCTCAGCTGTCGTTCTTCCGGGAACCCCGCGCCACCTGCCCAGCGCCCATCTTCAGCACGACGCCATCAGAGAACGCTGACCAATTGTTCCAAACGAATTGTTGCTATCTATCCTCAGGGTTTCTTCTCGTCTCCACGTCTCAGCGGCCTTCCATCCGCAGAGTCTACGCTCCGCCGAGCGCTGCCCGCTCTCGGTTGGCCAGCTCCCAGCCAGCAATTGACGATGCGCTTCAATAAAGCCACCGCGCCAAGCCGAACCCCCTTTCGTCCCTATCGCTGTCAGATCGCCGCATGGCCAGCTGCCCCGCCTTCATCACAAGCCTGACATCACAGTGTTGAATCGCAGAGACGCACAGCTGACGACCCAGTCTCGTCGGAAAACTTGGCACGGTGCTCTCCGGACGCCCCGATCTCCCGCACCACCCGAACTGCCAAGCCAATCAAGATAGACGTTCCTCGGAGGGTAAGCTCAGGACGATTGGTTGCGTTGCCTGCCTCCGACGGCTGACCGTGCCCATCCATCAGGATGGATTTACGCGCCCACTTGTCTGCCTGCGCATCGCCGAATTTTTCCCTGTCCGTTAGGCAGAACGATGACTGCTCACCGCGCACCGACATCGCTCCGCGAATTCCTTCACGCGGCCCGAACTCAAAAGTCAACAACCGCGATCCGCGACAATGGCCCCCCTTCAGCCCCCACGCCCGCTCGATTGGCTCGGAGATCTCCGTCCACGAGATCATGCGCACCTGGCAGAACACAGAACGGGCCAGCTGTGGAACGTTTGACTGAGGAACGAGGGGCTCAGGAGCAGCGGAAGTGCAGTTGCAAAGTGACTTGATTTGGTAGAAAAGGGGAGTGCGAAGCACTCCCCAGTTATATACAAATGGAAGCTCCCTGTGTGTGGGGA
>Ga0247760_1000369_pt1 | contig 49840 bp, 54 predicted proteins | sample UWRJL171409R4_FD_179936 | JGI IMG/M metagenome (GOLD analysis project Ga0247760, IMG submission 179936) | Plant litter microbial communities from Arlington Agricultural Research Station in Wisconsin, United States - UWRJ-L171-409R-4 | ecosystem: Environmental > Terrestrial > Plant litter >...
TCGGGGCCGGGGCCGGGCTGCGGCGACGCGGCGTGCCCGTGCGCGCCGTCGATATTGTCTCGTTTCGATCGGGTCGACAGCTTGGGTCAATGTGGGGCGGCGTTGATGCGATGCGAGCGCGCCGGGCCGATGTGGTCGAAGCCCTGCTGGAGGTGCTGCGCGAGAATGCCCCGGCTGTGTGTCTCCGAATGGGCATGCGTGTGGTAGCCATCCGCGAAAAAAGTGGAGGCGATAAGGTGTCGCTGGAGTTTGAGGGCGGCGAGGTGGTCGACGGCGACCTGCTTCTCGGCTGCGATGGGCTACACTCGGCAGCGCGTACTCTGTACGTCGATCCTCACCGACCCAAGACTTATACGGGCTCGGCGGTGGCACACGGCCTTGCCCGGCTCCAAGCTGCGGAAAAGATCTCCCTGCGGCTGTCGGATGGGCGCCCGGCGCTGCGCGACACGACAGTGGTGGTAGGCGGCCGTGGCGCGCTCTTGGCGACGTACTTTGAACCGTCGCGAGAGACCGTCTGCCTGACTGCCGTTGCTAATGTTCCGGAAGTGGTTGATGAGTCGGTCGACAGCTGGCGGACCTTGGCAGGCGACCAAGACGCAATCAAGAGAGATGTTGGCGAGCTTTTCCGCACCAGCGGAGTGGAGGGAATCGTGGAGCTGGTGGAAAATTGTGACCGCTGGTCCCTCCTTCCCGTTTACACGCTACCTTTGGAAGGTGCGTGGCACAAGGGGCGCGTACTCCTCTTAGGCGACGCGGCCCACGCGGTACGTTTAAGTTTCCCATCAGTTTTCTCTGTGACTCATCAGCCTTCTTTCCGCTATCAGCCGTTACAAATTCCTCAGCTAATTTAAATTTGGAGCAGATGCCGCCACAGGGCGAGAGTGCCGGCGTGGCCATCGAGGACGGTGTTCTGCTCGCGCGAGTACTCGAGCGGCGTGGCTCGCGCGGCATTGACCAGCTTCTTGCCGACTATGAGAAGCTCCGGCGCCCTCTCATTGAGAAGCTGTACAAGGCGTCTGTGGCCCGTGGCTTTGGGACAACGAAAGAACAGTCATGGTTTCAGAGCATTATGCTGGAGTTGCTAGCCACTGTTTACTTGTTCTTCATGAATTGGCGCAAGCAGGACTATTTTGCCAGAGATGTCAGAAACCTTCCGTTACCGCCGTAACATCTATCAAAACCTGTTCTTTGCCAAGTGTCTAGTCCGTGCCTCTTGTCTTCCGACCCCATAAAACCGGAAATGGTATTGTCTTCGCGTGGAATTTGGCGCTGCCATGCAATCCAAACCCATCAATACAAGGAAGGCGGGGCGACTCGTGACGGGAAGGGCCAGTGCTGCCCAGCTGCTACCTGTCTAGTAATTGGCAGTCAAACCAGACCCGAGGGATCGGTTCAGGGTGGGACCTGTCCCCAGTCCGGATGCTGCGGATGCTGCGGATGCTGCGATGCAACTGCAAGAGCAGCCGAGTTGATACTAGTATCTACCTACACCACCTCATCGCGGACGTAGCGGTGAGGCCTGGGGCAGGTGAGAACCCGGCACGCGCGGAAGCGAGCAAGGCTAAGGTGCAATAGCGGGGAAATCATCTGAACAAATGGCATAAGTCTCGGTGAATGTACATGTAGCTGACTTTGAAAGCAGCAAGTAACATACATTTCATGCATGTAGGTGGGATGCAGCATATGCGTGTAAAATGGGGCCGATGCATGTAAGTATTGAAGGGCCGCAGAGCCCAGGGCCCACAAGTAGTAAGGACCAATGGCGGTCTGTCAACTCCTTTGGGAATGATGGAATGGTAACATTTCATGTCATGTCTAGCGTCTACCTTACATGAGCAAGATAGACAAAAGGTCCTTTTATCAGACTAAACACCCCGCATATGCAGTGCAGCCCATGCATGTGCATTAAAACGCAGGCATTTCACCATCTGCTAAACCCGTAGCGGGCAAGCCGATATCGCCATTTGTTGAAGTCGCGCTACTTGCATGTGGTTGGCTGACGAGGATGGAACGGGGAAAACAGAGCGTGCAGGAGCGAACCTGTCTCTCGGAAACGAATCCGTGCGGTATGAGCCCCAGAAAATGTCTCCGAAACAGCCCACCTGTATGGGATCCAGCGTTCTAGAAGCGTGATCAGACCGGCGGTCAATCATTCGAGTCTCAGCAGCTCCCCCATTATCATACCATAATGAATCCGACATAAGTTGGAGACTATCATCGCCATTTCCTACCTACCTTACCCATACAATAGCCTTTTCGAGCCATTTAAAGCGTTAGATCATTCTATCAATGGATACGGTAGCAAATGGATATCTAGCACCCTGCCCCTTCGGGGAACGTTGATACTTCATGGGATTGGTAGATGGCATTTCGCTGGCACTACTAGGATAACGTGAAAAATAGATCAACAACCAGCGGAGCAGCAGTCAACCTGGCGACTAGATGTGGGTGAATTCAGAAAATACAGTTACATAGAGAGTATCTCGTTGCATCATGGACTCCGTCTTCTCTATATTGAAAGCCCACATATAATCCCAGCCATAAGGTGTAGACTTTAGTATCATAGGTAGACTGTATCGAATTTTGAAGGGGCCGTCTTACATTCTTAGGTGGCCTATTCCAATGTAATTAAGGCCTTCGATGATGGAGACAACAGACGTCACGATGCGGGCAGAGCCTTTCATGTCACGACTCGGGCCTTGTAGTCCTACCCGTAAGGTTGCGTTGCCAACAAGGCTAAGTCTCCCCGGCAGGTAGGGAATGTGCGAGAAAGCAATACAAGTAAGACGTATGCCATAATGCAAAGAGACGTTCTCATAATAAAAGTGGGCAATAGGCATGGGAGGGCGGGGGCGAAGCTCAAGTTGCTGACTGGATCGAGGACGTCACAGTGTTGACCATTCTCGCCTTCCTCAAACATCAGCACTTCTCAGATTTTGCAAATTTTGGTGCGCAACTGCTTCATTCATGCACTAACGCTAGAGTTTGGAAAGCGACCATCTACTGCGGCCTGGAACCTGCTCGTGATCAAGAAAGCTCAGGTACTTGTAGCACAGCGGTAAACATTGTGAATAGAGCTTTAGCACCCCTCCGTATCATCAACACCTAGGTACCCTCCGGCCCAAGCCCCTCTAGTGGACACCACATATCTCCTGAATGGCGCGGCAACAAGCCGGAAGCACAAATGGACTGTTGCAGCCGAGGACCCCCGTCAGGGGGCAATCCGGTACAGCATCTCTCCCCTTCTGACAATACGGCGCCGGCCCGAACGGCACGTTCGCAAAGCCTGGTGTATTCGGATAGGGCACACAATCACCGGTGAAACCTTCCCCGAACTTGGCAGCGCAATTCGCGTCCGAGAAGACCGTGATAGCTTTCTCCTTGAGGCTACCGGGGACGTAGCATTCGTTCCACGAGCTAGTCGGTGGGATACCCCCGTTTTCAGCGTTGGGTTCCGCAAACACTGTGATCAATGCCTCGCTGCCTCCTGCTGCGGTGCAAATCCCCGAAACTCGAGATACAGCCTTTGCTTTGGACGAGCAGGTGCATATCGTGACGTCGGGGAGACTTGGTGAGGTTTAGTTTTTGGCATTGGGTAATTCAGGTGTGCCGGCTCGAGACGCTTACCTTCCTTGTTGGCGGGGTAGAATGTGATATGCCGATGTCAATGCCGGGACGGCGGATAGGAGAGCGAGTGCCAGGTAGGCGGAGCGTCGAGGCGACCAAGGCGACATTGTGTGAAATTCGTGTTTTCGTCGCTGGATGGGTTGCAAGACTACAAACAACAAAAGCTACCGTTTGGACCAATTCGTAGGTATATATGTATTCTACCTACCTTATTAGCCAATATTAGTTTTTACACATGGATGAACGCAAACTGCCGAAGTGGGATGCCGCTCTTTAAGTCGAGCGGGTGAATACGACCTATGTATCTTGACCCGGTAAATTTGGGTAAACTGCAGTGCCAGGTCACACACTAAGCGAGAAAAGCAACTGGCGAGATTGCTGATTCCCGAACCCGGATTACCTAGATAAATCATTCAGCTGAAGCTCCTGTTGCGCTTCCGACTTCCTCGCCGTATCATTAGCAATTAGCAATAGCGCTCGGCTCGTTATCGGCTGCAAACATTGAAAGTGGCACGACTCATCGCTACCAGGGGCCTTCGTTCATTTGAACAGGGCGTTGGAGAACATGAGAAGACCTATTGAGATATAGTACAACCTGTCAGAAAACCATATATCCTCTCTTCAAGTGTGTCAATGATGGTGGTTGGTTGTGCCAATAAACCTTCTTTCGAACTTTTCATGGGAGCTTAGCTTGGAGGTTCTAGCTTCCTGACCTTTTTTCGGCAAACGAAGGAGTTTAAATTGGCTCAGGCAAACTACATTCCGCTTTTAAAAGCACTGCCGGAGAAGAGAATGCTTCTCTGTAGCCCAATTCGCCACCCTTGCCCCGTGTCGACGGCACAATGCTTGCAAAAATGTACTTGGGGAATGATGAGCCCCCAATGATGCCACTGAACGGTACGCAACGGAAACCACTTTCCGAACTCACACAGGAGGAGCATCTCTGGTCGAAGAAGGAGATCATCGAGGGACTCTTCACATGTGGGGTGTCATGTTCAGTTGCTACGCGGCGGTGGACGAAGATCTCCCGCTCCCGGATTTCGTCGATAAGTTGGAGGAACCGGCATTTCAGGACTGCTTCAACAAGTCTGTTCCTTTTTATTTCTGGCCCACCGACATGACGTCCAGGAGAGGGCTTCTTACAACAGTTGTGTACAACTACGTCTACCGCCGCTGGTTTCAGCCCTACCGAACCGACCTCGATGCACGTCGATTCATTGCCAAGTTCATCAAGACGCAAATGAACTGCAGCACAGCACCCATCCCAAGTTCTGCATCGACACGCTTGTCTCCTTGAATGGCAGAATATACGCTCAGCTTGATGGGCTGCATCAGGAGACATTGGGAGGACAAACAGGGCCGTGTTCTGCTACCACTATTCCGGGCACTAATGGTCGTTATATCTTGCGAGTACGACAAGCAACATGACTCTTACGGTGTCGGGCCCCTCACCGTTCATCTGATCTGGACAGGTGCCGAAGAAGGCTTGTCAGCACCGCTCACATTCGATATCATTCTCGACAAGTCGGAATCTTAGACTCAGGCAATGCCGTGAAGACCACACTGGAAGTGGCTGTAGACTTTTGTATGGCACTGGAAGCAAGGAAAGTTGCAACATTTGACCTCCGGCCAGACCCCGCCATTACGACGCGCCCTTCAAGACAAGAAGGTCAAGTCTTGACTGGCATGCCAACTTCTCAATATGTGAGCGATGAAAATGCGCTGGAATGGGGATGGACTGGTAACGGCGCGATGTACGAATCGGTTATCATGCCCAAACCTGAGTCCAGTGCCCGCGCCGAGCATCACATAGAGTTGGAAAGGCTTAGGATTTCGGCAGATGAAGGGGGAGGAACCTGAGAGTGTGACTGGATGGACTTACAGTTAGGTATGGATCGGCTGTATGGCTGTATTTAAGTTAGATTTCAACATATATTCCCATAGGTCGAGACGTCATAAGTACGTCCGCTTGATGGCCCCAGCGAGTAAATACTACCTACCTATGTTGACCCCTTTTACCTGAAAGAGACCCCCAGCCAGTGCGAAAGATGCTTTCTTACTGCTAAGACCGACCACCTTGCGTTTGGCTATCGCAGGCTTTCTCCCATTCCAAAAGGCCTTCCTGCACTTTTAAAATGTCATTCCGCATTCCGAAAAGGTCAAGATTTATGTTCCGATATATATCCATCTAAGGATTTCGACGTGTTTGAGAAGAGAGACCCTTTCTTTTAGCCCCAGCCTTTGTATAAAGGCCTTAATCAAAAACTGTATCATTAGTAAAATCCCTCGAATCAGCTATTTCATTCTTGTCCAGACCTTCCAACCTATGAGAGCAGACACAGATACCAGGTGGCAAGATGGAGGGGGTAATTGGGTGAGAGTTATGCGTCTATGCAGCGCGCTTATGTTGTGTAACGCCAAGCCCTTTGCACTGCAATCTTAGCCGTGAAAATGAAAATGCCGAGCAACCTGAAGAGATCTGGAACCCATTGCATTGCGTTTCTCAAAGAAACTGGCTCTGAGGGTTCCAGGCCACTTTTTTTGACAGATCTGCTACGAATTGGAACTCCACTGGATGGACGTTTCCCGCAGTGATGACGAGCCGTCAATCAAAAAGCAATACCTTTTTCCCTGCTACACCGACTTTCCCTTCCACTCACCTTCCAAACCCCCAAATTTCCATCGCCTCTTTCATCCTCCACCTCAACCTCACATGTCACTTCATCTCCCACCAATCCGGCTAGCGCGATTCCACCCTGAAGACAGCCCGATCCAGGGCTCCACATCCACGATGGCGCGTGTCCCTGCCAACGGGCGGACCGGGGTGATCTGGCCAGTGGCGAGACAGTGGGTCCTCCACACCGCCTCGGACGTGGGCTCCCCTCCTCTCGTCGCGCGCAGGCGGGAGGAAGCGGCGTTTCGCGGGCGGTCGGGCGTGATTCCGGGAAAGTGCATCCCGTTCTTTTTGCGAATGCTTATTTTCGAGCCGCTGTTGTCGACAACTCCGAACCACGACGCCAACCGCCGCCTCTGATTGAAGGGTCCCACCGGGCAAGGAAGCGACGGAAAGTGCGGGATTAAGCGCCGACAGCCGCTGCGAAGACGCAGACGGCCATGAACTTCGGCAACTGGCTGCTGCGCTCGGTGCGCGGCGACGCGGGCCTCTCGGAGAGTCCTGTGTCGGTGATTGAGCGGCTCAATTCGCTGCGGCCGCTTCGCGACGTCGACAAGGACACGTTGCTGGGGGCGGTGCTCGTGCTGGCGCCGAGTTTGCAGCTCGCGCTGCAGATGCTGCAGGAGCTGCTGCCGCCCGATGAGTCCCGCGGCCGCGTCGGCGAGGTGCTGTGTCCGACGCTGTGGCTGTTGCAGAATTCCCTGACCGACACGCTGAGGAATTTCTCGGGGGAGGGGCAGGCCGAGAAGGTTGTGAAGGCATTCAAGGGCGAGGGGGTAGCATCCGCGACAAGGGGGCCGTCAACAGGGATGCGTCCTCAGCCGACACAGCATCGCGAGGCAGACAGAGCGTCGTCGATGCCGATATCTCTCCTCGCTACTGCCATCGAGAGGCGAGACAGACCACCAACCCCGCCAAACACCGGAAGGAACTTCAAACCCCTGGAAGACTTCCCCGCTCTGCACGGAATTGCACCGAGTCCCGGCCGGCCGACAAGAACACCCGACAGCGCAGCCGATCTCTCCCTGATGAAGGACCTACGCGCTGAGATGCGCGTCAATGCAGCAATTCAAGTTGCAATCGACTCCCTCGAGTTTGCAGAAGGGCAACTCCAGATCGTCAAGGAGGTGAACCGGCTCAAGGGCGGAAGTTCGTACCCCGGTCTACCACTCTCACTCTCGAGAACCAGGAGACTAACCCTGACAGGCTTTGAACTGCTGCAAAAACACTTCTACACTGGCTACAACCGCATCCTGTTCCGTGCATTGGAGCTTGAGCGCAGGGAGTTCGACTCGCCGCCGTACGCAGCAAGTCTGAACGAGGACTACGAGCCCGAGCAGGACGAGCAGCAACGGCCGGGGACTCAGCCATCCGTTTCCATTTCGTTTGAGAGCCCGTTGACCCTCCCGGAGCTACCTCCGATGCAGCTGCCGCCTTTGCCGCCGCTTAGTCCCGAGAGGCGCGCAAAGGAAAACACCCTCAGCATTGAAAGAGGGGCACCTGTGAGGAGGAATACTACGCAGGGTGTGGAAGGTGAGTTTCCTCATGAGTTCGGGTTGGATCGTATTGCTGACGACGAAGTAGTTCCGAAGAGGCAACAGTTCAAAAGACGACTGTCACTAGCTGAGGAGCTTGCAATGGCGGGTGACGACAGTGACTCAGAGGCATACAGCAGTGAAGGAGACGAACTCGACGAAACCCCAGATCTGAAACCACAACCGGAATCGGACTCATCCTCCGGGTCAGAAGAGGAAGACAGCGAGGAGGACTCCCCTGAAGAGACACAAAGGGAGAACGAATCTCCTGTGGGCGACTCAGACAGTGATTCAGAGGACACGAGTGTTGACGGCGAGGATGGGAGCGACGAAGACGGAGGCCAAAGGCCCGCACCAGCACCAACCTTGGCTGAGGCCGTTAGCAGGACTGTCAGCGCAGGGACGAACGGGAAGGCGAGAAAACAGCTGGAGAGAAGAGTCGAAGTCATTAGCCCCCCGACGTCACCAGAGAGGCCTGCCGGGGCTTCAGCGCCTCTTGCGGGTGTCTCGTAGTTTACCGGTATTTTGTTGTTGGGAGAGTTTAGAGAACATAGCGTAGGACTGGGCATAGAGTAGGTAGTACATATTAAAGGGTTGCATCTGGCAGGGGCCATCATCACTTGAACCACCACCAGCCGTTCTCTGTTATTTGACTTCGAGCTGCTGTCTTAGTAGTACGCATCCCAAGTATCACAAAAGCATTCATGACACTTCTGTTCTAGCCGGTGTTGGAAGGTTAAGGTTGACGGGGGACATGACATTATGTCGCTACGTAGTTTCATGGGGCGCATTAGGGTTGGTCAAAGAACAGAGGGTGTTATTTTAGCGTAGATAGCACTCCTCGTTATTAGGATATATCAATTTCCTTCAGGAGACAGCAGCAACGCTATCAAGATGCAATGAGACATGCCCAAAGACTTCACTCGGCATACAGCAACATCATCCACTCCATGACTTCCTCAACCTACTTAAACGTACCTGAAACGAGCCCTCGAAGCCATGTCTCTCTAGCATCTTCATGACCGCTATGCCATACGGTAGCTTTTTCCGCCCAGACTCGTTGACGGAAATCATGATGGTTTTAAAATCGATTGCCCCGTTCTTGCTTTTAGAATCATACACCAGCAATCTGACTTCCCTGTGCAGCCACGCAGGCAGTGGCTGCAACAAATCCGCCCGGTACTCAGTCTTAGCCGAAGCCAGCCCAATCAGTTGATCTGCCAGTTGATATCTCTCGGATGCGTTGAAAGCGAACAATTTGAGCAGCTCGTTTGGTACTGTCCCCCCATAAAGATCGGAATATGCACCGCCAGCTATCAGAGCTGAAAAATCTTGTTCTGGTCCAAGTAAAAGGCGTTAAATAGGATTCGAGAGTTTGAGATTCTTTCCTGCGTTGGTGGTAACAGGCAGAAGGGAATCGAGGCTGGACTTCGCTCTTTCTCCAACGTAGGACGTGATGCCAAAATCGGCCGTAACTGCAATGAAGCCGGTATGAGGGGAATGAGGAAAAGCATTCACCCAACCAAGCTGCAAACCAGTCGCGGTCAACAGGGAGGCCAGCTTGTCTAGTGTTGAGGAGAGTCGTGTGCGATTTTCAGTGATGCCCCGAGCTCTTGATGCAAGATATAGGCAGAACTGTCACGGGGCTAAGGCCCCAAAGTGGGTCTGGGCTGAGAGCCCAGACCACCGCTCCCATGGAGGCGGGTCTCCGCCTATATAGCTGCGCTCCGTGCAGCTCCTGTATCTACTCTTGATCTTCTTCTTCATAGAAACCATAATCGATTCAGTCACTAAGTAACGGTATCCACCTTACTCGGCCCCTCACATCTGGTTTCTATTAAACCGCCGGATCAGATAGATCACAACACGTAGCAAAGGGACCCCTTCGTTAAGAGCGCCCACGACGAAATGATGGACAACCACCCCTTTATAAGGATGGAAGGAATTTCACTAGAAGCCTACATCTAGTTTATAAAGGAAGATTTCAGCTGACAGCTCACAGCTTTTAAGGAAACGGCATAAGTTAAATCCCGTGCTAAAAAGGCGGCGGAGTAAGAGCTCGCCACAGCTAAGTTAATAGCCCTTTAAGCAGAAATAGCCGCCAGAAGATAAGAACTTAAGCTCCTTACATTAGCCTTCTAGACCTCCTTAATTACCAGAGCCCCAAACACGTTAATTTCCGGTTTCTAGGGAGTAGGCCCTACCTACTAGGGTATTAAACCCACTCCCCAGGGGGCAGCACTAACTATTTAAATGACCACACTAACTCCCCTTACAGGCCTAACTAGCGTGGGAGCCTCTAGTTTTAACTGGCCCCCTTAAATGTGGGGACCCTTAATAAGGGCCTCATAACCTACTCCCAAGGCGCCGGCCCTTAGCGAACACTATTAAAAACCATTAGGCTGGTTAAAGTGGGATGGTAAGGATGGCGCCACCTTTACATCTTACCTTCACTAACTTTAACAGAAAGTGGAAGTTAACGGCCTTATAAAGGCAGACCTGCTTAATGGAAACGTTACGATTACGTATGTGATTATTAATAACCTCCTAGACTTACAGTGCTATTTAGTAAAGGATTATTAAAGGCTTAAAGCTCCATTTTATAAAGATCTTATTAATTATATTAAGGTTATATTTAATAACACCATTATTACTTTAGAAAAGGTGTGTAATAAACTTATTATTATACACTAGGGAGAGGGTTAGACTTTTTACAGCTTTATACAGCTTTAGACTGCCCTTTTAATAAAGGCTAACGGTAATAACTGGAATAATAAAGTTAAAGTGGTGTGGTTTACCAGTCACCTCTTAAAAGGACTCTTAAGGGAGCTAATTATAATAACCCCACTTATGGAATTAAAGCTGTTAATTTAAGAATACTCCCTTATAACGGTATAATAGGAACGTATTAAAGCCTTTAAATCACTAATCTGTAAGTATAGGAGAGGCTTAAAGATTATTAAAGTTAATTGCTATTAAGTAACTTATTAATACTCCGCTATATAAATAGGAGTGCTACTTACTTAACCTTATGTGGATATTAACAGGGATGTTATTATATCCTTTATTAAGTTTTAAAACGGTAAAAACTGCTTTAATAACTGTAAATAATATAACCCTGTAATAAAAACCTCTATAAAGCTTAAAATCACAGCCCCTTAAGTAAAATGGGTAATTATAATAAAGTAAGAGGAGTGTAAGACTAACGGCTGCTGTATTCGTTACAGAGGGTCTAGTTATAAGCTTACGGCCTGCCCTTACAGACTAGTAGCACGCTTAAAGGAACTAACTGTTAATAAGGTCTCCTTCACCTTATAGCTAAAAGACAGAGTTAAAGATAAGGAATTAAAAGAGGATGTTATCTCCACTTTAAAAAAAGTGTAACTTTAGATTAAAGATAGAGTCTAGAGTTAAAAGAACTGGTAGTTAGGCAGGTAGAGAATTTTATAAAGAACGGTTATATAATAAACCCACCCACGCTTATTCTAGTCGTAATCGGATCTAGTGATCTCTACTAGGCCCTTATTAACAAGGGTTACCTCTACTACTCCACAATTAGTAAAAAGGTAATAAACAAATTAAACCTCACTATTATCCTTATAACGCCACACTTAATAAAAGGGGTAACTAAAAACATAGCTACAGTAGTAATATAGGGGATTACATACTTCTTTATTAAAATAGCTAGTTAAATACAACTAACTTACACATACGTTATTCCTAAATTTAATAACTTAATAATCTTAAGAAAACTGTGGATAGAGTAATATAAAGTGAAATCTAACCTAGTTAAAAAGAGGCTTTAGATTAACTCTATGCGCTAATACGTGCAGCACTAGGTTGACATCACTTACACGCTACAGCTAGAAGAGCTACGCTTTATAGTAAAAATAGTAACGGTAATTTAAAAAGGCCACGTAAAGAAGTTACTCCGCTTTTAGGGAAGTAAGGCATTTAAAACCTTAATATTTACCCTCTTTATAAAGGATATAGAATAAGCGCTTATAAAGAAACACCCCTTAGCTGAAGCTGAATTAAAAGTTAAGATCCTTAAGGAATTCCACAACCTGCTCCCGCTTTTCTTAAAGCGGGGAGCTGACACACTTAACCTTTATAAACCTGGTGTTAATTATAAAATCTGTATTAAGAAAAACGTTAATAGGAACGAACTCCTATTACTATTCGGCCCACTTTACAGTATATTACGAGAAAAACTCTTAATCTTAAAGAAAACATTTAAAAACTTACTAAATAAGGGATTTATTAAAGCTAATAGCTCCTTAACCAGAGCCTTAATCTTATTTATATAGAAGCTAAAAGGAGGATTAAGATTCTATTATAACTATAAAGTACTTAACGTTATTACAGCTACAGACCAGTACCCCCTTCTATTAATTAAGGAGACCCTTTATAACCTTATTAACGTTAAATAGGTAATAAAAGTCAACATGGCTTAAATGTTTTATAAGATTTGAATCGCCTTAGGTGAAAAATGGAAAACGGTGTTCTATACTAAGTATAGCCTGTTTAAGTAACTAGTAACCCCCTTTGGTCTAAATAGAGCCCTAGCTATATTTTAACGGTATATTAACTTTATACTTAATAATTACTTTAATAACTTTATAACTATTTATATTAATAACATTTTTATTTATATAAATAGAACGAGGGAAGAGTATAACGTATAAGTGTGGAAGGTTTTAACCCGCTTAAAGAAGGTAAGCCTACACCTTGACTTTAAGAAGTGTGAATTTAACGTTAAAACGGTTAAATACCTGGGATTTATTATTAACATCAGTATTAGTATTTAAGTAGACCTTGTAAAGATTAGCGTTATCTTAAACTAATCCACTCTTATAATAGCGAAAGGCTTATACAGCTTTCTTAACTTTACTAACTATTATTAGATGTTTATCCCTAGTTTCTTATAAGTAGCTGCTCCTTTAATAGAGCTTACAGGGAAGGGGGTCCCTTATATATAAGGGGAGAGGTAAGAGCACGTGTTTTAATTAATAAAGACCCTTTTTATATAAGCCCTTATCCTCACGTAATGGGACCCTAATAAGCTTATATTCCTAGAGACGGACTGTAATGGTTACGCCCTAGGCAGCGCCCTTATATAAGGGGAAGAAGGTAAGTGTACTGTAATAGCGTTCCACTTTTAAAAGCTGATAGTGGTTAAGAGGAACTACCCTATTTATAATAAGGAGATATTAATAATCATCCGTTATTTAAAGTAGTAATTAGTGGAACTTTATAACTGTAAAGGCTTTATTATACTTACAAATTACCGTAACCTGGAATATTTTACTACACGAAAAAACCTCTCGGAATAATAAGCTTATTAGGTTAAATATCTCTCTTACTTTAATTTTAAACTAAAATACTGCCCTGGTAAGGAAGTAGTAATACTAAACGCTCTCTCCCGCAGGGATTAGGATGGAGTAACCACAGAAGATTAGGAGGTATAAGATATACAGTTTATTCTTAAAAGCACCTTTTGGAACTATATATAGATCTCTGTAACTAAGATGGTAAAAGAACTAATTCCCTATATTAAAGTGTTTAAAGACGAAGAATTATAGTTACTTTAAAATAAAGCGGTGGAAACAGACACCTTTTATAAAGACGTATATTACGTAATAAAGAAAGGGGACTGCACTTTAAACAGTAGAGCAGTCCTTAAAGTCCAAATCTTAAACTATAAGATTAATAAAACAGGGCACCTGACTTATAGGGACTGGATCTGGGTCCCTGGAGCGTTAGCAGCCTCTAAATAAGCGGAATAAGAACTCCCTTTACAGTTACTAAAGTGGAACACACTTAAAACTTGGCTTATACAGGCAGTCTATAACTTTAACGTAATAGGCTACCCTGGGAGAGAAGGCACCCTAGTAGCAGTTAGTAAGCAGTTTTACTAACCCCTGCTTTACCACCATGTACGCTACTTCCTTTATAATTATAACGTGTATGGCCGTAATAAAATCTGAAGAGAATATAAAAAAGGCCTCCTAAAGCCACTCCCAGTATTAAAGTGTTTTTTTACAGACATTTAGATGGACTTTATCACTAACCTCCCCCTAGCTAATGGCTATTAGAACTTATAAGTTATTAAAGACTACTTTAATAAGTATGTTGTCTTAAAACCTACTATCTTTATAGACATAGAGGAGTGCGTAGCCCGCTTCCTTTTCTGCTAGGTATATTACTATGGCTAGCCTAAATGTATCGTTAGTAATTAAAGGTTAAACTAAATTAATAGGTTTTAAGTGCACGTATATAAGCTATTAAACATCGAATAATAGCTAAGTACAGCCTACTACCCCTAAATAAATAAAGGCTTAAAATAAATAAACTAAGAGGTTTAAGCCTACCTAAAAGCTTATATTACTTTAAATTAAGATGACTGGGACACGTATAACACCATTACTTAGTTAACTATTAATTATAAGATAAACAGCTTTATTAGCATATCCCCCTTCCTAATAACACACGGCTATAAGCTAGCCTCCCTAATATTAATTACTAGTAACGTGTATACGGAAGAGTACCGCCCTAGTGCCCTTAAAACGTTAGTTAAAAACTACGTTAAATGTATAAAAGACATTATAAAGCTGTATAAGGCTGCTATAACTACTATTATGTTTAACTAAGAGTGGTATATTAATTAAAAACACGTACCTACTTAACAGTTTATAATAGGGAATAAAGTGTAACTTAACTTACGTAATTATACCTTTATAAGGCTAAAGAAGAAGCTTAACTAACTTTACATGAAGTTTACTGTTTTAACGGTAAAGGGCTCTTATGTGGTGAAACTTTAAGATATACTATGGGGGATTTACCCTTATTTCTACGTGGACCTCCTTTACAGGGCTAAAGGAGACCCCCTCCCTAGCTAGATATAAGCGGACCCTTAACTATTAATGGTTACATTAGGTATATATAATGTTAATAAAATCTACTATGTAAAAACTTATAAGATAAGATAAAGCTTACAGTGTAAAGCCCTTATTAAATAGACTAATTATATTATACTTACATAAAAGCCTATAACTAACGTTAAAGGTACCGTCACCTTATAAGAGTATAAGGAACTTTACGGCCCTATAATAACGGAGGATAGGTTAAGGGAACGATTTACAGGCTAGGAGAAAAAGGTGTAAAAATAGCTAGAAAGCGGTAAAGCCACAGCTAAATTAATTTCAGCCTTAAAGGGCACCTATAATAATACGCTTATAGGGGAGTGGAAAGCCCCCCCAGTAAGGTAGGCAGTTAATAAACTATTAATAAAATAAAAAAGTAAAAAACACTATTAAATTCCTCCTCACATTAAAGCGTTATAAGCCTCCTTAAGGCTTAAAAGCCTTATTAAAACAGCGGCGAAGGCCTCCATACTAATAAGAGTGGGAGTGGGGACTGTAAGAGCAGGCGGGGCCAGGAGAGTGGGAAATAGTAACGGTGACGGCATAATTATTAACGGCTCTCTAGAGAGAATTAAGTCTAGGGAGCTTATAACATATATAAAAGTCAGTTACGTTTAAAAAACCACTCTTATAAAAGGGGACTTATAAGATAAGGTACACCTAATGTTTAATAAGCTAGTAAAGCCCGTTCACTACCATTATAACAGCAGTAAAGTTTACCTAGGGGGCACCTTCCTTAAAGCGGCCGGCTGCGATCTAAGCGGTGTAGTAACGTAGCAGCACCTTTAAGGCAGCGCCCTTATAAAAACGTTAGTTTGTAATATAGTGAAGGCACACACTACTCTTAAGTCTAGAATAGACTTTACAAGGAAAGTCTAATCCCATATAACAGGCGTAAGGTATTAGGTTTATATTAAGGGGCTATATAATAACAGTTAACTAAACTCCGTCCTTTAAAAAGTAGGGATAACACTTATAAGATACTTAATAATAAGGTATAAATACACTTAAGTAAGAGCACCTAACGTGTAAAAGTGATAAGGGGTCTCTATAGCCACAGACTTATCATCTAACTTTAAAGAGTTGGCGTGTGGTAAGGGGGATAGGGGAGGGGAAAGCTCCACCTTAAAAAGGACAGCCTCCTCCTTAAAAGAGGTGGGGGGAGGTGGTGGTAAAGCGAATAACACATTAGTAAAAATGTCTTCCTATACTATAATAATCAGTATAATAACCACTAATTTACTAAAACGCCCACTTATAAGAGTAACGGCCAAAGCTGACAAATCCGCGCTTATAATAACGGGAAGGAGGGGTAAGGGGGCGAGTCCTTAAGTGCGCTTTAAGGAGCACACAGAGCTGGCAGGTAAAGTGGCGGCGTGGTAAGCAGGAGTAACCAGAGTTACGGCGGCGGAGTCCATACTTTTTAATAATCAACTGGTAACTCCACTTATCAGTAAGCGGTTCAATCGGTAAGGAACGCTGTGCGGAATCCTTAAAAACGGGGGGGATTACTTACGTTAGGTAACGGCCAAAGAAGAAGAAAAGAAGAAGAAAAACAATAAAGGCAGTTACGCGAAGAAATTACTATCTACTAGTGGATTACGCGCGCCCACGCGCACGCGCGCGAGAGCACGGGCCTAGTGGGGCTCTAATAGGGGGGTGATGTCACGGGGCTAAGGCCCCAAAGTGGGTCTGGGCTGAGAGCCCAGACCACCGCTCCCATGGAGGCGGGTCTCCGCCTATATAGCTGCGCTCCGCGCAGCTCCTGTATCTACTCTTGATCTTCTTCTTCATAGAAACCATAATCGATTCAGTCACCAAGTAACGGTATCCACCTTACTCGGCCCCTCACAAGAACAAATGAAGCGCCCACAGCTGACCGACGCCTCCCTCCGTGTAACCGCCCATGTCCTGTGAAAATTCCATCACTACACCCTCCAAGATAGCAAGATCGGCGTCGAACGTTGGTGGGTTGGACCTCTGAAGGTTTGGGAAAACCACCTTAAGCCAATCGTTGACTGTGCGGTGTAAACAGTTGACCTGACGCGATGGCGATGCTTCGAGTAATCCCCGCGTGCGACTGGCAAGTCGCCGAATCAGTGTTGGGTACCGTCGTCTTCCAGTACTCCGCCGTCGGCAAACCACAATATTTGCCCAGGAATACCGACAATAGCCAGCCTGCCCAAGAATTTGGAGAAGTACAAGGCTGATAAGTTCATCTCTCTGAAGGCAGAATACGGTGAAGAGTCTGGCACCATCCTCTTTGTATTCGGGTTTGATCCCGGACCAAAGAGCATCATATAGGTTTTCCACATCGTTCGGGAGAGCCTCAAGCGTTGTTTTCAAATCAGCCAACTTGTCTCCATCAACAAGGCCGGCGAGGGCTGTCTTGACAACCACCGACACCCAAAGGGACACCCCCGATGCCTTCTCCACAATCCCGGAAAGGAGTTCGTCTGTAATGAAGGGCGATGTATGGTGCAGCTCTATAAAAGCCCGGTTCGACTGAAATTTCCCACGTACAAAGGTTTGCATATCATCCTGGGTAAGCTTTTCCATCCGGAGTTGTGGGCAGTCCACGAGTGCGTCCCGGAATTCATTCCACGGGCGACTGCTGACGTAAACTTTGACGCTGGGACAGCTGTGTAATTGCTTCACGAGCTGTATTAGCTCAGTAAACTCTCCCGTGAACTCGTCAAGGCCATCGATGAACATGGCCACGTTGAATATGCGATTGGTAAACGTGCCAAGTGATACAAGACCGTCGAACAGCTCTCGTCGCGTCCAGATGGGGAGTTGATCAGCCGTAGCTTCGCCGAACATCTTCAACATTGCCCATCGCCCAGGGAGTAGTTTGTGGGCGATATCTGGCGCTTGCCGTAGGATCTGATACAGCAGGCTCTGGAGAAGGCTGTCTTGGGACTTTTGCAACTCATCTCCGGCGTTCCAAGAATAAAATGCGGCGGTCAAGCAGGTTAGGGGAGAGGACCACTGGTGGAGAGAAGAGAAAGTTCGAGCATCGCGGATCACGTACTTCATCATGGTCGACTTGCCAGAGCCAGGCTTCCCAGTAATCCAATAAACGTGCTGGAACCACTTTTGAGCCACTGTGAGAAGGGAGACCACATGTCTTCGCCGGCGGGGTCTTGTGACGGGCGCTCTCCAAAGATCCAATCAAAGGTGTGCTGAAACGCGTCGGGAATTGCCTCCTCACGTGTGGTCTGCGATGCAAAAGTCAAGCTGCAAAGGAGAGTTTTCACAACTTCGCTGTCGTGCGGCACACGAAGTCTTCCTGCTTGCATCATCTTGGCACTAGGGAACACAGGGATTGATGTTGGTGAAGATGCTAGTAGACAAGCAGCGCTGTTCGTGTCCAGCCTGAGTTGATTCGCGAGAACCTGCTGTCGCGTAGGGTGGTCGGGTTGCGCCGGGGCGCCATCTCGCGCCCTCGAGCCGTTGTCAGCGGACATTGTGGATTTCACGAGATACAAGGCGAGCATACCATAAATCGGCGATTAGAGCAGTCATCAAAGTGTTTTTGATGCCAACTAGCCTCGCCTCCATTTTGCAGATCTTGTCCTCCTTCCACACAGCCCTCAATGCGACACGGAAGCTGTGCGGATTTATGTCGGATTTAGCTCGATCTACCCCATTTGGTGGCAGACCCTTGATCTCGGACACAGAATGTAGCACCTCCGCGCTGGCTTCTTGGCAACGGCGGCATTGCTCCAAAAGAGCCAGTTCAGACGTCGTCAAGAGGCGATCCTTCTTCTTCAATGGGGCCATCCTCTCGCTAATTTGGCGTGATAGGGCGGTGAGGTTGTGAGATATAGCCTCCAGGGCCGCAACTCTTGAACCGGCGGCAGCTGCATCCTGGTAGACGTCGGCCGTCTTGGTGAGAAGTCGAATGCCAAAATCGGCAAACTGAGCGGCCGCTGCGCCCAGCGAGATAATGCTCAGCGGATCCATGGCGTGTTGGCGTGTTAGATGCTCGGGTTTGAGGGCGTCGACATGTGGTTTGATGTCTCCCAAGACTCATGAAATGAGAGTTGCTGTTGGAAATGGTGGGCGACTGCCTTTGGGCTGCGACGAAAACGTCGGGCGCAAAACGCGGTGTTTCTCACGGCCAATCGAAAACAGACAGGGCAAGCTCTGCCAATGGCGAAGGCCATCTTAGGCACCGAATCAGATCGACTCGAGGGGCAGGAACCTGTAGGAGCCGAGATGCCATTGCCCAAGGTCGAATGGAGGCTCCCGCGGGCCAAAAGAAAGGGTCCCTTTAGCCAGTACATCAATTCCGAAAAGGCCTTCTTTCATTCCGAAAATGCCTTCATGCATGTTGAAAAGACCTGTGATGTGATAAGCCAAGGCCTTCCCGTCTCAGAACAAGACGGTGAGAGGTTTCTAAGAACGCATTTTCGCACGGAGATAAGACACCCTTTTTTGGGGGGGGCCCGACTCGCCTTCGTACGCCCCGCTCCTCAAAAGGCCTGGAATGTTTCGTTTGACACTGGGCACTTGCCACTCCGAGTCATATGAGTCGACAACTGCGGTGGGCAAGGTTGGAGAAACTGAAAGGTGCGAGCGATGTGCTCATCTTGGGCGAACTCCGCTCCTCGAGCTCGCATAAACTCCAAGAAAATTTTCCTGACAACACTGGCACCCATCATTCCACATCGCCCTCCTCTCTCGCGGAGACTCTCAAGTTTTATCCTGCTCGCTCAAATCTGGGCTCCAAAGAGCAGTGCTCGCCGCAAGTCCCGGCCACAGTACAGCGGAGGCCACGACAGCAGCTCTTTCCCTCCAAGTCTGCCATCCCAACTTCAACCCAATACTTCCCATTTCATCCCATCTTTGACAACCCCCACCAACGTGCCATTCATAGCCCAGTTTTTCCAGCTCGTTAATCGGCAGAAGCGCAAGCAAGGCATGGTGTAGTGGTAGCATACGCAAGTTCCGCTATTACCTACCTTGGGTAACCGTCCACAAGTGTGGTTCGCGCTGGCGCGACGGTTCTGCGAGGCACCGGTTCGATTCCGGGCATGACCGAGCGGGCACCAAGGTTTGTGGCCGCTCGCGCTTCTGCTACATGGCCTGACAGGGAGAATGACCCGACTAGGAATACAATTTTTTTGCTGTTGTTTTCTTTCCCCAAGTGAGGTTGCTAGCGGCGGTATTCACACTCTCGTGAGGGAGAGTGGCGTTGTTCAGGTCGGAACTTCAGTGCGCTGTCATTGTTCTAGACCGAAACTTGGGTTTGCGGCTGAGGTCTGCTCTGGCAATTGGTGTGGGAGCAATTTGCTGGCGGTTACATCATGTTTCACCCCTTTACCCTGCGTACTTATCGTCGACGGGCTATCCTTGAAACTCGCACTAGCTGAGGGCATCGAGAGCTCAACGCAAGATGTCAGCAGCAAGGCTCTGAAGCTCGGTTGCAAGTTGAGGCTCTGCAATGCATTCTTTTGATAGTTTCATCCTTCAATCCACAATTACCCCTCAGCGGTTTTTTTTCTTTGTGCAGATCAATCGATCATCCGTTGTCGCTGTGCACGTGTTGTCGTATTCGCAGTGCACACTCCCACAGCCACACGGCTGCTTTTGGCATCGCGGCGTTCAGCTCATGCAGGCTAAAAGTGCAAGCTGCAGATGTTGTGAGACCTTGGCCAATGGGAGCTCGGCGCTGTCAATACTTCAACGGGACCCCGGACGTCGGTGACACGATGGCGCACCATGGGTCCCTGTTAGCTTCACTTTGTTGCCAATAATACTGCAACCCAAGGCGGCTCAAAATCCCGCCGCCCTGCTCTTCTCCGAGTCCTTGGGTCCAAGTTCTCTCGTCCCTCCAGTTCCTCACCTCCAAGCTTTCTGCTCCGATCATCACCGACATCAATCACCATGGCGGGATACGGGAAGCTGATCTCGGCGGCGCAGCAGGTCACAAATGACATCCCGGCGCCAACCCCGGCACCGGTTCTCGTCCGCGATGCCGATGCTCGAAAACGCCAAGCCACCACCTCCTCATCGACAACCTTCACCGTGACGAAAGCGCCGGACTCGACCTGCGGTTACCTCTCGGGCTCGCCCGGCGTGGCCATCACCTGCGAGAACAAAAAAACGTGCCTCTGGGAAGCCCAATACGTCGGCGCCGTCTTCTGCGGCTTCGAGGACAGCGACCCCTCGTACTTGCGCTGCTTCGAACGCGAAGCCGCCCTCAACCCCACATCCTGCAACGACGTCTGCCAGAGCAACTCGTTCAACCTCCTTTGCACCAACACCGCGTCCCCCTACTGCCGCACATACGCCTACCCCGAAGGCGTCAAGGACTACCGGTGCGCTGCGACACCCGTCACCGGGGTGCAGTCCGTCCTGCACACCTACAGCGACCAGAACGACCGCACCCTCACCGTCTCCATCCTCAACGGCGCCGTCCTCAGTCCCACCGGCGCCTCAGCCAGCGCCTCCGTCCGCTCCCGCACCGCCTCCTCCTCCGCAGAGACCCTCCCCACCGGCACCCGCGACGGCGCAGCCAGCACCTCCACCGTGATTGTCTCCCCCACCAACCCCTCCGAAGGCAGCAGCTCCGCCGCCCCCATCGGCGCCATCGTCGGCGGCGTCGTCGGCGGTCTAGCGGTCCTCGGCCTCCTCATCCTCGGCGCATTCTTCCTCATCCGCCGCAATAAGAAGAACCAAGACCTCAACGCCACCCAGCCCGGCGGCCCTCCACCGAACCAACAATACCCGTACGGTGGCGCGCCCCCTCCCATGCAGCAGCAGCAGCAGTACGGGAACGTCCCTCCTTCAGAGTCCATGGGCCCCGTCTCCCCGACAAGCACATACGACCCGACTTTCAAGGGTCATGGGAGCGTCTCCATGGCGAGCGCTATTGCGCCTGGGCAGAATATGACGCAGGACGAGTATAATCGCATGAGCTATGCGCCGCCGATGTATCAGCAGGGGGGATCGCCGCCGCCGCAGCAGTATCAGCAGCAGCAGCCGTATCCGCAGCAGACGCCGTCGCCGCCGGTGGCGTATCAACAGCCAGTTGGGGGTTATCCACCGGTGCAGCAGCAGCAACAGGGGTATGGGCCGCCGCAGGCGGTGCATGAGATTGGGACGGTGGCGGATCAGCATCGGGGGCAGGTGCATGAGGTTTCGTAGGGAGGGAGTGAGAAGGGGGAGTAGGTGAAGGGAAGAGGGAGGTTGAATGGGAGGAAAGAGGTCAAGCGGTTGGAGTACCCAGGGGACATGTAGGTGAGGTGTTGAAAAGGGAGAGATTGTGGAGGCCGTTTGGTTATCTGCTTGGTTTTCGCGTGCATAATTACCGTAGCTAGAATTGTATTAATGGTTACAGAGCTCAGCGGAGGAGATTGTATTAATACGCTTTGCCTCAATGGCCTGACAATACGGGATTAGGCGTTCAGCAAAGCATTGTAGTTAGTTGGAAGCCGGGAATATGATCGCTTGAATTCCTAAAATTGAATACTCAAAGACGACTGAACATAAATCATTGTCAACAACCGATATTGACCACCCACACACCGGCCGTTGCCCGCAACTCCCTGGTATTGCTGCTGGTGTGATGAGTGGTAGAACTGTTAGGGTTCCTGCTACTTCAGTCGTGTGTGGTACGTATGTTGACTCTTGGGTGATAACAGCAGCAGTGGTGGACTGCTGATCATGCCACGGCGTTTCCTCACGCCACTTCCGGATACCGCCATCTCTCTGCGGATCCCTTCCCGTCCCCATTCGAACTGGCGCCGCGAGTACTGTGCAAGCATAACAACCAAAAACAAACCTGGCGTTCTTAAACAGGTTGCCAGCCACGCTACATGTACTAGTATCTCACAGGATAACCCTGTCATACCATATTGGGCCCTATCGCCGCGCTGTGGGTGGTTGAGTCTTCAGGCTTGTCGCTTCGGTTCACTCGTTGGGTCGGCCTGTCGTTCTCTGTTCTCCCCTTCCGGGCCCGCTTTTCGAGGAGTTTGTCTGTCATCCAGTTCCGGACATCCCTCCAGAAGGCGAAGCAGAGGAATAGGCTGATCAGGATGGCGGATAAGGGGACTGCTATCATCAGCCTCTACACTTTCTCCGTGCCAGTTCCTTGGGGAGCAGTCAAACTGTGTCAGCTTACTAATAAATGCCATGGAGGTCGATAATGAAATCCTCGCACCGTCGGTGAAATCACCAACGTTCATCCCAAAGATGGAGCTGAGGAACGAGAGCGGGAGCTGCGGCTGTTAGTGCAAGGACTGATTGTCTGGTGATATACGTCGAGGAAACTCACCATGGTACTCGAAACGATGGTAAAAACCATGATTGCCTCGCTCTCTCTCCTGCTTGCGTGCGCCTCGAAGAAGTTGGCGCTGTTCTGCTTCAGCTCGATGGTGTCTCGTAACTACATGAGGTCAGCGATGACTGCATGTCCCTGCGGCCTGGATACACATTCCGAGCACATTCAGTCGGAAGAACATACCGCAGCATACACACGATCCGTCTCCTCCAACATATCTACCATCTCCTTCCTATGATTCGACATGCACCCCACCAGCCGCTGGAACCACCCCTTGGGATCCCAATCTAACGACCGCTGCTCGCACTCCGTCAGTACCCCAAGGCAGTTCCCCTCAGAGTCCACCACGCCCGCTCGTGACATCGCATCAAGGCGCTGCAGGCTCTCAAGCGGCTCCAAAATTCGCTGCTGTCGTTGCTGCACATGGCCGATCATGCCGAGCTCATCAGCAATATCTCGCACTTCCTTCACCTCTTCAAACTCCTCCGAGACATCGAAGAGCTTGTTTTGCTGATTACGGCTGAGGTCGAGGATCGGCCCTTTCTTATTCAGCTCGTTGAGCTTGCCGAAGAGGCGGGTTTGTTTGTCGTTCTGCAGGTCACGGGTGTAAGCTGCCTGAAGTACCTAGCGACTAGCATGGATGGCGGAATATCACAGCATGGTTGCGTACCTTCTTCCCGATCGCCGACCTGAAAATCTCCTGGAACCGCCTCTCGGGCGGGAGAGACCCCGAGTGCGAAAAGAAGAAATGAGATGCCTCCTTGACGATGAGGTTGGCGAGGTCATAGGGGCCCGTGATTCGTCGAGCGTCCTTTCCGAGGCGCCAGAACACCTTGTCGAAGATGTTGGATCGGACATCGTTGACTTGATCCCAGCGCCGGTCGAAGCAGGTGATTATGGTTTCTGTGTCTGGTTAGGAGACGGACCCGGAGAAGCGTGGTGGGGAACCGGTGCGGTGCGGCGGGGACTCACTCTTCCCAATGATCCACAGCCAAAGCTGGTCGACTGTGACTATCACTCGGTGCGGTTTGGGTAGCGGCCCATATTTGGCCACGACTTGATCGTAGTCGCGATCTCTGGTGTTGTCGCCATGAGAGTAGTAGAACTGATCGAGAGTCCGTCGGAGATGAAGCGGCTTCTGAACGGGGTAGCCTCCGATGGGGAACAGCTGTTTGGTGATCATGTTGGTGTAGAACCGGTACATGTCACTGTCATCCTTGCCATAAGGAGGGTCTAGCTCTCCAGTGGGCGTCTTTTCCCGAAGCTTGGCCAGTTCCCCGAGCTTGCTGTCCCGCCATTTCAGCGTTTCCTCGGTGCCCCAGTGCAGGAATGGCACCTGTCAAACATTGTATTAGCATGACGATACTGCGGCGGTACAAAGTTGACTCACAAAAAGCACCATGTTGGCGCCTGGGTGGTTATACTCGCTTGCTTGCTCGGCTGGAATTCCCTGAAGATACTTGGAGTCAATGTCAATCTCCGCACAGGTGGTTTCCATAAATGTTGCATGGAAAGCGTCCCCTTTACATCGTCTGTGTAGCCGGTCACTCCATCGTTCATCGGCGTGGATGACCTCGGTGGCAACCATTTCGATGCCTAGCTCGCGACAGACCATCTTCATTAGGTTCTATGCGGCAAAGCAACATTTAGCACAGTCTGAAAATATATCTAAAGTACTTGGTCAGGGGAAAAGTAGTACCTCAGTGTGCACCATGCTGTTGAAAGGCATATGAATCCAACGGAGGTCAGGGTTGATGGACCCCTGTTCGTCCTTCATGATGGTCGTTGGCCCGATATTATACGCCACATCCTCAACGCTCGAGCGGTTGATCACAACCGGCTTACCGGCGGCGATGTCACGAAAATGGAAGTCGATGATACTCGGCTGGAACGGGTGTTTTCCTCCAGTGGATATGACGGCATGCTCGGAGGGGTTGGGCTCTGTCCCTAGTGTCACGGCGCGCTGGTACGGGATGGAAATTGTTGTGTTCCACGAAGCCTGGCGTGACGGCGCCTGGAATTCTTGGTTCCCGAGCGCAAATTTTGGCCCTGGGAGGAAGGATAGGGACTGGCTGAATGGCATTAAGGGCCCTGGGAGAATGGTTAATGGTGGATTTATTACTCAAGCGGGAATTCAACATACTATTTCTCGGTTCCATCGGGACTCGAAAGTGTTTTTCTCAATAGGTGTAAGGGTGATTGATTGTTTCCGTAAATGAAAATCCGTTGCTAGAAATCAGGGGATTTGCTTGGCCTGATACTGACTGGGTGTTCCGAGTGGATATCACCTGTGTAATATGTAAGTAATCTGTCTTCCCGACTTCGTGGGGTTCTTGGCACCAGGCCGAGGTAGTGTGAGAGACATGTGTGGTGTGATCCTGTTGAAAAAATGACTTGCAGGAGATATTTCCCGACACCCTATTGCCCCACCTAGTGTAGGCCTAATGCAAGTCGAACAGTGAATTCTTACCAACACCCAGGTATTATTGTATGCGCCAGCTCGGGACTTCACAGCCACATTCACTGCCAGGGCCGATATCGATGGGCACGATAGGCGAGAAGTCACGATTACCTGATACAGGTGTGTTGAAGTGCTCGATGCAGTAATCGGTTCGTTGCAGTCATGCCACACTGCAGACGTCTGACAAGATCACGCCACCACTACCTTCAGCCGCACTTTCACATATCTCGGGCGAACCCGGGTCTATCATGCAAGGTACAAAACATCGTGGCATGCAACCAACGGGGTCACTATGCTGGTAGATTCCGCCTGACATGTGCAGCAGCTGAACATCGGCAATCAATTAGTGACTTTATTATTGCCATCCAAGGAATGGCACTACTACAACTCCTAGGGAAATATCATACGGTAGATAGCTCTCTACGGATTAACCCAGGCCCTTTCGTGCGGATCATCATCCCCAATCAAAACCGGAAAATTCCAAACAACCCAAACGGCTTGCCAGCCATCCTGTTCGCCCCACTGGACTCAATTGATCTCGTTGGAGTCGGCGTTGTCGTCCTGCTGCTGCTGCTGCGGCTGCTGGTGGTGCTCGATTCAGGAGGCGGCGGCGTGCTGGAACTACCTGCAAGAGTTGATTAGCATGCCTCTTAAACACCTAGGTTGACAAGGCACTTGGGCTGTGGGTGTGCCCGCCCCAGCTCTTACTTGAGGCAGTACTGTCACTGCTGCTGCTACTTTTACTGCTGCTCGCACTCGAACTCGACGACGAAGAAGAAGAAGAAGATGATGATGAAGCCGATGAAGAAGAACTCGAGGAAGATGTCGGTCCCGGGCAGTCGGTGATGCGCTGCACCGTGTAATAGGTCGGGCAAGGAGGGATGGCCGAACACCCGTCACTGCATGTCCATCTGTTGGTAACGACCGGAGGCGGGTCGGTGCAGCGGCAGTGGGCGGTGAGAGTCGAGAGGATGGCGCACGTCGGCCAGGTGCAAGAAAAGGGGCAAACGGTCGAGGTGGAAGTGATTGTGGGGCAAACGGCGGTGGTTGGGCCGCCTGGCACGATTGAGGTTATCTCCTGTGCATAAGCGGAGCCGAGGGCGAGCGCGGAGAGGACGAGAAAAGTAAGTGACTTCATGATGCGTCTGCTCAGAGTGCGGCACTTGGGATTGAGTGTGTTTTCCAATTTTTTCAGATGGTTTGAATGAGGTGGGTGAGGAATTGGGGAGGGAGATCAATATATCCGCAGCTTTGGGAACGAGATCAGCTGAGCATCATGAAGTTGTTGTGCCGCGGGTGCAACGTTGCGCGGGGTTCCAGGGGCCGTGCATTCCCGTTGAATAATGCAATGGTATTATTCGCTACCACCACCAAATACCATGAGCAAAGACGCAATTTGACAATTTGATCTCTTTCACCCTCCCTACCCCTTTCCCTATTCCCTTCACCAACACCCCCCTATCAAGCCACCACACTAATAAAACACCAACGCCCTAACCTCAATACTCTCCCTAGCCTCCTTATCCTCCTCGCTCTCATCCACAAACGCACTATGCGGCACCCGTCTCGCCACCCCCGGCTCCTCCTTCGTATCAAAACACTTGATCAGCGTGACCTCGTCCGGCCGCTGCGCATACTTGAAGTACCACCTGTGATTCGGGTTGGGTCGCACGGTGTACGTCTCGCCTTTGCGCGTGGGGTAGATGAGTCCCACGCCGACGAGGTCAGAGTCGGGGACGGAGTGGGCGTCTGCGACGGCGAGGGGGTCTTTGAGGATTGTTTTTATGGGGCGCCAGACCTGGGGTTGTTATTAGGACTTGGGATTTGGGAGAGGGGTGGAGGAAGGGGGGAGCAAAACGGGGGATGGGAAAAGGGGGGAACGAACGTTGATGATCTGGAAGCGGTTCTTGAGGAGCTCTTCGGCTTCGTCGGGAAGGTGGTGCGCCACGCGGGAAAGCGAAGCAGTGTAGGATTGGTCGATGTGCACACGGCGGACAGGGCCACGCAGCGAGGTGGAGGTGTTGGCGGTGCGTTCGCGGACGTCCTTGGGCTGCCGACGGACGGTGTGGTCGAAGATGAAGATGCGGGAGGCGCCGGTGCTAAATGGGGGTGAGAAATGGTTGTGAGCAGGGAAGGGAGGTGGAGCTTACGCGTCCTTGAGGAGTTGTTCTGTCTCGGGGTAGTACTCGGCCTTGATCTTGGCGTCGTCGACGAAGTCAGTCTCGACGCTCTTGTGGTGGACGAGTTGGAAACCGTGGCTGTCGAGCGTGTAGGCGCCCTCGCTGCCGGTGATGTCGGTCACGGTGACGTTGAGGGGGTAGACGGGTCGGTCATACGTCTCGGGGCGGCTGTCGAAGTCAGTGACGCACCAAAAAATGCCAAAGAACTCGGGTAATGGTGATCCTACTCCACATAAGACGGAGCAGGGGGAGACCCATCCTCGGCCTCGAGATAGTAGTTCAAGACAGTCTGCACATCGTGCCGAGACTTCGGTTTGTCTTGGAATGGTTCAATCTTCTCTGAGATTGCTGGAGCGACAGAACGGGCGACATCGGCAGCGGCCATAGTGACGGAACTGCAACAGGGTTAGGTCTTGGTGTTGAATTTGGAAATGTACGACAAGCGCATGGGAGACGATAAGGAAATTACACATACTCTCAGGGTACCATACCAAAGCTCCTTATATGTGATTCCCGTCTTGATAATCATGTGCGGGGTTGCGATGGTTGGATTTGTCAGGGTTGATATCATACGCGCGCTGATGGCCACAAGACAATCACGCAATCGGTGACGCAAGATATGCTATTGCCGGCCCCAACATCCCCCGATTCCTGCGGATGCATCGGGTCATAACTGATCCGCAGTGCGACTTATCTACACAGATCGGCATCCCTAACGACCACGTTTATGACCAGGCAACTTAATCTCTTCGAGGTCCAAAGCCCGGAGCTCCTCCCTACCCAGTTCCCGGACGTACTCGGGGAGTCGCATGTGGTGTATCATCTCAGAGAACAGTTCCTCGCCGGCCCTGTGCCTCTTCCGTTCTGCAGCGTCTGCGATGTCCTTCAGAACGTCCAGCCCACGAAATTGGCCAAGTATTTCCAATGCCCATAGTTTTGTTGAAACAAATTTGTCCTCCGCGAGCCATGTGCCCAGCTTCGAAGCATCAATGGGAAGCTGCTTTCCTTCCCACCGCAATAGGAGCACCAAAAGGGGGCCTGTGCCTTCCACCCAGCGAGCCCCCCGTTTGTGGTTTTGGCTCAGCGCCATTTCCACCACCTCCTCAGTCATGACAAGCTCCTCGTACCCTTGCTCAAGGAGCACCTCGAAGACTTTCTCAGCCCTTTTGCGGAGTGATACCATTTGGTGAATGGTCTCTTGCGTTACCAACCCGACCCTTTCCTTCTGGTCGATCTTCAGAAGTCCCAGGACACTATCTCCTGCATCCCGATCTTCCAATGCCGCCCTCATCGCTGCCTGTAGGTGTTTCTTCACAGGAAGACCATGGCGTTTCCGTGACTCGTACAAAATGCGAAGGATCCACCCACCATCTGCATGGTTTTGCGGAGCTTCCTCAAACACCGATTCCGTCAATGGGTTCGTCGAGTCATTCCACTCTTCGTCCCAGTACTCCCGGAGTAGATGTTCTACTATTTCTGGGCCTTGAAGTCTGTTCTTTGCTGCGGCTTTCAGTATGTCCGGCGTGATATGAGAGAAAAAGTGCTCGGCGGGCCAGAGGGACTCATATGTGATCCAATCCGCGAGGCTCAGGGCTTTTACTAGTGCCTGGATGACGGCCCAGTCGTCTCCCTGAACCTTTTTAGCCTGTACGAAAGCCTGCATGGCAACCTCACTACCTTGTGCAAGGCGCACCACCGCCGATGGCTCAAGACGAGTCCCGCGAGTCGTAAGAATTGCCTCTCTCAGGAGTATACCAAGGTCATCGTCCATCAGCGCCCGTTTCATCATACTGGAAGTGATTTGAACCGTATCCTCCTCGCTCGTAGTGAGAAGTTCGTCTAGACAAGGGAGGAGCGTCTTATCGTAAGGGTCTAGCGTGATGAGCTCGTAGAGCCGCCTTTCCGAAAAGTATCCCTCCCGCTCTCCTGTCATTTTGTAGACAAGGGCTTCCAGTCTCCGAAGCCGGAGCAACTCCGTCCAAGTCTTCTCCCAACTGTTTGGTATGAGACTGCTCAACATGCCAATTTTGCCATCTCCCGTGTGCTCAGACATCTGACGGAGTTCTCCATGGGCCTTCTCTATCAGAGACTCCCCTTCTCTGAAGTGACCCAGCCCCCAGTGGACCAACGCAGCTTCCCTCCGTCGCAAGGCCCTTTCCTGGTAGTTCTCGGGGGAGCTTTGCTGATGACTTTCCAAACTGCTCTCAAGCATATGACTGTGTTCGGGGCTTCCTCCCCAGCACCATGCAAACAAAAGTTCATGATCGCCGCCGTGGTCATGGTCTTGGTCAAGATACTGGTTTTCGCCATGAGGTTGGTTCACCGTGCTGATGACAACCGCGTAGTCACCAAGCATTCTAACGAAGAGGTATGTCGTATGTTTTGGTCCGTAAATGGCAACTAGAACGTCGCTAGAATGTATTGACCCTGCCGAGACTGGGTTGGCCCCACCTCGGAAACCCCGGCGCTGTGGCGGGTATCGGCAGACTGGAGACCGCCCCTGTTGATACAGCTCAATATCCACGGAACTCCCTGGGTTTGTTGGAGTCCTGACTTCTCCCAGCACCCTTGCCTTGCCCTTCAGATAAAGGACCGGCTTGTCCAGTGCGTTCACCCCGAGAAGCGACAGTCCACTGCCAAATAAATAAGAGCAAAGCCGTCCAATGAGCACATCAAACGGGAGACTATAATCCGGCTCGAGTCCGCTCCCCTCCAAGTCGTCACACGCCATCCCCAGCAGCGCGAAGATCTTATCTCGGGCATCGGTTGCCTCATGTGTGCAAAACATTGCCAAAAGATCGCCCAGGCGGCTAATGTTGAGCGAGAACCGGGCTTTCACAACAACTCCGTCGGTATTTTGTCGCGTTCGAACGAATGCGTCTTTCATGAGCTGTGCCATAGAATTGAGTGTGGCTAGACCCTTGCTGTGCTCGCCGAACCTTTTTCTCAAAGCAGTAACCCCAAGGTAAAACGCTTGGCCGGCGATGACTCTCGAGCCACACATGACGAGGATATGGCGAGCCGCAGCAACCTCCTGGAGAACCCATACGCGCCGAAACCATGGGCGCTGGGATAGGTCAATGGTCGCAATGGTACCGTTGCCCGTATCGGTTGTTCCTTTTGCAAGGGCCAGTAGCTCATCCAAAGCCCTCTCACCACCATCGCCGTTGTCCTCGCCCAACCAGACAAGCACACGACTGGCGGTCGCGTAGATCTGCGCCATGAGAAGTACCTGGTGATTTCTCTCATCCATCCCGTCCTGGTTGATACAGATGGCATCGACCCAGAGAATCCGGTCGACATAGGGGTGGCGGAGGCGGGTTAAAGCTTCGTGGAGATTTGCTGTAACCGACAACTCCCCTGAGCTGCGCGGAGGACCAGGAGCGTTGCTCGGGTCGAGATTCTTCACCGGGCTGTGGTCCTGGATGTGGACCGATCGTGGGCTGTCTGGAGAGCCCCAGACGTATGATAGTGCCTCGTAAAGACCATCGCTAATTGCTGCGGTTCCATCGGGAAGAGGGCACGTGAAAATCTCGCATCGAATCGGGGCGTCCTTATCCCGGTGCGGAAGAAGACGGATAAGACGAATGCATCCATCGTCGAGCTTCGAATACGCGTATGTTGAGGTCATGATTGGTGAGGGAGTAAAGGGGCGAGAGAATCAAGGTTCAGGTCAGTTCACGGGGATGCTTGAAGTTTGACTAGTGCCCCTGATGAAAATTGCGGGTTTCCTGCCATTGGGTTCGTGCGGGGAAGGCAGACTTGGGGTCTGCACAGCCCGAGTGCTGCCTGTGATGGCTTGCATGATCCCCTGTCCTATTCGTTGGTGGTCTCTCGAATGTGAAATGCCTCCTCCGTATCACGTGTCGGAACTCAAGGATGAAGAAAAAAAGGGACATTCGTGTGGTTTACAAGGTAGTTGATCTATGCTCTTCCAGGCATGCATATGGTGTCAAGTGTCCGACAGAGCCCTGACCAACGCGCAAGAGAGAGGAGTTACCTATCCCGTAGCGGCACCTGGACTAATTTCGTGATCGTAGTGCCGTCGTCTAGCACATCGGCCGTTTCTTCGAGGCGATAACCGCCCCATTTTGGAATCAAAACCGTCCACAGCAGCCAATACAGCACCCCGAACAAGATACTGTGATTCGTAGTTAGCACCGAGCACTCACACCCACGGATGGGGGACACTTACACGGAGATGCCGACCAGCGCATAGCTCACCCTGAACAAATGCGCACCACCACTCTCTCCGGCGCGAGGCACAAACGGTGCCGCGATCAAGGCAACCGACAGTACAATCCTGAAGTACACGGCTGGCAGAAACGCCTTATATGGCCGCTTGAGATCGGGCCGCTCCCAGCGCAACCAGATCAGTCCAAAGGATGTCGCTAGCGAAAAAAACTGTCCGGGATATCCCTCGACATCAAGGATGAAAGAGTAGATGTTTTTCGCGGGGATGCAAATGACAATGATTGACGGGATGCAATGTACGATTAGCCCGCCAAGTGGTGCACCGAAGGGTTTCGTGGAGGAGAGGAGCTCGCCGAAGGGGAGGAACCCCTGGCGGGCGATCTCTTGGTTGAGACGGGCCTTTTTCTGTCAGAACTACACATAATAAAATGTCATGGCAAGAGGAAGAACGTACCAGCGCAAAAGTGACAACCATGACATTCCCCGCCGCCGAAACGGCAACCGCCAGACTCAGAAACCATCCACCTTCGCTCCGGCCAAACAACCGCTCAAAGAACAACGCAGCAATCAGCTCCCCACTGTCCTTGATCTCCTCGAGCGGAACAACCAGGAAGTATGCCACGTTGACCAGTAGGTACAGTATGCATGACGCTATCAAGGCCGTCGTTGCAGCCGTTTTGAGCGTGCGCACGGGATTGACGATCTCGTTGACGACGTTGTTTGCGTTCTGAAGACCAGAATATGAGTAGAAGACCTTGAACAGGGCGGTGGAGATGATACCCCAGTTCCAGACGGAGCCTTCCCATAGGGATGACCAACTAGGTAAGCTGGTGAATGGGGAAGGGCTGGGAACAGCGCTGGGGGCCGCAGATGGTCGATGACCAGTAGCGACAACAAACACTGAGGCGAGGACCATGAATGCCACGAGTGCGAGCTTGATCCAGCCCAGGATGTTCTGGATGAGGATACCAGTGCGGAGAAAACATCCATGGATAATGGTAATGGCGATCATGAGCCCGACGGCCAGCAGTCGGACTTCTCCGCGTTGATCCCCTGGGTTCTTGCCGGCTGCGAAGAGGGTGTACTCGCCGAATACGATGCAGTTGCTTGCCGTAAAGCCGAGGACAACGGCATGCACAGCAACAAGCGTCGACGCAAGAAACCGTGGACGCCGGTAGGTGAACTCGAGGTAGACCTTGTCCCCTGTCTTGGCATCAGTATTTCCCCTTTGGCTCAACCCCTGGTTTGTATGCAAGGGCAAGACTCACCTCCTGACCGTGGCAGCATGCATCCATATTCCAGCCCAACAGCAAGGCCACACCACGATATCGCCGCTCCGACGACCCACAGTGTCAAACTCAACCCGATACTCCCTACTGACGAGGCAATCGCTCCGGGGGTCGCAAATATCCCGCTCCCAATCACCCTCGAGATAATAATGATGAACGCGCTCGACCAGTGGAGGGTCCGACCGACCACGGCCGTCTCGGGCAGAACGTCATCTTCGAGGGTACGGTGCAGCGGGAATATCTGCGACGGCGCAATCGAGGAGTTGCTGTCGGTGCTGTCGGTGGATTTGCGGAGCAGTGGTGTTTCGACGTTGGCTTCGGTGCTCCGGGAGGGAGGTTCGGACTCGGCGGAGGTCATTGTCGCGATTTCCGGCGTACGACTTGGTGTTCGAGGGAATTATATTCACGGCGCGCGCAAAATGGTAAAACTTGTCGCGTTACTGTGCAACCGGCGCATCGACAAACGGACTCGTGCGTGGATTTTGGCTCGACCGGGAATGGGGGATCGTCGTCGTGGCGGGAACGACATTGCCATGGTGTCAGATTGACAGTGCAAGGTGTTTTGACGGATTTGTCAGGCGGATGAGTGTTGGGCAGCTGGTTCGCGGGTCAGGAGTCGCGAGATGTCGCACATCATCTTGCGCGTCTTGAGTGACCGATGACGTGCTGCGCGTTTGGGCAGCAGCGAGCAGCCCGCGCCTATTCCTTCCGCCGCAACTGCGGACGACGGGACGGGCCCAATCAGAGGACATGCAAGCCCGTTTGGGGCCTGAAACAAGTTGTATTTCTCCCCTAGGTATTTTATCGGATTAAAATCACATGTTTTAAGGGCTCGGGGTACACCGCCCGAACTCAATTCCCCTCCATCACTCACACAAACCGCACCTCATCAGCACCATCCCCATCTAACTTCCCCTCCGCCTTCAACTCTCCCAAGCCTTGCTTAAACCGCGCCGAAATCGCAGCCATATACCCTTTCTCATTTCCCGCAAGCTGCGGTCGCGGCTTACTCCCGTCAACGGCTACCCAGGGGATCTTCCTGCCGTCTCCGCCGTCCACCAATGCCTTCAACTCCCTGACATTCTCCGCGGTGAAGGCACCACCAAACAGGATAGCGCGCGGCGGGTTTGCCCAGTTGCCGGTCCCGAGCGTGCTGGCGGGTGAGGAGGGGACGTCTCCTTTCAGGAGGCGGGGGATTTCGTCGTTCGTGGATGATCGGAGGGTGAAGTGGATCACTGTGGGGGGTTAGGGTCTTCTCTAGGGTTCTAGGTTTGTATTCCTCTGGTGCAAAGCGGAGCTACCTTCATATTCGGGCTTCATGGCCTCGATGGCTATGGCGCCCATGGATTCGGTTGCGCCGACGGCGATGATGGGAATGGGGGATGCCATTTTGCTGGAGAGAGTAGGCGGAGGGTTCGGACGCTGCGGAATGCTGCTGTGTGGGGGAGGGCGGTTCTTGGTAGCGATGCAAAGACCGCGAAGGACATGATAAGCCCGACGTAATCGAAGGAGAGAGATTTCGGGCTGAAAAGGTCGTTTTTATGCTTCTGATGGATCGCTGAATGATGTGGTCCGATTGCCGAGCTGCTTATGTCCGTAGATGTCCGCTGCCCGTTCTTCCTTTGTCCGAACCGCGAGGGAGGGTGGCGCTAACAACTCTCGACTCGATTGGCTTGGCACCACAGTCAACCGGCAACAGCACCCTTCGCAGTCGTTCATTCGACGGAAATTCAACCTTCGCACACGCCGGAGGGTGGTTGGTATTGGCATGGTGTAACTGGATAAATATCGTAGGCATCGATTCGGATGCCCCCTCCGAACTCGTATTTACGAGGATCGCCGAATTCAGCGAGCGCACTTGGAATGCATTTGCATTGCCCGCCTACTTTATCGCCAAACGGAGGCTAGTAAGACTTGACACCGTTGAACCAATTGGATCATGAGGCACTGGCAGCAGTCGGCGGCCAGAAACGTTCCTGCTTGTTGGGTACGAGCCAGGCAAACAACAGCCTGGTTGTCTGCAACGAACTTGGGCACACGAAATTTTTCCTTTGGTTCGTAAGGGAGTTTTCCTGCAAATTGTCTATTTCTTTCGGCCACCTAAAGGTGTGCGATCAAACAAACTTCAAATCAACACCCCACCCTCGCTCGCACCATTAGCGCCTCGCGCCGACTGTTTATTTTCTGAAAATCTTCTACTTCTTCGCCACTTCCATCTTATACATCATCCGGCTCTTATGATGGGTTCTCTCCTGGCACATCAAGACAGGTGCAACACTAGGACGGTAGTTCGCAACGACGCGAGGGAGGCAGCCCAATGAGGAACACATGCTATAGCTTGGAGGATTATCCTGGGGTGCTAAACCCAAGAAATGCTACGGTTTCTAAGCGCGAAACTCGCATGCAATTTTTCCAGGTCAGCGACGAGCGTGGTGCGGCCGAGGCTTTACAAGAGCTTGACGACAGCATAGCTGATAAAGCTAGCAGACCCTGCGATAGTGTCGCTACAATGACATAGAGCTTCCGCAGCAGCACTGAGTGTATGCGGCTGTGATACAAACAAAATAAGGAAAGCGCAAATGAACAAATGCAAGTGATGAATTGCGGTGGTGGGGGCATTCAAAGGAGGAAACTCTGAGCCCCCAAGTTACCATAGCGGGAAACCCAGCCTCCCTGTAAGCCTAGCGCTTCCGATAAGCCTTGTATAACAACAAGGCTTGTTAAACCTGTAGCTAATCAGGGCCAGAGATCTCCAAAGTGGCTCCATTCGCAACTGGGCTTCTTCCTCTCGGCCACGCGGCCTACATCAACGGAAAGCTCAAACTCACCATCATTTCGATTACATTGGCCAGTGGCCGAGCGGTCAAGTGATTGCTTCTATGATGTAATTCCATTCTTTCAGTTCAATTCGCACTTTCGATTCCTCACTGCAGCTCTCTAACTGAGAAAAAAAACTCAGTCAGAGAGCCTCGCTTTTGCTCACCACCTCTCAGGGGGCCTCTGTAGCGTAATGCTTCTTTTGGGCTCCAGGGGAGGTATGCAAGCTGGCGACAGCTGTAGCGGGCCGGAGCGGCCCGATGCGGTCTGCCAGGGGGGTGTGGATCTGTTGCGACAAGGCCTGTCGCCCTAGCTCCAAGCTCAAGGTTCTCGCTGCGGTATAGAAAGTGATAGGATGAACCCGACTGGGCCCAGGTGCGGTGGGTCCTCTCACAGGTTGTCTTGCATGATGCAGAGCGGGACCCAGAGATAGCGCAGGCTTAGCTTATCGACTTCTTGTGGCCGTGTTGGATGGTTTTGGGGATGCTGTTGTTAGCAGAGAGATCCGACGTGTTTGCGTGGAGGAGACGGAGAAAGGGGCCTTTCCCCTAGACGTACGAGAGGTACATGCCGCAAAAACAAGGCGTGCCGAGAAAAGTCTCATCTTGTTGAGATAAGTCTAGTGTGCCTGATCTGCCTTGTCGGCTGACCATTGCCTGACGGGGCCGCCTGTCTACGTTTAAAAGAACAGCGGGTCTGCCAATCCAGGCGGCCGCCAGGTTAGACGGCGACCTAACCGAAGCCAACCCAAACAAACTCAGATCAAAATCGGCGAAAGTTCCAGCCAAACCAACCCAAGTCGGCAGGCCCGTTTGGCTTGGCGGGTTGGCAAATACTGCTTATATAATGCACCCTCAGGGGGCCTTCACGTGAGATCAGGGGTTATTTATGCGGGCAAGCTTTAGCAAAAGCTTGGTAAATAGCAGCCTAACCCCAATCTCGTATTTGGCTCCGTTTTTGATCGTTTAGGTTTCGCCAGTCCCAGCGGCCGCGCGTCACCGCACGGACACTACGGCCACTATAGCTAACCCTACCAAAGCGGCTAGTGACAGTAGGAAAATCAGAGGACAGTAGGAATAGCGGCCTTGGTCAGGAGGTGAAACTTGCCCGTAGGACCAGGAAATACACTCTCCCATGATACCCTGATTACGCAAGAGGGTGATGATTGAACATAATGAGGGACTATTTGAAGAGAAAGGACTATTCCGCAATATGTAGCAGGATACGGTAATACTTAGTATCGAGTAGTCATAGATCTCTTACGTGGGCGCTTGTGCAACGTTCTGAGGAGAATATCGCAACACAGCGCATCTAGATGCTCTTCCTTTCATGAGTTACGGTGCTGTGGTGAAAGCCTCTAGACTACTGAACGGCGATGAACGATCTAGCAGAATGCAACAACAATAACGATGTTAGTTGGCCTGATCTGGTAGTATGTACTGGGTGGGAAGCCCATTCTTGGTGCCAAGTATTCCCGCGGAGAACATCTCTGGCAATCAAAGCAACTCTGAGGTAACCACCGATGGTCATTGTACGCTCAGGGGATCTGCGTACGTGTTGGCTGCAAGGTTCTGCAGGGGTATCGGAAACCGCATTGGCCAACGGTGGTTGTTGGGACGGGGGGAACGGAGGAAATACGAGGGCGGCGGTGAATCCTTCAGTCCTACCAAGCGTGTTTTCGGCTTGATCTTGATTCCTCTCCCAGATTCATGTCATTTCTCCGCCACTGGTGGATAACTGCAACTTCTGGATCTGGGAGAAACGATTGCCTTCGATGCTTGGACATCGGCGTCTGCCCTCTGCCGGGCTGCTCATGGCGAAGCTGAATAAACGGCTAACGCGGGCGTTCTTTCTTGTTGTTATCCTCTTTTTGGTGCTAAGACTTGTTTCGCAGCGCTTCGGTCAGTTACAAGTGATGCCGGGGTCGGCTCGGTGGCCGTTCCTCAACACGCGACGGGCTGAGCAACAGACGCCGGTCTACCCCTTCGAGACGACAAGCAACTTTTATCCAGTAGCCGATGACGATGCCGACAATAGAACCATCGAAGAGCTCTGTGCCTCCTTCCCAAAGTACTTGTTACAGCGCATCCAGCCAATTCTCAAGATGGGTCACGGCGAGGCAAGGTCACAGATCGACGCGCAGCTCAAGACGGTATCCGGGTGCTTCGATTCCGACGAGTTACTTCTCTTCTCGGACCTCGACGAAGTCATACTCGGCCACCATGCCATCGACATACTCGCCAATCTACCGGAGCTCTACCACCATGACAACCCCGACTTCAGGCCGTATGACGCCCTCCGACAGATGCTTGGCCGCTCGGGAGTCTTCGACGCCACGATTGATCCGACCGCGGGAAAGCATGGCTGGAAACTGGACAAGTACAAGTTCCTGGCAGAGGTGGAGCGTGCCTGGCTGATGCGGCCGGGTCGCGACTGGTACGTCTTCTACGAGACCGACACGTACATTCTGTGGGACAACATGTTCCGCTTCCTCTCAACGCTCGACCCGTCGGCGCCCCTCTATATCGGAAGTCCATCTCCTGGCCGGGAAGGGACGTGGTTTGCCAATGGCGGCCCCGGCTTTGTGCTGTCACGCGGAGCGTTGGAGAAGCTCCTATCCCGTAGTAGCTCATCCAGCTCCAGCCCCAGCAAATCCAGCAACGGCCGGCTCGACGGAGCCCCGCCACTGACGCTGCGGGGCTTGGAGATGCTCAAGGGAGACTGCTGCGGCGACAGCGTCCTAGGATGGATGCTGTGGGAGGCTGGAGTGCCCATCAGCGGCTTCTTCCCGCTGTTCAACACATACCCGGCGCACCGGATCCCTTTCACAGAGCGCTCTTGGTGCCAGCCGGTGCTCACAATGCACAAGTCAACGCCCCAGGACATGCTGGACCTGTGGCGATGGGAGCATCGTTCTCGCAAGTTGGGAGTAAGCAAGCATTTCGAATTTCCGCAGCTTGGAGGTCCGCGCTAACCCCCCTCGCAACAAACAGCGCCCATTGTTATATTCGGACCTTTACGAGTTCCGTCGTGTCACGAAGCCCGACAGCGCCGTCCGCTACGACTGGGACAACACCAACTACGATCGCCTTGCACCCGGTCGAGACGTCCCGGGAGATAGCCTTGATGCGTGTAGCAGCGCTTGCGAGGCCGACACAAAGTGCCTTCAGTATCTATGGCGAGGCAAGCATGCAAAAGAATGCGTTTTGATGCCCTTCATCACACTGGGCAGCCCAAGGGAGGACGAGACAGCTACCGAGGAAGTGGTGACAGAGGCAGGCGAAAGGCCCGGAGAAAAAGCTACAGTGGTGACAGAAGTGCGTGGGTATAGCTATACAAGTGGCTGGATGACGGCTAGAATTAGGAAGTGGGAAACTCAGCACACGTGTACTACAGCGGACTGGGTTCATCATAGCGTTGAGAGACATTATTAATGGTACCTTCGATACAATACACCTTAGGCCACATGCGTGTTAATACATCAGCTGGCCGCAGGGCTGAATATGGGCATCACGGGATTATCGTGGTGGACATCGGATACTGACGGCTTCCACGGCGGAGTACCGAGCGATGGCGGTTTCCGTGAACTGTTTGTGCGTTGGTTCCAATAGGGCACCTTCTGTCCTGTCATGCGGCTCCATGGCGATCGAGAGCCGAAACAGCGCCAGCACGGAACCACGGGCGGCGCGACTTGCCTGTCTGGCGCACCCAACGAAATGTGGTCTTACGGGCCGGAGGTGTATGGAATATGCAAGAAGTACATGCTCATCCGTGGGGAGCTGAGGAGCTACACTCGGAAGCTAATGCGGGAGGGAGGCGCACGAGAAGGGAACGCCGGTGACGAGGACGCTCTCTTACGAGTTCCCAAAGGAGAAAAAGTGTTGGGAAGTGGGTTCCACCCAGTACATGTACGGCGACGAGTATCTCTACTATCCCATGCTAGAGCCAGGTGCGAGGACGATGGCAGTGTATTTCCCGATGCTGCCCGATGGTGACGAGTGGGCCAGCTTTGGTGACAGCGTATCCTTGGGCGGCGGCGGTGAGAGCAAGGTCGTCGATTGTCCGTTGGAGACGATGCCCGTGTTTGTCAGGCGCCGACGGTCGGATTGAGCCGTGCAGGGAAGCGAATGGACCACCACTGTGTTGGTTCCATTAGGATATCCATGGATGCTAGAACGGCGCAATTTTGAACCCATGATTGGCCCCCACCAAACCTCCTCAATATGCAGGCGTTCCGCCACTTCCCTTCACTGCACGAATTACACCACCAACTAAACAGCCGCTTACCTGTGATGCTGTATTTCTTTGACAGCCCCCGGCACTCATCAAGATCTGCGATCCCGCCTACAGTAAAGCCATGTCCCATCACCCCTCTACTTAGCCTAGAAATCCGGGTCGCAATTCCGCTCACGGCTCCAGGCCAAGTGCGGAGCTAACGTTTTTGTGACGTCGAGGTTCATTCCGGAAATTGTGAATCGGTTCGATTAAAGTGTACGGTTGGAGATTCACGCAGACGCCAAGGACATTGAGAGGTATTTGGAGGGCCGTATGGGGAAACTGCCGGCTATGTACAGAATGATCGACTGCTACAAAATGAGATCAAGACAGGAATCTCAAAAACTGTTGGCGGATTTTAGGTTACCAATAACAATAATAAATTGTTAACCATGCTCACAGTCTTCATAGATTCCTCTTTGCACAGCTGTATCTCGGTTCGCTTGAAGATAAGCACACATCAAACGCAATCCGACGCGCATTAGAAGGTTTCCGAAAGCAGCAAGGAGCCAGTGGCGGCGACAAGACCCAGGTGCTCGTCAATGCATACAAGGGAACTATGGAGAGAGTCAACAGACAAAAGCCAGGCTCTAAGAAACTCGCGATGCAGGTCTTCGGGTGGTTGCTTGTGCAATGAGGCCGCTCAATACCATGGAGCCTCTGCATGCTCTTGCAGTAGAAGTTGCCCAACCCAGGCTTGACAAGGACGACCTCATGCGGATTGAAATTCTCATCTCTTTGTGCGCTGGCCTGGTTACGGTCAATCAGGAAAGCCGTATTATCCGGTTGGTTCATTACACAACACAAGAATACTTCGAGCAGACAAAGCACTGTTGGTTTCCAGACGCGGAAGCAGAAATCACCATTCTTTGTAACCCACTTATTTAAGAGTACTTACTTCTTCACTCAGCCTTTCGATCACCTAGTACGACTCACACCTGCGACCTATCCCGTTGAGCTACCGAACCGGGCGTGTCACGGGATACAGAAGCAGTCAAAGCAGTTCTAGCTGTTTGTCATCCATCACGACATCAAACTGCCTGGCGGGGTTCTTGGGGGCACTAGTGATCCAAGGAAAAAGAAATTGTCGGAAGCAAGCCGATAAGAGCCCGGCACACGCCCGCTAGTTGGGCACCCAAGATAGGGTTAGGTATGTGGGTTGGTGAGTAGACAGGCATCTGAGGTCATGAGATGCGGGAATGCACAACATACAAGAACCGGCAAGATGTGGGACGAAAACTGTGATTTGGGGAACAGAATAACCCCGGAAGCTGCCGCTGGCGTGGAAATCTCCATGGCAGCTGCATCAGAGTTCTAGACCCACCTTCACCGAGTCATTAGGTTACGTAATTACTTAGAGCCTTTGAGATTCAGAGCTGATGATCTCAGCTCGGCCCAGCTCAGCAGGTAAGAGCAGGAGGCGTCTACAAGCAACACGTCACTTCAAGCCACATAGACTTAATTAGGCGCTATGTGTGTTACCACCCATCACAACTAGCAGCACACTGCCACTTGTGGTAATTGATCTGGTGATGGGGGCACCGAAAGCCTGCAGAGTGCTGCCGTGTTGGAGGTCATCTGGTACGCTCCCCCATGCCAAGGGAGTTGCATTCATCTGATAGTAAGATGACGGATAGCTCGAGGGTGCTCTTGAAGGGCCTCATGCTGGGGGCCTCGTAAATACAGGGGGTAGGTAGCCACTCCCCAGCTCTGCTGGTGCTGTTGGCTCCGTGCACAAGCAAGCTCGATCTTTAGCTACCATGAATATCGCTTCTCTAATTATTTATTTAACTGTACTTGTCTTTAGTGGCTGGTCCCGGGTCGAGGGCACTCCCCTCCACTCGGGACCACCCACTGTCAACCTGACAACAACAACCCTCTTAAATAGCACCGTGTTCAATATCACTGGTCAGCTCTTACACGGCGAGGAAGACGTCAGCGATGTCGACTTCCAAAAGTCGGTCCACCTCAGCATCGCCCTCGCCGACATGGTGCTGCTGCTATGCTTTAAGCTGCACATCCGCCAACAGGGCTACAAGCTGAGCCGTATGTGGTTAAAGTCCACAGACGACTAGACGTAGATCAGTATAGGTGTGGTCAGCATCGTGTAGACATCCATGATCTTTATCCCAGCCTAATTATGGGAGGAAGACGACTTTAACCCGTGCCGGGAAGACTTTTAATCGGCCCACTGCGCTGGAAGGCTGGCCTTTACGCTATGGATCCTAGTGGGCGTCTTCTTATAGTGGCTACTCCACATATTTAGGCATATGTGTTAGCGCTCTTAGAAACGTAAGCACTACCTATCCTAACTGAGATACTCTTATCAGTCCTAACCGGTCTCTAGACCACTACCACCACCACACCGTGCGTAAGAACTGGGGGTGCCTGACCCATTTCCGCACCATTAAGGTGTGGAATAACTTCTTCAAACCGCTCCTTGTCTTTATTATCATTACCGGGCCGGTAGGATAGACCACTACCAGCACGTTCCAGAACCATCTGTATACACTTAGGTTCCTCTCCACTGCCACCCTGGTTTTCCTCGGCTATATGCTGCTAGACTTTAACTACTACCTTATCCTGCCACACCACTACGCTATAAACGACATCCACTATATACTATTAACGCCGCTAGAGAAGGGTATCGTTTACGTCCTACCGTCGCGTGGTTACGGTTTTGACGCCGTGTACTGCCCCCAGCTCGAGTTGGAGCAGGCTGTGCTGGAGCCGGCCAGGCCGTGGTGCGAGCCGCCCTCCGCAAGGTTATCCTGGCCTGCACGCAGCAGGTCAAGTGGGACGAGAAGATCACCAACGACCTCGCCTACTGGCTGTACTGGTACCGGTGCGACGCCAAGCTTACTCTCAGCGATACCACAGTGCCTCCCCGCGATACCACAGTGCCTGCCGCCCCAAACAACCAGACGCCCCACCCCGCGCCGAAGGGTGCCGAGCCCGAAGAGGGCCCTAAGGCAAAACTACATCCGCATTCGCTTATTGGAGATGCCATGGAAGTGGCCAGTCAGCTGGGATATAATTATCTGTGGGTTGACAGGTATTGTATCCCCTAAGACAATGAGCAATGAAGACACACACAAATCCAAAGGATGAACTTGATCTACGGTTCGTCCACTATTACCATCATTGCCACAGTTGGTCATGATCTAAGCTATGGGTTACTAGGAAACTGTACGACTTGCACTTAAGAGGGCTAAGACAAGATCGTAAGGCAGGACGCTTTAGGGTTAGTAGTGCTTAGGAGACTGAATGTTAAAGTAATTTCTCGTACACAAGGGTTCTAATGTCACTGTAGGTTGCTGTCACGATAATGCACAAGGTGGACTTGTGCAGTAGGAGACAATAAGAATGATAGTGAATAATGGGATACTTGCGCGAAGAACAAGACGTAAGAACAAGACTTCTTCCTAATATTGTAAGCACGATGATAGTAACTATATACTAGTGTGAGTATCTGGTCCCGGTGTCCCTTCTCCCCGAGACTGCTGGGGTTGGCCAGTCCCTGTCCCCAGAGTTGGACCATTGTGATTAGTCGCTCAGAGCTTCGCGGGTGTCCTATCCTGAGCTTAGTAACTGGTTAAACAAAGCCCATCGTGGTCCGTGCCCTCATTCCTGGTATCGCCGAGCTGACAAGCACGCCCCTCGGACTTCCGAGGCACCACGCGCCAATCCCCGACTCCTCAACGCCAAGCCTCAAAACAGGCATAAATTTCGCGACTCACGTGCATCCGCGTCTGCAGCGCGACGTTTTCGGGAACCCATCCCTGCTCAAATCGCACAGGGACCGTCAGAACGCGTCATAGCTAGCGCAAAGCCCTCGAACGCCAGCGCCTCGAACGCAGAGCGATGCTCCTTCTATCCAACTGCGTTTGAGGCCAAGGCAGCCCGGAGGCTATGATGACCCGACTCTTTCGAGCCCCTTTATTTCTGCCATGAACGTCCCTGACGCTGCAGTCCGGCAACGGTATGACAAGATGTATAAAGAATGGCCGATGGACGCCTGGTTTGACCTCAGGCTTAAAACATCATTCCCAACTCTCTCCAGTCTTACACTTGCGAACAAATAACAACACCCTCCATTGAACCACCCCAACCAACACCTCACTCCGTCGCTAACACCCACCATGGCCGACTGGACGCCCCCCGCGAAAGGCTGCCCTGTCTGGATCGAAATATGCGCGACCGACAGGGCCCGTTGTGCGTTTCCCCCAACCCATCACCACCTATCCAAGGTACCCCTACTAACTTTCGCCACCAAAGCACACAAGTTCTACTCCACTGTCTTCAACTGGACCTGGAAGAATTCCGATGTCCTCACCTCTGACAAGGCCGATGACGCTACCAAGCCCGTCATGGTCGACTTCAACCCATCAGTCAACCTCTCGGGCGGCGTGACGCCCGTCCGGATCCCCTCGCCGCCGACGTTCACCCCGCATCCCGGTGCTGGCGGCATCGTCGTGTACTGGCTGGTTGATGACGTCGAGGCCATCGGCGCGACGATCGAGGCGGCTGGCGGCCGGATGGTGAGCGAGGCGCGCAAGGAGGGCGAGCACGGCCTGTACCGATACTTTAAGGACGTGGATGGAAATCTTGGAGGGGTGTATCAGTTCAAGGGTATGTGAGGTGATGCTTAGGTCGGGTTGCCTTGCCTCATTGGATTGCTGTCCGGGTTCGGGTTGCGGAAAAGATTGAATAGAGGGGCCAGAATCCCAACAAGTTGAACAAGATCGCGCCTTGCTAGATTTCTCCCATAATAGCTGGGCGTGTTGCCGTTGGCTAATCCGCCCCCGGAACAATCCAGAGCTCGTCTCCAGACTGCAGACTTCCCGGCCCCTTTCCAACCCAGTGTTCCTTGGTCCGGAACAGCTTCATCCCTCTCATCCCTCATGACGCGGCGAGTTCATCATGCATCCCCAGACGAGGGAAACCCTACCCTTGTGGTGAAAACACAAGGTTTTTCGTATCCAGCTTCTAGACATCAGACCGCAAGGAGGCCTCGCCACCACTAAGCTAAAGAAGCCACCCCCTCGCCGCGAGGGCCATCGCATCCGGCACGGGGAACACCTAGTCGACTTCCCGAGAGGTAAGCAGCGCCATGGATCTCCACAGTGCGTCGATCCCGCCTTGGTGGCTGTCCTCCTCGCTGTCCGGATAGTTCAGAATCTGTCTCGTCATTTCCAGGATCTCGGATGCAGACTGCGCACCACTTTCAATCATGCTAAACAGATAACCCTCAAGTATCAGTTGCCTCTTCTCTTCGCTGCGCGTATACCAGGAACCGGCTCGCCCTCGGGGCGGGAGCTCCTTCCAGGGAGCCCCTTGGAGATGTTGAAGGTCTCAAATCTGGCTCAAGCGAAGCTCTTAGATCCGGCACCCAAGATGGCAGGTTGGCGTCATACTACCTCTCCTCCGGATTCCTCGACATGCGCGGCCGGCTTGCTCTTGCGGAGACAACCTCGACATATGTCAACCAATTGACATCCTTCGTCCAGTTGAGAACTTCGGCCCAGAACCGCAAGTACAGCTCCTCGAAAGGACGACCATAATCCCAGTCCGCCAACCTCTCAAACTCGCAGATGCCAACCATGGCATACAGCCTGTCGCGCTCATCCCAGCACGTGTACGCGTTGCGATTCCCCTGCAGCATGAGCCTCCCAAAACACATTCCCCTCCACACCTGGAAAACTCCCCTCCACCCGCCACCACCTCCTCAAACCGCTGCACGTCCTCCCCAATCTTACCCTCCTCCTCCTCCTCCTCCCCAAGCCAAACAACCACCTCCGCGCCCTTATAAATCTCCCCCATCCGCCTCAACTGCACCCCCCTTCTCCCCTACATTCCCCTAGTCAATACACACCGCATCGACCCAAATCCCCTTGACCTTGTCCGGCACAACCCGGTGCAGGTGGACCAGCGCATGGTACAGATTCAGTCGGATCTCGAAGGGGCGGCCATCGCAGATGACTGTGGTTGTGGGGTGAGACGGACCCCAGGTGTAGGAGAGGCAGGTGTAGGAGGCGGAGGTGAGTGTTGGGAGGAGGCAGAGGGAGAGGGTGAGATATGGGGAAGGGGAGGTGGGGAGGGAGGTTACGGAGAGGAGGCGGATGGAAGAGTGTGGCTTGGCGAGGGGGGTGTAGGTGTAGGTTGAGAGGGAGGGGGAGGGAGATGCCATCTTGAAAGCCTGAAGGGCGGTCCGGATTATGGGGAATGGTTCAGGATGGGGGTCTAAGCTGTGGTAAACTTGGACAGTTCTTGGAGGGGCAACTCTTTTGACATTGGAAGATGCAACGAGATAAGACGCAGAGACATGATAACCTGGAAAGCGGGGTAATGGATTACAGGGCGAGGGAAGCAGATTGGGATGGTGGTTGCCTGGGCTTGGCGGGAATGTTGATTCATCGCTCACCCTGGTATGACCTGGGGTCGGTCGATTGGTCCACGACACCTGGTGATGCTGCAAAAATGGCACCCTTCGACGCAGGTTTCCCTCTTTTCGTTGCCAGAGCCGACAACGGAACCGTCACATTACCTCCCGGCGCAACGAACCATGGGAACCCCAATCTGCTGTGCCTGCCCACCAAATGGACAGACATCGCGATTTTCATCCTTGGAAACTACGTCGCTCACGCTACTACGGTCGTCCTTCCTCCTGGGAATAGTCTCTTTACAACTATCTGTCGAACTGCAGCGGCAGTTCTTGGCGCTCAGGCGCGCAGGAGCCTTTCGTCATGTGCTCTCCTCACACACAGGGAGCTCTCTTTTGTATTTAGTCTGGGAGCTTCGCTCCCACCCTTTCTACCTAATCAAGTCACTTTGCAACTGCACTCCCGCTGCTCCCATGAGCTCCGTACCCTCAGTGAAACGTTCCACACTATCCGAGTCGTTGTTTTCGCTATATTCACTCCTGCGAGCAGCGCTGCCCGAGGGTACCGCGCAATTTTTAGCGGGCAATCTTTGCTTCCACCGATCTCCAAAAGGCAGCCCGTTCAGGTGCTCTTTGTAAGGTTGTTCGGATTGATGAATACGCCCGAACCGTTCATGAGCTCAGTTTGTCGAGCACCTGTAAGCAGGCCCCTTTTATCATCATGGAGTGCCAAATGGCAACCTTTATGGAGGGTGTATAAGCTGAAAATTCTCTGACCGGGACGTGCAAACCTCAGCACCATTCTTCGGTGGCAGGGTACATGGCCGTCTCAATCTCCCAGATGGCTACGTTCTTGCGCTTGTCCCAAGAGACGCCAAATTCATGGAAGATCGGACTACGCCTACCATAGCTATACCCTTCAGCTACAATGTGGTACAGATCCTCGCCTCTTTAGCTCAGCTCTGTTTTGCGATAGGAACAATCTACCGAGCCAGGGGTGGCCAACTCGACCGGTACGGCTACGCCGCCTTCGGACTCACTGTCATCCCATATGTATGGATGTCTCTCGTGAACATTCTGGCAAACCTGATCCGTCCACAATATTCTTCAGTCTACCTCGTCAAATCGGTACTTATGGACGAGGCTCGCCAAGTCGAGGGTACCGTGTTCGATATTACTGTCAGGAGACTTGACGAAAACCCCGATGACGAGCAGCGGGACAAGGCGCAACCATCATCTTACGTCAAGCAACCGCTTCAAGTACCGGAGTCTCACACGCGGCGCATGGCGCGGAAAGCAAGAAGGGAAAATATCCAGGGTCAAATAACAGGAATGACCCAGAAGCTGCCCTTGATTCCTTTGGTAGTCCTGCCTCCAGTGTTGACGATACTTATCATTGGACTTTTGATCCGCTTCGAGTCCACATCGAGCACTCTTACGGAGCGCGTATGCACCATGTCCTGGCTTGCAGTAGGCGGCTGGGTCGAGGGAGCGCCAACCCAAGAGCGGGATTACCGCTCAAGGAAGTTCTGGGGCAATACCTACTTGTTCGCCTTCAAGGTGGTTTACTTCGCAGGGCCCATCGCGGGCTATGTCGTTGTGGGACAAATGCTGAGCGAATATGGGGTCTGTGTGCGTTTGGACTAGTTCCTCTAGAACACTTTGGTGTACCTAGGTACCTAAATGTCTAGGGTGGTGTAGTTACACGACTCGACGAAAATTTGAACAGACCAGCTTCACATCTCCTGATGCTGAGATAAAGCGGCTGGTAGCTGACAGCACCATATCCACCTTTCTCGCTTCCGGAAAACCAAGAAGTGGGAAGCGGATCGTTGGTGGCACTAGGGCAAGGCGATGTAACAGGACGGGCTATTTGGGGGCCGTTTAGGGCCGTTTAGGGCCGCCAAAGCGATTTAGCGTATCCCAGGTCGTTCAGGAGCAAACAAATGCACGTGTGGTTGCAACGGCCAAGGCGATGTCAGATTTTGGGCTGGTGGATGCACCGCGTGCAGATCGTGCCGCGACCGAGCGTACGGGTCCCGGCCTCTTAAAGACGATGGTCCCCAAAGTCAGCGTCGCGTGTCGCTGTCGGCAACAATCCACAACTGCCAGCTTGTGACAATGAAAGTCATCGTCATCGGCGGTGGCCCTGGAGGCCTGGTCGCGCTCAAGCATCTCGTGACGGCTCACCACTTCTATCCCGACATTGCGCCAATCGACGCCCAGCTCTTCGAGGCCGAAGAATGTCTCGGGGGCACATTCAAGTACCGCGTGTGGGACAACGCCGAGCTGGTGTCGTCAAAGTTCCTCACGGCCTTCTCCGACTTCCGACTCCCCGAGGACGCGCCCGACTTCATCTCGCCCGAGCGGTACGTGCAGTATCTGCTCGACTATGCCAAGCACTTCAAGATCCTCGGCTACATCCGCTGCAAGACCATCGTCAGCAGCGTGCGGCGCCGACAAGGCGGCGGACACATTGTTGCCACGCTCAACCGCGACACGCTAGTCTCGACCGACCACGAATGCGACGTCGTCATTATCTGCTCGGGGCTCCATCTCACCCCCTGTATCCCAACCAACATCGAGAATCTGTTCCCCGCTGAACAAGCAGCGCCTCCAGCAACTTCAACTTCACCCTCAACCTGGGCCATCCCCGACCCATCAACCTCCTCTCCCGACTCCTCCTCCTCCTCCTGGATGAACACCATCTCCTCGCAGCGATCCCCCCTCCCCGCCGCATCGACCCACACCTTCCGCACGCTGCACTCGTCCACCTTCAAAAATCACCCCGGTTCTCTCAGCGAATTCCTCCCTTTCCCTGCTACCAACCCCCCCTCGAGTTCAAACCCAGACGGCCAAGAACACCAGGAAGTAAAACGGAAAGGCAGCACAATCCTAGTCCTCGGCGCCGGCGAAACCGCCCACGATATCGCCTCCGCTGCAATCAACCACCCCTCCGTGTCGCGCGTCCTCCTCTCCCACCGCAACGGCTTCTTCGTCGCCCCAAAGGTCACCCCCGAGCCCGTAATCCTGCGGTTCTGGGGGCGGCCGTACCCAGGGAAGAAGCGGAACAAGCCGCTGGATACGACGATAGCGAGTCTTTTTGATACGGCGTATGTTCCGGGGTGGTTGCAGAGGGGGGGTATGGGTTGGGGGTATTATAATGCGTGGGTGAGGGGGATGTTTT
>Ga0247760_1000370_pt1 | contig 49786 bp, 45 predicted proteins | sample UWRJL171409R4_FD_179936 | JGI IMG/M metagenome (GOLD analysis project Ga0247760, IMG submission 179936) | Plant litter microbial communities from Arlington Agricultural Research Station in Wisconsin, United States - UWRJ-L171-409R-4 | ecosystem: Environmental > Terrestrial > Plant litter >...
GGCCGCGATGACATTTCGCGCGGGAGGTTGAAGCGAGGGAGGGGAGGGAGGTGGGAGGTGGCACGAAGGGATAGTCTCTTGATGTATCGGAACATGAGAGACTGGTTAGGGGAGTGAGCGTTTAAGACTGGGATTGATGTGTCGCGAGCGATGTTGAGTGGTTGGTTGAGATGAGAAACGGGAAGTGCGCGACAACGAGCTGAAAAATGACGTGCCGAAAACGGCTTGCTGCAGCAGGGGAGCCGCACCCCCGCAACCCCAACCCGTTTTCTCACATGAGCTAGCTTCATGATAGTTGAAATGCCCGCAACGCAACACCTCGAGACTTGAGCTCGTCTGGGGACATCCTCGGGTCGAAATTGATTATCTCTCCAGTCGATAGGTTTTTGAACTTTTGGAAGATTTCCGGGTCGTCTCCTGTTCTGTCGGTTTCCAGGCGCTCCCACCCTCGCAGTGGTTCCAAGCGTGGGTCATCCTCAGTCAGTTCTTCCGTAGTTTCGTTGAAAAACCGTTGCAAGGTAGTGTCCCCAACCGAGTCAAGATGGACACGAACAGTCCAAGGGCGAGGAAGCGGCCCGAGTACCGACGTGGCATCATGTAGGCCGTAAACCAAGGCTGTCCCGACCACATGGTACATTCCGTGAGCAGTTTCACGGAGAATCATGGGAGCATCATACCCCAAAAGTATCGAAACAACATCTCCTGCGACTCAATTAGCGTGGGGGGCCTGTTTTCTAGCTCTAGGAACAGATCTTACCAGGCTTGAGGCCCAGTGGCCCAAGACCAATGTAGCCGCCCGTCATTGCAAATAGCCTTTTCTCGTACAAGTCATACTCAAAGGATGAGAGATAGAGATCACTAACTCGGCTTTTCTCCTCAAGAGGGCCCTGTCCCCCAAGAATGAATTCTCGGCAATACGACTTCCATTCCTCGAAAGTGGGGAGTCTCTGCAGGCGGGGATGCCTGTCCTCGACCTTCATTGAGCAGATGGTCATGACCAGGGCGTCCAGGAGCGACCCGCCACTCGGGTATGGACTATTGAGGTCGGGCAGCTGCCAGGTCCTGACCACCTTGACCCCATCGCCGAGCCAACTGGAAAAGGCGTCATGGGGAGTGGAGATGGTGCCAACCTGAATGCCGACGACTTCGAGGACATCAGGGTCAATTTGTCGCGCTGTACAGCGGGACATGCCAGATGAGAATTGGCCAATAGCCACCATGGCCGGTTGTGGCATGATCAGATCGGGTACCCATGAGGGTGCGTTGATGGCACGATCATCAAACCCCATATCACCGCACCCACGAAGTACGTCAAGACGGCCAAAATGTTCGATCTGGGCCAATGTAGAGCGCTTGTAGATTTCGCCAACCTCTAAGGAGTAGTCGACCGGCATCCGTTTGCGTAGCCCCTCCGGCATCAAACCGAGCAAACCGAAGACCCTGTCGCGTTGATCAGAGCAGTTACGGTCCTCGATACTCTCCACGAGCCGCGTATGTGCGGTCGCGGCGTCATAGTTCGCCAGTCCCACAACGGTTGCTATTTCGCTCCGGATACTAGTATCCTGGGTGGGTAGGTTGTGTTTTGTCGAAAGACAAAGCACCGCCCGTCGAAACATCACCCAAAGGGTAGCGTCAGCGCCACACTGGATTATCGCCCTCGTGTTGGCCAGGTTGACCTCCTGCACAACCCAGACGCGGGTGAACCATACTCGCTGGAAGAGGCGAAGAATCGCGCGCCATGTTTCGTCGTCATATGGAAGGTCATGGCTATTAGCGTACCATTCCTTTTCGGCGGCGCCAGGAATGCCGATAGTGTGGGTTTGGCGCGTGACTTCAACTTGCTCCGCGAGATACCGCAGTGTAGACATGGCGAGCGCGCTCTGCCGGGAGCCAGGGCCGATCCAAATCACGACGCGGTGGGCGAGGCGGTAGATGTGCGGCATGCGCTGAACCTGGGCGTTGCGCTCGGCGATGTCTTGTTGGTTAATACAGATGGCGTCCACCCACAAGGTCCGCGTCCTGTTAGAGTAGCGGAGATTCTGCAAGGCGACATGCAGGTTCTTTGTGACGAGAATCTTGGACTGTCCGGACTTTGCCGGGTTCTCGATGAAGACGGCCTTGCGGCTGTGGGGCGATCCCCAGGTATAGGAGAGGGCCTCGAATTCGGGTGTCTCTGGCACCTCCAAAGTCGTCGTTAGGTCTGGTAATTTCAAGTCTGGGTTGCCAGGGTGTGTCCAGGAGGAGACGTCGAGGACATTGTTCGTGAAGATAAGGCGACCCTCCAACGTCTCGAAGACCTCCCAATCGGGCGGCAGCGTGGTCGCAACTTTCTGCAACGTCCGCTCATGCGAAGTAGCCACCGGTTCATCGTATTCGGGCAGCCGAGCATGCTTAATCTGAAGAACAACTGGCTCGCCTGGCTGGCCCGGTGACAGGACGACGAGCCGAATGTCCTTCGATCCATCCTCGAGTTTCTGGTATTGAAAGGTGTCGATTGAGCGGGTTGCAGCCGGCTTGCCGACAGTGCTACTATTGCTGCCGGTTTCGAGGTCGGGTGGAAGTCCCACCCTTGCTTGGTGGAGGCTGGCAGCCCGAGATCGCGTCGTGACCATAGCTTCCAGGCAGGTTTGTTTGCTCTTACCCTCAGTGACTTTTGGGAGTGATTTTGGCGCCGTGATTTTAGGCAACGACTCGGATGGAAACTGAGGTCGTCCGCCACCTGCCAAAACTGTGCGGGGTAGGTATGTGCGGATGTCTCCGCTCGGCCGATGCGGCCGCCTCTACTCCTGCCTTCATTCATCAAGGTGGCAGGAACCATCTCCAGCGTCCTCACCTGGCTACTGCTGGTCCGAGTCTGCAGTAATGGATTATGTCCTTCACGCGTTATCTCAGATCTTTACACAAAACAATCCTGTTGAACCCGCTCCCCCATGAACCCCGTAGTACGCCAAAACCTAACACAATCGCTACACTACCTACATACCTACCTACATGCAATGGTCTCTGTTGCGTGCGATTGCCTGCAGGTCCATCAAGTGTACCCACCAAAGATGCTCGCCGGACTGCAGCACCACAACCCCCTTTGATCCTCCCAAAAGCGAGCAAGTCGTACGAACCCTCTCTCCTTCGCCGCCTGAAAAAGCCTGTCTTCCAGACCAGCCTCGCGGATCAGATTTGCGCACTCCTCCCTCACCATGGCTGCCCCAAGCGAGCTTTCAAGAAATACTTCAAAAAGTCTCAGAAACTGGCCGTAATCTTCACCAATCCCTTGGAAAGATTTCCCGAGGATCAACTTTACCATCTCTCGACTGCCTTGAGATGCAGCAGTCTTGAGAATCGAGTGATTTATGGCCCCATCACCATCAGTGACAGCACCGTTCTGGAGTAAAATTTCCAAGCTCGATACCGATTCCCTTGAAACGACGAGTTGAAGGAGTTCCCCGCCATGCAGATGTATCACAGATGCTCGTTCATCATCATCTAGCGAGTCCAGCAAAGCCGACAGGATCGTTGCCTCGGCGGTGGACAGATCGTCGACAATGCGAACCTGGGTCCGCAATTGCAATGCTGAGTTACCGTTATCGCGTTGAAGCGGCTCGCTGACTGCGCAATGAAGAGGTGTTTTGCCGGGCGACCCATTGTCTCCGTCGGCTCGTACCCGGCAGTCAGCCCCAAAGTTGAGGAGGAGGGTTACAAGAGAGACATTCCGTGCCTTTGTCGCGTGATGGAGCGCTGTCAGCCCGTGACGGCCCGCGTGATCGACGTCGGCACCGGCAAGGAGGAGCATCTCGGCGACGGCCTCGGCTGTCTCGAACGAGCTGGATTGATTGCGAAGGGCGAGATCGAGGGGTGTTGTTCTCGAGAGGGATGAGTTCCTTTCTGAATCAGGGGCTGCGGAGTTTGGATTCGCTGGTTGGGTTGTAATGCTAGCTTGAGATGTGTCGAAGTTGAGAAGCTGCAAGACCGCTTGAAATCGGTGATACTCTGACGCAACGTGGAGTGCAGTGTATCCACGTTCGTCCGGGGCATTTATGTCCGCTCCGTGGTCGAGCAGGGCGGATATGACGTCGTTTTGGCTGGTTGGTGATGCTGCCGGTCCGACTGCCAGGTGAAGGGGAGTGAAACCGACGGGTGTCAAGATGTGTGGACTAGCTCCCGATATAAGCATAGCTTTCATGATCCTAGTGTTCTCGGAAATCGCCGCATGGTGCAGAGGTGTCCAGCCGCTGACATCTCGACGTCGGTCAAAAGGAGCAGTCAAGCGAGAGATGATGTTGATCAAGTCAAGGTCCATACAACACAGGAAGTTGGAATAACTGATCTCAACGCTCGTAGGACTTTGGTCGAAAGCAATGCCGGGATGCTCCGGGCCCTGGACCGAAATACAGAGTCCGTTGTTTCGTGTCATGTCGGCTTTGACATCTTCAAACAAGGGACTCAGAAGATGATTGACGAACTCCAGGCCGTGCTCAGCAGCGACTTGGAGTTCTTCGGCGAGATTCGGGGACCGTACCGGCAACAGGCTTTCTGGATTTCCGGGTCCAGTATACCCCAGGCAAGGTGCTATGAGAAGCGACGCGCCGTGTTCCATGAGGATCAATGCGATTTCCATGTGGCCAAAAGACAGCGCCCATGGTAGTGTTGCGGCAGGCTCGGCAATACCGAGGTTATTGACAGGCCTCTTGCCCCGAGGGGAAACATCGGCCGATTTGCCGAAAAGAACTCTCACGACCGCAGTTTTACCTCTCGCCGCGGCCAGACGAAGAGTTGTTGGGTTGGAGATTTGTTTCCCCTCGAGCATCACGATGCCCCCCATCGTTACACCAGCGTCGGCTCGGTGGTCTAGGAGAGCTCCAACAACCTGGTCGTGGCCCATGTATGACGCATAGTGCAAAGCGGTTGCGCCTTGATCACAAGTGGCGTCGACAGAGACACACCATCGAAAACATCGATGAAGCTCAAGTAAGTCGCCCCTCTGAGCTGCCGACAACAGTCTTGCTTCAGGCTCGCTAGCGGTCTTGGGATTATGGGTCGTGTCCAGGCAGACATAATCGGTGGAACTCTCCAACAGTCGCTGGTGGTGATCGGATGCTTCGTGAGACTCCTTGGGGGCCTCTGCAGACATCCAGATGTCGTCGCCTTCGTAGTCGTCGACAGGTGTGAGTTCCCCATCATCGGCGGGCGCCTCGCCGATATCCACGCCGACATCGATTTGGAGGGTGATCGCACTCTTTCCCTTCGCTCGAGCGTCGTCAGGACTGTCGAACTGGGTCACGGGCAAGTTTTGGTATGAGTCGTGGTGGGCTTGGCTCATATGGGAGTGACTTTCAACCACCATGCCGTCTGAAAAGAAAGGCCGCGGATCGTGTGACGGGCTGTCTGCACCGGTGTTGCAGTTGGAGGGCGTCTTGTATTGTATTCCGGGGGGCGTGGGGGCTACTAGGTATCAGCAGGCTGAGCGCGAGACTTCCATTGTGGGGTTGAGGAAGAAATCATGACACGGCAGGTGCATGCAGTACTGTCGGCACTCGAAGTACCGAGGTACTAGGTCTAGCGGGCAAGGTAAGTAGTACATACCAATGGTCAAATCTGTGGTCTTCTCTTTTCGCTTGCGCTTGGCTGCGTGGTCATACCGATCGAGTCGCTCCGATTCGATGTGATGGCCACGGACGACGAATTCTGTTTCCTTCTGCTCTTCTTCCATGCGTCTCTTTCGAATTTCGATCATCCCCGCCTTCTCCACCTCCGTGGTTTTCTTGCCGAGATTCCATGCCTTGATGCGAGTCTCGTATTGTTTTTTCCTTTCGAGGTTTAGATATGGAAAAGTTCATTGGCCCGGAGTTGGACTTACGTTGCTTTGAACCCGTGGTCTTTTTCCATGGTCTCCATGACCCGCTGCAAGGTCGTCTTGGGGGTTGTGTAAAGCCGCGTAATCACGGATCTCTGTGCTTCCCATGTTTCGTCGCTCCATGCCTGCAGCTGCATGGCAGGCCCGGCATTGTGATGTGTGTCCGATCCGGGATCCATGGTATTAACACAAAAAATGAGAGGTAAGGCTGTGACTGCCTGCTTGGAGGACTCAGGCTAAAGATAAGTCGAGGGGGTCAGAGGGGGAAGAGCAGATGTGAGATTTTGAGTTGTTAACCAAAATTTCGTCAACCGCCCGAGAGGGTGTGGGGGGGACGCGGGAGTTGGCATGCATCGGACGCTCCTCAAAACCACATTATCGTGCTGCGTCCAATCGTCTGGCTGATACAAAATCTCCTCGCAGCATGTCTGAAGCCAATGCAGTGATGCATCATGCACCGAAGCACACGACAGATTTGGAAATTTGTAAAACTCCGCCATTGGTTGGCCGACCCCATTCCCCCAATCCCAGCAGGCGGTGTGTGCTGCACGACTTTCTCCCAACGGCAATCTGCGGTTGCGGTCCAATGATAACAAAATCTCCTTGCATGGGACCCTCGCATCGGGATTCCAAAACGGCTCAGCGGGATAGCTTCAAGATAGTATCCGCCGTTTTGCTGGCTGTGTGTGAAGAGATGATAAAATCATATGCAAAGAGAATTTCGCACTGCAGGAAACACGAACCAAGCCGGGCCCTGGGGGATTCGGCGCATTTAGGGGCGATGCGCGATTGGGACTTGGCACATCACCCTTTAGCGGCTCGGGGAAGCTTTAGCACGTCTTTCCTTGGCTTCTCATGTTATGATTGACTACTGCCTACCCACACCTTGCCTGAGCTCGCCCAATCAGTACATCACTGTACGCATTCCTTGACGTAGTTCTCGAGATGCGGGAACAGTTGTCTCGATGTACTGCACCTGATATATGTTACCAACTTGACGAGATGTTGAAGCCGTTTTCGGCCACCTCCTTGTTTGTGAAAATTCGGAACGGAAATTGCCAGTGAGCTTACCCAGCTTTGGAATGGCGGTCTCCGTTGGAAACAATCGGTGGAGAACAGTCAACCCCGCTGTAGTACTTACTGACTCGTATTCCGTTGATGCTATTCAGCAAGGAACCTGTATAAAGCCCGAGTAGTAGCACCAATCTCAGTCGCACCGAAGCAATAGGTGCCCGCACCAAACACCTTTTTGTTTGGACTTTGAACAGCAATCCAACCGGCCATCAGCCATTCGAAGTAAGACCCGGTCAACATGACCAAGAAGTCACACAAATCAACACGAAGAAGAGGACCCACGGCAACAGAGTGGACCCTCCATCGACATGTCATCGAGTCCCTCTATCTTGACCAAGGCAACGGGCTCCGAGACGTGGCAGAGACCATGCGCTATACTTACGGTTTCTCCGCAACGTAGGTAAGAATCCTCTTCACTGGAGCGGGTGAGATATTGACAGCATGACATAGTCCGAGGCAATACGTGCACCGCTTCACCCGCTGGGGTCTGCGCAAGTATATCCCACACGAATCCATGCAGGCAATGGCTACCATCCGGCACATACGGAAGGAGAACGGAAAGAATACCGAATTCACATGGAACGGACAGCTCGTCGAAGGGGTAAAGCTCGATCGGTTTGTTGGAAGAGAAGCGTGTGACGCGCATGGTGATGAGGTCTACACTCGCGGTAGGTTCCTAGTGCGTCACAACACTAGCACCGGTTTCTCATGCTGACATACCCAGCACCGACACCCCAGGGAGTCCGTTACTGCACCCCAACACCCGAGGGGCTGGAAGTACAAGACAAAGAAACCACCGCCGGGACACCAAAGGAAGTTATCCCCCCGGATTATCCGCTCTCGCCTTTGAGTCATTCGCCATGCTCAAGATCTCAGGCTGAACCTGATTCCGAGTTCGTTGGAATCGAACATCACCATGATTTAGATCCATTCGTTTCTCCTTGGCTCCCAGGTTGGCATAGTGCACCGTCTCCCCCTCAGAGCGGACCGCCTTACCAATGGCCGTCACCTTGTGGGTGCCAAGAGTGCGCACTGCCGGTTCCAATTGACAGTATTGAGCAATTGGCGTTGGAACCCTTCTCCCAGTTGTCGTTTATCCCCTCTTATCATTGGAGCAGCCAGGCGCCAACAGCTCCCTTCTCGCACTACACCTGGGATGGTGTGAGTGAGGTCTATTTATGAGACTCAGAGGAAATATTATGTGGGTGAAGTGTGGCGACCAATTGAACCGCTCTTCTGTAGGATATCTCGATAGCCCACCCAAACTGAAAGTCAAACCACCCAAACCTCCTTCATCTCCGCCTCCTCATCACCCAACCCCACACCACCCGTCATGACCTCCGACAACTCCCCATCCGCCTCAAACAACAGCTCTATGTTGTACCCTAAAGTTGCCCTCAGCAATTCCCATATTCGTGTGTAATCCTGAACCGCTCCTGAGCTAGGGTGAGCTATGGGTGAGCTAGCCTGCACAGCCGTGTGGCCCAATTTTGGGCCCTCGACTAAAGTTGCCATCAGGAGATTCCGGTACGTTCCTCGGTTTATGCTAACCATACCGCATAGGGTGCGGCCACGTCAGCAGTGACATTAGTCGCAAAATAGGATTCTGCTGGCATGCAATGCAGCCTAGACGTTTGACTGTATGTAGTGAGGCGAAGTACGGAAAGGGCGGGGGAAGGGATGTCCTCGATTCTTTATTGCTCTCTCGATGATTTCCCCGTCACATATTAGGAAGTACTTCAACATTTGGCGTGATACTATGAATGAATTTATAAGGATACAGCTCCCTGGCATGCCAGAAAGAAACACACATTTGAATCACTTTTGGGACTCTGAACTTGCAGCGCAGTATTTCTGACGAGCCAAAGATATTCCTTTCGCTGCAGCCCAATCGTCCCTAGCCGCACTATAATTCGTTGGGTTGTTGCATTTGTCAACAGAGAGGGGTCAGTTGATTGCGTGGCAGTTGCGTCTGTGAGCCACCATGGGGTGCGAGTCATTTTGCCACACAACATTCATAAGCCGGAAGCAATAGGTCTTTTAAAGAGGGTATCTTGGCAGTGCTAGAAAATCAGAGAATTTTACACAAGGTGGATCAAAGCTGCTCTGCTTCTGACAGCATTGCCTATCTTGGGAATGCCCTCTCAAAGTCCGGCCAGCCCTTTGACTACTAGGCCTTAATTAAGTAAGCGCCACTTGTTACACACCATCCTATTGGTAGAATATGGCAATGCTGCTTTCGAATGTTAGCAAATGAAGACATTAGCGTACCTCTCAGTATCGCTTACCTGTCCCGGATTGCGCCGGCTGCGAGAGGTACTACATGCACTGCTCTAGGTGAACTGCTCTCGTCGGCCATCCCGCGAGCGGTGGGAGGTGCTCGAGCGGGAGGACGATGCGGCGTTCGACAAATCGCTACATTGGGTATACCAAAGACGAGGTCATGCTTTGGCGGCCGCCGCCGACTCGACGACCTCCAGCAATTACGTCTCAGCCCTCGCGTCCTCCCGCTGCGCGAGTAGCCACACGGCCGTCTCTAGCGCCTCGGGCGGCGACATGTCGGCCCGGATCTTGCCCACCTCCCGACCGTCCCGGCTACAGCCGTTGCGAGGACGGGGTACCCATCCGTATCCTCCTTGAGCAATAGCGGCGCCTCCATGCTGCGCAGGGGAGCGCCGCCGAGGGTGACCAAGTTTCCTGGCATCGATCGCCCTACAATGTGGCCTGGTCTCGTCACGTTGACCAGCCAAGGTTTGGTCCACCGCTGCCGGCCCAATGCAAAAGAACTTGGCAATGGGCTTAAGTACGCTGCATGGTGGCGCTGATGAGCCTCGATCCTGCGATGTAAATCAAACAGTGTTCGGTTTCCCCAATCCCTTGAGGGCCAAAGCTGCGAAGGCAAGCTGCGGCCTACAGAATGGTTGGCGGGCTGCCCAGACGTGATGGCTGTCAATAGAGTTAACAGCCCTGCCGCAAGCTGCCCGTGTGTATATTTTTGGCGCAAATAGCCGCCGCTCTATACCGCTCTTCAATCCGCCCTTCCCCAGCCCCACCAGCGATCGGCGGGTCGTCCCAGTCACAGCAGTACACTTGCCCAGTGCATCTCAGGCCAACGAGGGTGGCGCGGCTCGATGGCTTACCGCAATGCTTGCGTAGCCAGGCCGTAATATCGGGCCCCTCGACAAAGTCTGGGTCTGACTAGAAGAGCAGACTGAAAGAATGGCCTAGGGGTGGCTGATAGGCCGGGGGCTTGGTCGCTGAAGTGGAATTTGGATGGTGCCACCGTCGGCTGCGTGTGAGACAGCGACGACGTTGTGACCGGCGACATGGAGCGTGGGCCCATTAATGATTGCGTCGTGCAGAGGTCGCGAGATGGCTAGCTGCGAGGGGACGCTTGGAGATGGGACATCAGAGGGCTGTTTCTATTGGCCGGGGGGCAGTCCAAGTGTTAAAGTTGCCCTCGCTAGCCTCCAGTCACCCACACCACCCCTCGCCACCCTACTCAGGCGCTACTCAGGCGCTACTCAGGCAACGACCAGAGAAATCGCTAAAAATGGTTTTGTTGCACGGGCCCATGGTAGGTGCCATACTATAGTATAGTCTAGCCACTGCCCCTTTTATAGCGTTCGCAGAGCTTCGCTCTGCTTCCATCTTCTTTCTCCAATCAACCAACTTTCAGTCCATCACTGTTGTTTGGTTCAACAGGTTTAGATAAGTAAGCCGTACTCTACAGTTCTAATGGTAACTTTTGGTGAGGTCCCGGTGGCCCAAAACTTGGACCCCACCAAAACCCCTTTCCCTCCTCTTCTCTTTCCCTCAGGGTTATATAAAACTCAGTTTACGTCCCCTATTAGGTCTCTATTCTCCTCTCTTTATTTATCTAAGTGAGTAAACTTCACCATCTCAGCGCCCTTAAGCTGAGACACCCCTAAAAAAAAATACGCCACAAAAGGACATGCATATGCCAATCAACAAAACTCTTCAACCTAATGTTATCTATCAGGTTACTTGCTATATGATACATATGACCTTTGCTTGCTTTTTACCCGAGTCTAGTCGCTTCTGAATTGTTTTGACTGGAATATCCTCCACACTTTTGGAGCTCTTTCCGGTTAGTAAATACCAGAGTATGATGTCTTGGCGCCAGCGGTCCTCTCATTCGCACGCTGATGAGTTTATAGGTGTCCGATTGCGACCCGGGGCGAAGGCGTAGGACGATTGGCAAATAAAACCCGGATAGTAGCCAAATTTCATTACCAGTCCGAACTGTCCCTGGACACTTAACCAAATATTTGCTCCCTGTCTCAAAAGCAGCAAGTAAACCATAAGCGACTTGCTGGGAATCTCTGTAATCTTTGCGTAAAGGACGACTGATTACGCTAAACTTGACACTAGCGATAGTAGCTTTAGGTCGTTATGGCTAGGAAGCGGAACTTTATCGAGAAGGCTCGGGTTATTGATTAGTAGCTCGCCTGATTCTAATTTTTCCGTAGGCCCAGGCTTTCGCAGGCGGTGATGAAGCTACGGCGGGGGAAGCTAGTCCGGAACCCAAGAGGTGAGGCCTGAGGATAAGTATTCTCGTGTGGCGATTGCGTAAAAAAAATATGTCCAAGTTGCCGTTGGATATAATAATACGCTTTGTTGTACTGACAAGAAGCCTTTTGATGGTGTTTTTGTGGCTATAATTAACAGGAAAAGGCATTTTTCGTTGTGTTTTTCTGGGTTATGTTGCTTTATTGTTTGTTTTCTCTGGACGGTTTTTTGTTCCCATTTCGGTTTCCTTTTCCTACTCCGTTTCCCTACCTTTTGCTATGAAGGCGCCCATGTCTAGGGGTAGCTTTTCCATGTGCATGTGTGGGACTCTTACGGTTCGACGAAACGACATTTTTAGGTTATCGAGGTAAATACAATTGTTTTCGAGCTTGTACTTCGGCTTACTGGTGGTTGTTGAATTCGATGTTATTGTTGTGTTGTGTTGTGTTGTGCTTTGCGATGGTTGATGGAGAATCGGCGGGCCTTAAAAGTGGTGGGCTGGAGAAGAGGAAAGCAAAATGTATGTAAGATTTGTGGGAGGCGCAGCGCTATTCGTTATTCGAAGTAACTTCTTACGCGGAAAGGTTGACCTTACTCACCTTAGAAAAGAAAATGATGTCTTGGTATTTTCCTGCAGATGCTAGAGAATCTCCCTTACCCCGCTGCCCGTGTCGGCGCTTGAGAGCAGCCTCTTCTCCTATATTTTGAGCTGCATATAGAAGCCGGAATTGGGATAGATAAAACACTTGCTGCCGATAAAACGGCAAGTCTCGTGCAGCGTTACGCCGTGTCTCTACATCAGGTACGCTATCACGAGCGTCACTGAGCGCGAAGCCCTATAATACAGTGGACAAGGACTGCTGGGGGCTGCTGCTGTTGGTGCCGCCCTTTGATCCTTATTACCTACAATTTTGTCTCGTCCCGCTAAGGTCCTCTTGATAAAATTATACGCCTCTGGGAAATGTGTAATGATGTTTTCGTACTGTCTGTCTTTGAGGCAAATCTATTTGTTATTGATGCTTGCTGGGATTGTTGGTTGATGGCGTGCTGACGTTACTGAGAGTACATGTTTGATGTTCAGCTTGGTTATGATCTCGTGGGATTTTGTATGTGCTATTGTTCTTAGGTAAAGTCTGGGCTCGATCAAAGTCGGTAGTTTATTCTTCATTATCGGTAACACCATCTTGAGCAAACCCTCCGAGCGCCGTAGGCGGTCGACCCCGTTTGTTAGAGACGTGGCAACTATCCGTTTAACAGCATCGATCGGATCACCCCCTACCTGGCACCATGAGCAGACATTCCATTGTATGGTATCAGCATTATAATTAAAGAAGAAAAAACCCTAGGCTATATGTGTTAGGTTTGTTGTTTTAGCGCGTTGCTTTTAGTTATAAGTAGCGGCTCAAAACTGGGCCATCATGACTTATTGCAGGTAAAGGCCCAGAAATGGGAGCATTATCTCATTGGCCGCGCTGGAGAGGCTAGCCGAGCCTTTCGGTCGCAATTGTTCTCACTTCAACTTATCAGCCTTAGTGATAACCACAACGCAAACTCTTTTACACCCCTCAGTACAGTGCAATGTTCTGACAGAACCAAGAGCGAGTTTGAGGCTTCGGTTACAATCGGCCTTGAATCTCCAAAAAAAAAGCCGCGCTTTCTGGGTATGTTTAAGAGCCTAGGTCGGCACTAATTTGGCGCATGATTGTACGGCGATGAAGCGAAAATTGAGATATCGCTGGTCCGAAATCGGACATGGACATCGCAATGAACTTCACGTTTTTATCACATGTGCTGTAATCTGACATCCAGCATCAGAGTCTGCCAAACGACATGTTGGTAAACGGGAAGAAGTGGGGCTACGCTTGGCGTGGCATGTACTGGTATATTCTAAGACATCCAACTTGTACTAGTATACCATGGGACATCCTATCGGTGCTGCCTAAACTTCGAGCTGATGTACCATCCCAGGGCATGTACTAGTATATTCTGTGGCCAAAATTCTGGACCGTGATCCATGATTCGGGCCCATTACCGGCATGCTCGAGCAGTTTCCAACCGCGGTCCCAGATCTGGGCCTTAACTTGTCCGCTTTCTCAGAATTCGAGCTACCCTTTAGTATTAATCACATAAATACGTAACCATTCTTAGAGCTCATTGCACAGCGTTTAAATCACTCCCAACTTCCTAGCTAATTAGAGAGGATGCATACCAAACAGTCGAACAACTCTCCAGGCCCTAACAATTCTTCAGATGGCACGTTAGCATCCATTTCAAGCACCGCTAAAGAAGGCCGCATCCTCAGAACAAGAATTTTGACATTACGGTACAAGCGGAGAATTCTCCACAGAAGGGTGGAGTACTTGATTCAGTCACTAGATCAGCACAACGTCTGGGTATTAGCTCCTGGCCGGCACCACGCCTCATCGAGATCCCTTGAGATGTGAGGTACGAGTTTAATGAAGTCAGATATATATAATTGAAATACCTTACAGACAGTTTTTTCAGCTTTTTTTTTCACCGTTGCCCGGTAAGAGTCTTGGGATATCTCTTTTTAATAGGGAAAGAGAACAGCATATCAAATGTGTTCTGAGAATTGAGCCCCATTTCCTTATTTACGTCCTAAAATTACACTCTTCTTTTGTTTTTCAAGAAGTGCCTTCACTTGGCCATAACCAACAGATCGCCGTCCGCCTCTGGCCCGAGCCCGGCCCACTCATCGAACCTCGCCAGCAGACGCTTCATCTGTCAAGAAATGTGGGTGGTGGTGCCTTCATCCCTTCGCATTCCATGCGAAGGGCCGAAGAGTTCGTCGGCCCTTCCACAGTCAGTTCTCTCTCCCTTTGAAGCCATTCAGGAATACACGCTGACACGCATCTTATGTATATATCAGCGCCTTCGGCGCTTTAGATATCCTTCGATCAACAAGACACTTTTCTTGCCCTGCGGTACCTGGATTACGTGTGTGCAACATCATCTTCAGGTCCGCCAGCGCGCAGACGTTTCGGAGATCCTCGGAGATGAGCAGTACCCCATGGCGTACAGCGGAGAGGCGCCCCACCAGTTCCACTCCAAGATCGGTGATCGTGTTAAGGTCGAGGGTGGCCCGTTCCGGGGTGCCGACCAGTTGCGACAACGGCAGCCGTGCGCTCGACCTCGCCCGAGCCGAGCTGGAACGGGTTCGCGGGATGGCGTAGGCCGCCCGGGACCCGTTTGTCGGTCCGGTTCTGGCTGTAGTGGGGTGACACCTTGGCCGATGACTGTGACGCGTGGTCCTGGCTGGAGGAGGTCATTGTTCCTAGCGGGGACGGGTCGGTCGGGTGTGAGGACACCGTTACCATGGGGCAGCCTTCCCTCACGGCCAACGAGAAGTACAGGGGTGGAGGGAGAAGTCTTGAAGTGTGTGGAGTTGCGACACATGTAGCTCAAGCCATGACTGCCGAATCCCGAATGCGACTCCCTAGGCGAGTCCATCAACCAGCCCTCGACATCCCTCGCGGTCCGATACACCCTTAGCCTCCCTCCGCGGCTGCGGTCACAGCTAGTACATGTAGGATATCGAATTCGCCCGTCAGGTCGTAGAGGAGGTGGCCGCACGCAAAGTTCTGCGAGCTCGAGTGAGGGGGCGAACCGGTTGGTTGCCCGCCGTGACCGACCACACTGAGGGCAAAAACGTGTTCCGCGCCAAGATTCGTCGAGTCGCGGCATGCCGGGTCACTCTCCTGCCCTTCAGTCTGCGCGCGATGCCTTCTACAGAACAGGCCTCCACCCTGTTTTCCCTCGACAGCCTCGAACTTGCCTTTCTCCCGCAAGCGGTCACCCGAGTTATCTTCGTGAGACCCGGTTCTCGTCCCTTGTGCCAAGTCTTGGTCCCGAAGAGTTCCATGAAGCTCGGCCATACTCGACACTTGAAATGCGCCTCCCGAGCTTGCGCCTTACTGCCTTCGAGACTCAGTGGCAAGACAAAAAAGCGCGACCCTGAGCTTCAGGGCCCCGCACTTGTGGCTGCTCCCCACCACTGGGTGGCGCCAGATAATGGTTGGAGCAGCTGAAAAGTCCGCTGCGTCGGGCGCAACACTGTCACTTCGGTCAGCGCCGTGGCCGGGCGCGCGACGTTTCAGACGGGAGGTTGTCGTTGTTACCAAGCGGCTCGGCTATCTGGGGATTCCTCCCGCTACGACGCAGATGTTTCGCATCGGGAAGCAGCGCGGGGCAAGGGAGTATTATACTAAAGGGACAGTCACCACAGTGAAGTACCAGACCAGCTCGCGCACATACTTGTGGTTGTTGACGACGCACGCATCCGGCTTGCGCTCGGCTAGAACTCTCCTCGCGCCAGCCTCAACCGTCCTCCCTTATCCTGCGCTGCCCTCCGCCTGTCAAATCCTCGCCACGTCTGCCCTTTGGTCGCAAGAATCCACCCCGACATAGGGCATGTCATTAGGGGGCCGAAACTCGGCACACGATACACAGTGACGAGAACTGGGCCACGGTCGATCGAGGCCAGGAAACATGGTAACACTCGGCGGTGCAGGAACCAACACGTCGTAGAGCGGCATGACCAACCAGTCTACTCGGGCTGGTCGTGGCTTTGATCGAGTCGAAGATACTAGCTTGCGGAGACTGGTTGCCTCGCCGTCGTCACTGAGGCCGATGCCGTCATTGTCGAACATTCCGAGGGCGAATCACGCGCGAGCTCGGGCTCAAATATCTCTGGATCGACTCGCTCTGCATCCTCCAAGATTCTCGCGAGGATTGAGAAAAGGAATCCGCCAAAATGGCAGCATCTACAGCAACACCTTCCTAACCATCAGCGCCGGCGCCTCCACTGATAGCGAGCAAGGGATCTTCACGATTCTAGCACGCAACCTATCTACATTGACTGTCGGGCCCACGAAACCCCTTCAAGGTCCCGCAATTCATAGAAGTCAGAGCATGATGCTTCTAGGAACTATCACTGTCCTAAGCAGCCCTTACATGTCATAAGTGTGAGACACTACTCTGTGGCTTCTCAAATTCGAAGTTTATCTCGATCTATTCCTGTTCAACCTTGCAACCTCTCCCGAGAAAAGTTGTGTACCAAGTTCAATCTCCGCTAGAAAAAACGATGTCTATAGAGTTAACCGCAACCGCCAAGCTGGCTAGGAATCCCAATTTGGCTCGTAATATATTAACGAGCAAGGGAATCACTGCCCTGCCAAAAAGAGCCTTCACCACCGGATTCTCAGCCATTCACATACCAGCCGGCCTACCCTCAAAGGGTTCAGTGACACCCAAAGCTCGGATAACTTCCACAGCGCGTCTGACAGCTGGATCCCAAATAGCGTCCGCATCCCACGGCCCTCAGCAGTTGAAGGACCGGGTCGTCCAGTCCCGAATTCACCACGAACGCGACCGATTTATTACGTCTATCCCGCAGGACCTGACGCAGTCGTGGAGCCCGGAGAACCGTCTGGCTCGCTGTGCAAGCGGACGACCCGACGGTGCGTTTAGCGCTTCAAAGTGGTGCGGAAGGTGGAGGGCCGCTGTGGCTTGAGCCTGTAGTAACCTTGCGATTTCGTTGTCGGCCATCTGCGAAGGTCGGTCTTGTTGATCGGGGCTTGCCAGAGCAGGCTTCTCGGTCTACACCGGCATCCCGCGTTTTTGACGTCTTCCTACCCGGCTGCGCAGATCCCTCGCGATGCCCGCAGATACCTGGGGGATGAGGTTTCAATTAAAGAGCCCGCACCGCCTCTTAATCCCTTCCCCGCCCCTACTATCTTATTATGCCCACCTTCTACCAGTACAATCCCCCTTCCTCCCTCTTATCCACTATAATGGGTTGGGACTGGCTTGAATGGACGGGGCTGATGGCCTGCAGGCGCAGAGATCAAAAACCGAGGTGTGTTGGCGTGTTCGAGTCCGGCTCGACGGGCAGTACGACGGCGAGAAGGAAGAGTAGAGCCTCGATAGCGTTAGGCACGGGGCCTCGTCAGTGCCTCGGTCGTGACGACGAGGGCGGGGAGGCGGCCGAGAGGGTCAATGGAGCGGATGTGTGTCCGTTGTGTGGCTGGAGACCCTGCTGGCGCGTGTCTTATCAACAAGGTTGTCCTCCAGCTATCATTATAAACATCACCGTCAAGGATCGCCTCGTGTTTGGTAGCTGCGCTGCATATGTTGCCCTTTTCTTTGCCCCACCTCCGTCTTAGCCCGGTTCTCGTGACTCCGGTCAGCCATGTTTTGGTCCAAGAGCCACTATATGTCATCCGATGGCCATGCCAGCCACGAGTCGCCAATTCGTTCTCAGATCGGTAGTTCCTCCATGTTTGGCTGTTGAGGGAAGACGAGGTGGAAGGCCTGCTCAGTAGAAGGTACATCGCGCAACATGAGGAGCGAGAGGACGACGCGGCAATGCCACGACCGCGGGGCTTACCCCACGCTTGCCCGGCAGACTAGGTCGTTGTCCCGCCAGCTCGGGTTGCAATTTTGTGGGCGTCGACACGAAGGCAGCGGTATCGAGGGAGAAATAGGAGACGGGTTGGGGGGGGGGCGAATATTGGGCTCTTCTTTACGGATCGACAGGTTCTTTCAGCGCGGGCGGTGGGAAGGCGATCTGCAAATCGAGGTTGAGAGGCACCGGTCTCGAGCAGGTCATAACAGTGGTGGCGAACAAGTTCGACAAGCATGGGTGAGGTGGCGTCTGCGGGATCCAGCGGCTTTCACTTGAGGGTGGGGTGGTTGAAGGTGTGGGGCAGCGCCGACTGGCCGTCGCAAGCCGCTCGCATTCTCAAGCGCAAGCGCTGGCCGTTCCGCTGTCCGACCTGCCAAATTTGAGGCGACGCAACCGCCGACGCAACCCCGCGCCGCCGGTGCTATGCGCCAACCGACTGACTCCTAGGAACGGCTCCCGGGAGAAGCAGAGCTAGGGGCGGCAGGTGTATAGCCGACGGTCGCAGGGCGGGATTCGGAACATCGCGCATGGTCCAGAAGGCGGCCTTGTCCAGTAGAATCCGAAACCGGGCCGTATCTGTCGCAAACAACCACTGCAGCGAGTCTTTGGGCGAGCCTGCCTCATCAACGAGGGGTTTCCTTCGATCGCGAGCAGCTAAGGGCTTTCAGCCGCGCCGCCGCCGAGTAGGTGGCCCTCATCAAATCATGCAGACCTGCTCTTGCTACTAGTAGCCTTGGCACCGACGCGATGGATGAGCGCTTCGCCGTCAGCGCCTGTGCTGCTACTTCAGACGCCTGGGTCGCGGGAACCGAAGGCGGGCGAGCGGTCCCCAACTCCCCATGACGAAACGTCTGTTTGGATTGCGGTGACGCGCAGTGCGGGTTTACCAGAAGACTGGCGCATCTCTTATCTCTTATCATTGTCGCGCTAGGAAAAAACTTCTCTAGGCTTGCAGGCTGCTCGCCATCACACGACGATTGTGTTCAGAGTCCATCACGCATCGCTTGCGTGACGTGACAAAGGCTCGGAACAGGGAGGGTGAGGCTGGTGAGTCAACAGGAGAGACCGTGCCGGCAAGCGGCCCGCCAAAGAAAGCCTGGAGGAACTCTCCTGGTGTTTCTCGGCAGAGAAACGAGGGGAATATTCAGATGTGGAGGCCAGCAAATTCACCTCTGTAGTCGTGCAACCGCCGCAGCCCGCTATACCGTTTCCGGCTGCCGCTAAGCCTCTCTTCAGCAATTATGCCTGATAATTAGTTGTGCCCGACCCGGTTAAAACGACCGTATGCCCTGATAGAACGACCGTATCTAACCCGTTTTGGAAGAGCCCCACCCTGCACTGATACGTGAAGTTGCTCTCCAGCGGCGCACAGGTAAGACCACCCACCAAATGGAGTGCTTTGCAAGCCCCTTTTGCGATTGAATCGAAGGCTTTCCAGATGGAAGCTGCGTATGAACGTAAGTAGCGTAGCAGATACGCAGATAGGGTTTGCTAGCGTGCAAAGTGGGAAGGTTATTTCGTAGCATGGGTGCGTTTGGTATAGACGCGTTGGAGAGCAGGTCGGTCACGCATATAATGACCTGTGCACAAGCGCCCTGTGACGCGCCTATCTGCCCAACTTACTTGCTTACCAACCTTCTACCAACCTTCCTTGCACGCTACAGCGCATCGGATACAACCAGGTCCAAGGCTTCTGGTGGGTAGGTAGGAGGCAAGGTAAGTAGGCTGGCTGACTTGCTTGTGGTCGACCGACCCCCGGTGTTGGTAAAGTCGGCTAATACGTGCCTGGGCCTTGGTTATGGTGTGGCTCGTCCAAAAACGGCTAGATACGGTCGTTCTATCGGGGCATACGGTCGTTTTAACCGGGTCGGTTGTGCCGGCCCGATAAGCGATCCCGATAAGCTGGCATGTGATTTGAAGTGGCCAATCGGAAACTAGAATCGTTCCGATACAGCTTAGCCAAGGCCCGCCGTCCGCTTTTCCTTTGGTTCGTACCGAGTGGACCACAGTTTGTGTACGCTGTCGGCACACCTTGCCCAGGGGAACCACCTATTTTCAGGGTGATGCGCTTAGAATGATCACGAATTTGAGGCGTACAGTACAAGATTCTGGAACATTATCCTTTCGTCAGAAAGCTATACGAGATCTCCACTGCCTTCCTAAGGGGTCTTTCAAAAAGTCGCTAAAACTGACAAGACCGATAAGAGAAAAAAGGGTCGTCACGTGACTCTGTCTGACAAAGGAACATGTCGCTTCGATGAGGCCAGGAAGCGCCCCGGAGCGTTAGTGCAGGGCCGCGCTGACGCGCCTAGTAAATTAAAGGAGCCCCCCGGGCCCCTCCTGTGGCACGCTATTTAAAGCGGAGGGTCTAATTCTAGCAAAATAGAACATACGGTTGCTAGGAGGAATCTGAGGCCGGTTTGTTCGTTGTTATGTATTTCCGTACGCTTCTACAGCGGTCTTCGCTTCGTATCTCTCATTGTCACGTGTGACGGAAGGAAGTGGCAAACTTAAGTGTTCTAGGAATGTTATATGCCCAGATGGTCCCAAAACTGATAGGCATGATGACGGGTAATTAAAAGGAAGCACAAGACCCCCGACCTAGCTTCGTAAACGAGGCAACTTCAATGCAGTTTGATGGGCCCAAACCACCTCCAACCGATTGGCGCGTTCTTCCTCTTTCTTCCCCAACTCCTCAGCCTGGTTGAGGGACCGTGCAGCTATCTTTTCCACCTTATGAATGATCGCTCTCCCGATGTCGACGAGATCGAGGGTGCCGGCTGCCCGCTGGCCAAACGAATATATAGAGAGCTGATGAATCCGAATATTTGCCCTAGGTTTGAGGAGGTGGCTGAGGCTTGGCTGCCCCGCTACCGTCCGACTTCGTCTTTTGAAGGCCAACCGTGTTGCCGACTAGATTCAGCAAGAATGCTTCGAGAGACTTTTGCCCAGTCAGGACATACAGCTCGTCGAGTGCAACGTGGTTACCCCTCTACTCACGGTCTTACTATCTATTTTGTGTCCTTGTCGCTGTCAGGCAGAAGCAAAACGCGTAGTCTACAGTTCGAATGCCCGCAAAGGAACTGCGAGGGGCTACGGAGGACATTCACAAGACAGCAAGATCTTGCAAAGCATTTTACGACGTGAGGCTCCCAACCCTAACGTTGATATATGGTGCTTATCGTGGTTTCTAGATTACATCTGTAATGAGCTCTGTCAGTACTGCTCCACCCTTTTCATCCGAGCAAGCAATTATATCTCGCATAATTATACATCGCAGAGCGATAAGTCTCGCCATATGACCGCATCTCTGCCTCTTGGTAAAGCCAAAGGCCATTCGCTTTGAAAGCACGGTTAAGGTGTTCCTTGAGCTCTTCTGAGGTTGGGATGAAGTCTCCTCCACCACCGTTGCGCAGGTCATCGAGAATCGGAAATACGCTCTCGATTGGACTAAGGTCAAGGCGATCGTGTTGTGAGGGGTTCCCTTACAGTTCAAGGCCGTAGTATATAGTTGTCATGAGATGGCTCTTTTCTCTTCCAGCAAAACTCTAGAAAATCAACACTCGTCCCACCGGCCCTTTACCCCCACGGATGTCGGGCTTCTACCCTCTTCCTCAGCTTCTAATTTTCTTTTTTTGCGCCTTCCGAGAGCATTTTCCAGCGCTATGCGAATGATCATCGCAATACCGTGGAAACTTCGAGCTTCTGCGATATCTAAAGGCGTCTCGCTCTCCGCATTTTGGATCCCAACGTCCTCGGCTGACATCTTCTCCAGCAAATACTGTACCATATCCTCGCGACCATTTTCAACGGCATGATGTAATGCTGTTTTCCCAGTATCATCCTGAACACGAAGGTTGAAACCTCGCGAGATCAAGCGCTTCATGATGGTCACATTTCCCTGCGCCGCAACAGTACCAACTATGGTCTCCACTTTGCCTTCATTAACTAGTAAAGTAAGGCGTAGTGGTGAGTCACCATGGATGAGCAACTCAACCATGTCTTCGTCTCCTTTGCGTATGGCCAAAAGAAGGGCTTTCGCTCTTGAAAACGGTGTTGAAGCGTGTTGAATGAGGGTTCTAGCGAAGTTATGATGGCTGAGGACCGCAGCTATCGATAGGGCGATTTGAATCTGAATGACAGCATCTGCCTCATCTGCCGACAGGATCGGCACGCTGTGTTCATTGCCACGGAGCGAAGCAATCATTAAAGGTGACCATCTTTGGTTTGCGCACAGTTGGTCGAGGTCATCTATGACGTCCACCACGCCATCTCCAATTGGATTCTGTGTATTTATCGCCATGCGCGCAGCCACCTTGACCATGTGAACGTCGTACTGCTGGGAGTTCTGGTTTCCGCATATTTTGTAAACTCCTTCGATCATGTCTTCTTTGGGCGAAAGGCAAGCTCCTATGGTGGCCACAATTGAACAGTCGGTGAAGTGACTATTGTCAGCACCACCTCCGGTTCTCTTGACTGCATTGAGCAGTAAGGAGACAGTAGAAACATGGCTCGAAGGTGCTGCCATCAGCAATGCACCGAATGGTCCCGGAGGAGACATAGCGTCTTTGTCAACAATGAGAGCGGCCACTATCTCGGTCATTCCTGCACAAGCTGCGGCTGCTAATGCACAATGCTTGTGCTTCCGATCCGGTAAGATTTCAAGGACCTTGAACAGCAGCCTAGACAAGCCAAGGTGCGCCGAGATCGACACAATGCCGGGAGCCTCTTGGCCACGCAGCTGTTCCTGGAGCCGGTGAATTCCAAGATCTCCTAGCATTCCAAGGACGAGACCGCCTTCGATGCTGTTCAAAGCCCTCCAGGATCCGAACACTCTAGAATTTTCGTTGAGCATCCACGGGAACGCTGATGGTGCAAAATTTTCCATCCCAAGGTCAGCATGCTGTAGCCAATAATTCCCAGCGTAGTTGAGGAATGGATAGACGTCGCGGAAAGCCTCGAAAGTTTTCGATCGTACACACATTTTCTCGATGATGGTCCACAGTTCCAGGTATCCTTCTTTTCTTGCCGCTTCATTCAGTGCTGGTTCTCCAACCTCGTCTGGATCCACGTAATCATTAAGGAGCTGTTCCGCTTGCCGATCAAAGCCACAGGAAGCTAGATAGCTATTGCTTTATGAGCAAAAACACTAATAGCATAGAGCATTTTCTTACCATGCACATTGTGACGCTATGTTTCCATGTCCCACTGCGCTTCCAAACCATTTGGTTAAGTACTGTCTCGCGCTCGTGTGAATCAGGACAACACCATCATGAGTGGCATCAACTCGTAAAAAGTTATGACAGATATTTACCGCAAGTTCAACACTCAAGTCGTTAAATTCAAACCCAACAACATGGTCGGCGGCTGTTATAGCTGTCCAAAGCTCCTTGGATGTGCAGGGTCGGAACGAGAATGTCGTCCAGAGCAGTATATCCATTGCAAGAGCTGCTACGTCGGCTTCCTGGTCCCGCACCAAGGACAGCATTCGGTCGTATTGCTTGTTAAGCTGTTTGGGATAGTTGTCGAGTATGTGGCGAAGGCGATTCTCCGATGAAGCACTACAGAGTACTGGTATCTGAAGTCCAGCCCAAAGAAACCTGTGATGTCAACTTTGCGTCCTTTCTGTGTCGGGTTGTGAGACTTACATGCCGCAGGCATCTTCGGTGAGGCGATTCTCGATGTCCAAGAAGAGTTCATTTGTCACTTGGCCTTGCAGCAACCTTCTCTGTGCAATGGCTTGAGATAACTCGGTCTTCACGAAGTTTCGTATGTCGGCAGAGTTCTTCGTAACGTCGACAACTATTTGCGGATAGCGACTAAGCTTGGTAGCTATATCGTCCTTGTTTCGGCTAGTCAGCAGTAGCTTCGGTGGCGTAGTATCGTGTTGTAGAAGTCGTAGTAATACGTCTAGAAGACATCCACGTTCGTCCACAGAGCATTCGTCCAGACCATCTATGATATATGTTACGCTTAGGTAACAAGGGTGCAGGAGCTGCAGAATATCACAAAGAGTCTTTAGATTAGGTCGATGCCTGTCGTTACCGGATTGTCGGGCTCTCTCATATAACTCCTGTACACTGTCTGGTACTGGTTGTTTCAGGTTCAAATGCAGCTGTGTAGCGAGGGAGGCGATGGCTGCTTCGACTGTGTGTTGCTCCATATCGCCAGCATTACAATAGAAGTATGCCAAGGTGGTATTGGGTACCAAACTTGATTTGACCTTGTTAATGGCAGCAGACCTAGACATGTTAGATATGCTAGGTGTTACTCAACCTGAGAACTTACGCTAGGACTGATTTTCCAACCCCAGCTGCATCCATTAGTTAGGGGTCACGCCCAAGAAGGACGTACTTACGTTCACCATATACCCACAACACACTTGCAGTAACAGACAAAGTCCACGTCTTCCAACTGCCGTCCTCAAAGATCCATTCGCAAGTGCCCACCGTTTGCGGCATTGCCTCGTGGATGCGGTCGTAAGTAGGTGCAGACAGCCAGGCTGTAATTCTGGCTCGTTTTTCGATACCGTCAGGATCCATTGCGGATATCTCTCTCTTGAGTCTGGCCAACGCGTTCATTGCACCTTCGCCGTACAGTAGTGTCATGTTGATACCAAATATCCCTAACAAACAATATGCCTGGTCCTCTTCGCGTGTAGTTTGGCGAGATGCAGCCCAAGAGAATCGTTGCTTGATGGTGAATGTGCTTAGATCGTTGTTTCGTAGTGCTGACCCCTCGATCCTTGTGATGTTGTGGATGTGCTCTTCTAACGTAGATTTTGTGCCGAGCAACTGTCCATCTTTGGTGAAGAATTCGACAACTCGAGGAGCGATAAGCTCTTGCAGAGTCCATCCGCGCTTGAACCACCGGCTCTTCTCGAAGTTTGACAACCATGAGTCATCTAATGACGGAACATCTACAAGGTAGGCATAACATTTGACCGAGTTGTGATACCATCGAAACATGGAAATGATGGCCTCTTGAAGCTCAACGTTGTTTGCCTTGTCAATGCAGCATGTGTCGATCCAGAAGTATTGTAAACCATCGCGCCAGGCTTGACTTCCGCAGAATCGGATCTTCTCGTACCCGAGTTTCTTGTCCGTGCTGTCCGGTAGGACTGTAAAGACATCCGTCAAGTCTTTGAAGAGGACCTCTTCACTGCTCCATGTGTGGGAAAGTATCGCATATGGGGGTATCTCGTCGTCAAGAAAGTTCTTCGTTAGGCGAATCTCGCCACTGGCGTTGCTTTCTAGAAGGCGCATTGTACCGAGCAGGTTTAGGTTGTCCACACAGCCGCTTCAAGAGCAGAAAGCTTGCGAAGTTTTTTCCTCGAGGGTGAAAATTAGGGTGCGGCTGAAGTCACGAGGGCCGCAAGCCGGCTCGCTAGGCAGCGACAGACTAAGCCACATGCTGTTGGTCCGGAAATATCCGTGCGCCAAGGTTTGGCGGAGCACTCAAATCCAGCAGCCACGTGTTGGATCATGTGCAACAACCAAATGTGGCAATTAAGTTGGCACGTGCATCTTTTGTCCAGGCAGAGCCTTACGGGAGGGACCGTGCCTCCACACGATTTCGCGGCGAGCGCCGCAAAATCGCGTTCCGGCCCTTGGCTGTTTGGGGTGCTGAGAGCGCGAGACTGACGCGTGGTCATGTGCTGGGTCATGTGCTAGTACCCCCAATCAAGTTGGCCCGTGCTTTTTGTGTCATGTCGAGCCAGCAATGAGTAACAGGAGGGACCGTGCCGACGAGCGGCCCGCTAAAGAGGAACTGCTGTTCCGGTGTTGTTCTGTGAGGAAACAAGGCGATACAGTAGTACGTCGTGGAAAGACGCCACAACCCGCTATATCCGTTTCGGCAGCCAAGCCCCGCGGGCAATGTCAGGCAATTGGCGTTGACCAAGATCCCTGAATGTCAACCTACCCGAAACCCAAACGATTGGTTCTTCCTAGTCTAGATGTCTAGTGGCCCGTACGCTGCCGTGACCACAGCGTTAGGTCGCAAGACGTAATCGTAGGCGTATCAATGCGGAGCTAAGATTTATCCTATCAATAACCACTCTAATACTCTAATGCCAACACGAAAGTCAAACCTGTGACGGGCTGAGCCCTGGTGCGGCCGTGGCGCTGGATCCACGGAGCCAGAGGTGGAGCGGAGCTCCACCGGCGACCCCCTAACCCCTGAATGAAGCCATTCCCAAAACTACCGATGTGCGCACACAGACCACAGCACCAAACCTCAACAAGGCATGCGACGGCTCTGGAATCTTCTGCCTCCCTCCGATCAGAACAACGCAGTCGTGTATATAAGCAAGAGGACCTCTCACGAGGCCTCTCCTCTCTTTCTCTCTTTCCTCATGTTCTGCGTCTTCGTAGAGTAGGCCTAGCTAGTTGCAACACACTACCCTGCCCGTTACAACTATTGAGTTAAGATAAGATAATAACGTTTAACAACTAAATAAATAAAACTAAAGTAACCCGCTTAAGAAGTATCTTAGCTTAAGGGTAAGATTTATCCACTTTTGTAAATAAGGAAGACGGCAATAAAAAACATAATATGAGACGTAAACTGGGTTTTATCTGACTTTGGGGGGAGGGGGAGGGAAGAGGAGCGAAATGGATTAAAAGGGGCCGGGGGGTCCTACTTTTGGGCCACCTGTGTCCCAAAAACCGGGACCTCGCGAAAAGTTGCCATTCGAACCGCAGAGGACTACTTACTCGTCTAAACCATATTTGGCGATTTCTCTGATAATTTCCTGAGCAGCGCCTGAGCAGCGCCTGAGCAAGGTGGCTAGGGGTGGAGCGGGGGACTGGGGCCGGTGAGGGCAACTTTAGGGTAAAACAACACCACCTCTCCACAGCAACTATACGACCCGTCGCCCTCCATCCTCAGCAAAACCGGCAACTTCACCTCCTCCAGCACCCAAACCTCATCATCCAACGACGCCATCCCCAGCGTGACCGCATATTCCCCCTTCTTGCACCCCCACTCCCTCCCCGCCCGGGACTAACCCCCATTTCCCCAGCCCTTCAAACCCAGCTATATCACCCTCGTCTTCATCCAGCACGTACACCATCCTCCCTCTCACCTTGAGATCAACCCTCGTTTCATCCCCCCCGTGCGTCCGAAACTCAGGAGTTATTTCCGTTCCGTTGCTGGCATTGAACAGCGCAGGATCAACCTTCTCCTTGCCAAGCGAGGAAATATACCCCCAAAGCTCATCCTCCTCTTTCATGACTGCCCGACTCGTCCAATCAGGCACCCAGCTCGGGAGGAAGGTCCCTAGCCCGTCCCGTCCACGGTGGACATGTCGGAGGATGTCGATGGTTTTCTCCTGCTCGATGATCTTCTGTGCTGTTTCGAGGAGAACGTGCACCACCGTATTGGAGCTGGTGTAGTCTGGGGTGATGGGGAAGGTGTTTTTGGGGAGCAGGCCGAGGAAGGCGTAGATCCTGTCGCGCGGATCGGACGCCTCGCAGTGCCGGGAGTGGGAGAGGAGGGCCTTGAGGTCGGTGTGGCGCTTGTTGGTGCCGCGGCGCTTGATCTCGATCATGGAGAGGGCGCTGGAGTGAGACTGGGAGGGGGGGTTGGTGGCGAAGGCGGCCTGCCAGGTTAGGAGGTCGGACTTTGTTTTTTCGAGGTGGAGGCGGGTTTTTTCCATCATGGAGAGGAAGGCTTTCTGGACGGGGATTTGCTTCGGTTTGGAAGCGGCGAAGTGGGTTTTGTGCGTGTCAAGGACCATGGACCGCAGTTGGTCTGGGGTGTAGAAGCGCCGGGGAAGAGTTACCGGGTTTTCTTGGAAATAACCATCGACGTCAAATGGGGAAAACTTAAAAGGGTGGGCACCAATCGTAAACTCCGGTATCACAGGAAGCCCTGGAGGCTTCGTAGCGGGGGCAAAACGGGCCAGGACCTTTGTGGCTTTCCAAAAGGGGCAAACATTGAGAGTTTTGCAAGTGCAACGATCGCGAGGCGGAAACTCTAGTTGCCCATATAGATCGGGTGAGTCGTTTCCGTTATGCTTTGAAACTCTCATGAGCATATCCAAGTGGTGTTCGGTGTCTTTTCTTTTCCGGTGGAGGCTCGATTTAGTGGCGAGGTTCAGGGGATTGGTGGCCGATATTCTCTTCTGCAACTGTAAAGTTGTTACGGCTCCTAGCCTTAGCAATAATATTGGTTTGATGGTATTGAGGTACCTTGTCAGGGGTAGTGCCTTTTTCGGTCACGACAGGTGGAGGATTGAACCAGTCAGATCAATGCCTCGCTCAGCCCTATCAACCTCAAAAATGATACCAAACCCCCAAGATTTGATTTGCGGCCTTTTCGAAGGCAAAAAGCTCAATGCCAGGCGATATGATTTATTTCTAGCCGTTTGCATTATTTCTTGGACTTTGACCGAGGTAGCAAAATTCAGACTAGCTGACAGATTGCAACAGCTGCAACAGAATCGTCCAACTGACCCAATCAAACTAGAACACACCATCCACAGCACCGCGGCGCAGGACGGTCAGTACTAAACAGCCCGCGGTGGTAACAAGAACCAAGAGGTCATCGGGGTTTCCCTGCAGATGTTGAAGAAACAACATGGCAAGAATGCAATCAAGCCACTCATAGGCCCCACAAGGCAAGCCTCCCTGAACTCCTCCAAGATTCCCAACATGTGTCAGCAACACGTCCATGCGACTGAACATAACGTTACTGATTTCTCATTTGGGACCGTATGCGATACGAGCCCGGTCGTCCATTACGTTGCGCCCCAATCAAAACTACTAACCCGGGATGCAACAGTCCCGTGGCAAGACCCAGTCCGGGGTATATACCCGCCCAAATTACCGGAGCCTGGGAGCAAAATCTATACGGAGCCAGCGACCCGGTTCCGACCGAATCCAAATTTAGATACCGCCGCGAGGATACCGGGACAGGTGGGTAAGGAGGGTATATAGTATCCTCTCCACCTCCTCCTATCAACCACCGCAGGCATTCCACATTCCAACCTGTTTCGACTCTTCCAGACATCCAACCACAAAATCCATCAAGGCACCCAACAAGATGCACCTCCTCACCATCACGAGCCTCGCGCTCCTAGCGACAACCTCCTCCGCCCAGCCCGCAATCGACCTCGCCGCCAAAACAACAACCACAACTCCCGCCTCCCCCTCCGCAACGCGCCTCTCCCCCTTGCACTGCGGCGGCCTCTCCCCCACAATCAACGCCTGCCCCAAAGGCCTAGTCTGCGCTCCCACCCAGCCCCCACACAGCTACGACTTCCCCGGAACCTGCGTCCTCCAAACCTGCGGTGGGAAATCACCCACCATCAGCCCCTGCCCGACAGGCCAGGTGTGCGTGTACAACGCCACAGCGCCCATCACGGATTTGCCGGGGCGGTGCATGGCTGCGAAGCTGACGTGTGGAGAGAAGGGGGAGGAGAAGTGCAAGAGTGGGTGGGATTGTTTGCTGGATCCGAAGTTGGATTATAACTATCGGGAGGAGTTTGGGGCGAAGGGGATTTGTATCCCGCCTGGGTCGTTGGTGGTGAAGATGCCCTGGAATGGGTGGGGGAATTAGACGTGATGGGTGGCGGGTGTGTGGTTGGGTAGTATAGAGCTGAATATCATATCACCTTTGTCGCCATTTGCTGACGAGACGCTTGATGCCGCGGGAGAAAGGTGACTTGTGGTTGGGGACCGGTACTGGCGGTGCTGGGGTATTGTAGGTGACAGGTGCGTGTGTTATGGTTACTAGTGGCTCGCTCTCCACTATATTCAGGGTATGTCCGCGTTTCGACTGAGAATTGGGCGCAGAGTTCTTCGTTGGCTTGATTGGTGCAGATTCTGGAAAACTTGGTTCTAGTATGCCTTCTTCCCGGAGATAGACGCGGAATCGGCCCCAATCATAATCATCCTCGTCGCACAGATGTCCTCCCCTGCTAATTGGAATGGAAGCGACTTGCTGCATGTATCGAAGTCTTTCCTTGTCGAGGGTGGTATAACGGACATTCTTCCTACCGAAGCGGACAATGCAATCAAGAGGGGTAATTCCCCTTGAATCGAGCTCGTTAGGAGAGATCTTGTGGTCCAGAAGCCAAAGAGTAGTCACCGGAGGCGCCACATGAATGGGCTTGCACCACGAAGCCCCGCCCCGTGAGATTGTGATCGCGGCACCCGTCGGGTCGTGTTCCAGGAGCAAGGCAGCCAGCTGGTCAAACGCCTCAAGGCAACCTCTGTGCCTAGTGAAATCCCAGCTGTCACAAGTGTGCGGGGGCGAAGAAACAAGCTTGTGAGGGTAGAGAGCATACAAAAATATGGAGGTTATTCTGGTTGTGTTACGGCTTGCGTAGCCATTCTCCAGGAGGAAACTTGCTATTAACAGTAGCCGTTGGTGGGCGCCGGTGTCTCCCAGACCGATGGCCAATGCGACCAGACCGAGAAGATTGTCGGATCTCGTCAGTCCGGCCAGATAGTCGGAGCCTTGAACAAGCAGGCCTTGTAGATATAGGTGAAGTCGGAAGAATGTGGCGAAGGTCTCGCGGGACCGGATCTGAGATTGGATTAGATCACGCCCAAATAGATGGCTTAGATAGCCACCATCATTCCGTAGGTAGTCAATCAATCTCGTTCCGAGGTTTGCAATGGTCGCATCTGGCACGCTCTCGAGAAACTCCGCGCAGCTCCTGCCGGTAGTCTCCTCTGCCTCGGCTCCGTGGCTCATCGAGGACTGGATGGCAACGAAGGTTCGAGGATAAACGGCCAGAAGTTCCTCGGTTAAACGGAAGGTGAGAATCGATTTGAAATGAAAGGTGTGGCCATTCTCGTATGTAGCCCCGGCGAGCGAGCCTAGTACTTGGTCTTTGAAGTCAAGTTTGGTAACGAATTCGTAAACCGTTTGGTGCATGAGTTGGGCTGACATGGATTGCACAGACACAAGGCCTCCGCTCCACAACAAGATAGCTCGTTCCGGTTCTTTTGTAGCAATTTCGTAGCCGACTTGAAGGTTGTTGAATTGGCGGAGCTCTTCTTGCGCTGCGCTATAAAACCGTGAGTCGGAGATAAGAACTGTTTTCCACAGGTAGTCGAGGCGAAGCTCCTCTTGGGATCGTGCGCGGACCACGGCCTCGAGAAGAGCGTATGTTTGCCATCTTAAGCTTGATGGAATCCTCTGGATGATGAAGTTGTAGTATTGTGAGAGCTCGGTCGGAACCGACTGCAAAAGCTCCAAAAGCGCTTCTAAAGAAGGTGTTCGGCCTCGCTTGAAAGCTGCAATGAACTCCTTGATGATCAGGCTGGCCCACAAAAACACACCAAAGGCCCGTAGAACCACCTCGTCGGCGAGCCGTGGTACTAAGTCGTGCCGATTGGCATCGAGAAACTTGAAGAGATTGCTTGCGCAAAAGTAACGAATGTCGGACTTAGTGAAGTCTTCCACGGAGAGGTTGGGGCCGCCGCTGAAATTTGTGACAAAGTCTTCCCAGGGGCGACTGGAGAAGCAGACTTTGGTGTAAGTAAGCGACCCGGTTGGTCGACCGGCCAGATACTTCACAAAGCGGGAGATGTAGTCCGGTGGTCCGTCGAACTCATCAAGTGCGTCAAAGAAAAACGTGATACGCAGCTCAATTTCTTTCTGCTCCAGAATAGCCCGAAGGGCTTCCTCCAATCGTGATATAGGCCAAGGGTCCCGGGTTCGACTCATGAATGCCGGGGACTTCAGCAGAATCCCCAGTAGCGGAATTGTGGTACTGGATTCCGAAAGCCGTTTCATGATTTGTCGCAAGATACTCCTCATCAGCCCTTCCAGCGTCTTCTGAATCGACGTCCCACGGTAATTGAAGAAAAATCCAGCTGAGATATGGCAGAATGATAATCCAAACGTATGTGAGTGCTGCCAGGTTCGTTTGTCGGTATAGATTAGCTTCATGAGCGTCGACTTTCCGGAACCTGGTTTGCCATGAATCCAGAAAATTCCGCTATCCTGCCGAAGCCAAGAGGTAAAAGGCTTGTGTTCGTACACCCACTCGCACGTGTGCTCAAAGCGGTCAGCAATCAATGCTTGCCGGAGATCGAGGTCAGGGGAGTCCAAGGAGCGCATCAAGTCTAACACCTGTGGTTAGGAAAATAAAGCGGGCTAAGGAGGGACGCGCTTACGTTCTAACTGGCGCCGGGGAAGCCCCCCTTCCGAGTCCCCAAACTCGTTGGTGGTGGGCCCTGAGCGAAGCCATGCGAGCGCGTCAAAGTGTATTTTAGCATCGTCGTCCGCCGCATTGCTATCCGCAATGCCGCACACTCGGCGCAGGAACTCAATGATAGGGCCGGTGTTTGGGTCCGAGCGGGTGAATTTGACGATTTCGGAGTGATTCCTGGCAATGGGATGCACATTCGAGTTATATTCGTTAATTCTATGCGCTGTGGCGGAGTCTGGATCAACCAGGATCGCGTGTGGCCCGGTCATCTTGCCTGTCCCTGGACCGAAAGTCGGGGAGTTGTTTGTCTCAAACACCCAATAGAATGTCATCTCGCCAATTTCAGCGAGGCCCGAAAATGAGAGCTCGAGCCGATTGAGATACCCATAGGTGCCGGACTCGCGGGACAAGTCTCGAACCAGGTGCTCTGTCGAGTTGCCTCGAACGAGTGCGAGCAGGTGGTTCTGATCCATGCCAAGATTGGGAACGCCAAACATGATGGCACCCTTGCATCGGGCGAAAATCTTTCTCTCGAGGGAGTTGTCTTGTGAATTGGCCAATTTGCACAATGCGTCTTTCAGGACGATGCCACCGAGACTGTGGGCGAGAAAGACCAAGGGTTTCGCATCGTCGAGCGCACCACCGTTGGCTCTAACCTGGGATATGAAACTGAGGGCAAGGTGTCCGATGCCTTGAAACGATTCCGAATCTGCGAGCCTGCTATCGTACCCGTACAGGATGGCTCTCATTCCGGGGACGTATTTCGGTGCTTGGTCTCGGATCCACATGAAGGTTTTGTCGTTGCCGCGGGGTTGCCATGAACCAAAAGCGTGGCTCGCCAATCCGGATATGGCGATGCAGTCCGCAATGTGCTTTCCGGGCGTGACGTCGTTGAGTGGCGTGAGCCCCCGGAAGTGCGTGTCCAACACAAGATGGTTGTCGCCCATGCCAGCACGCAGCGTCCATTGACTCTGCCCATCTTTCAGCGTGGCCAAGAGAGCTGGTGACTGAAGAAGCATCAAGGTCGCGACTCGCGAGGGCGGCATCTCCCAGGGGGTCAAAGTAGTAGCGAGGGAGTACACGTTGACGCTGTCGGTCTCAACTCCCAATGCGTTCGCGACTAAAGCTGCAACATTGTCGCGAGTAGTCGCTCCATTTGGAATTCCCGAGAGACGAAAAACTGTTCGGATCCAGTCCGGGTCTCGAGTGGCGGACGCCATGGCTTCCTGCGGTTTTTCCCACACTGCGAAAATGATTGCAGTTGGGTTCCTGGCGCTGGAAACAAGATGCGGGGATTTCGAGTTCCTGCATCCTCCAACCACGCGCCCCTTGTTCAGCCGCAGTCGGCGCCCTCATCTCGTCGGCGGCTGCGCCCAAGATCACGTGGCGTTTGTATCGTCGCAGTTCTTCATTCGCATTTCGTGTCTGCGCGCACAGCGGCGGGCGATGGAAATCGAAAATCGAGATACTGCATTGCATATAGTAATTTTTGCTCTGCGCGATTGAAGAGGGGAAAATTGCGTCATCCCCGGCAATTCAAGAACTAGAAGGCACACATGTCAAGTTGAGACACTCATTTCCATCGTAGTCATGTGATCACGCGATAACGCACCTTCCATTTCATCAATTTTCGACCTCACGCTTCACCCTTTGTTCCTTCCTTCCTCCGTACTTTTCCCAGGCTCACCACACATGCCACTGCGGAGCCATTTCTGACAACATCCTCCGCGTCCCCGTCGGCCGGTCCACCACCCTCCCGCCATCAAACCTCTCACCCAACACCTCCCTTCCCAGCCACGGCTCTAAATCCGTAAACGTCCCCAACCGAAACCTCACCGACTCAAGCCTGCGCCGGCTCCCATCCCCCAACTCTGGCTCGAAAGCTCCCTTCACCGCCTCCGCAACATCCCGATACAAGTCATACGTCCATCGGTACCGCTCCTCCTCATCGCCATCGAATTCGCCGAAGAAGAGGTCAGCAAAGATCTCGGTGGCGGTCAAGTCAAGTTCTAGATACAATGGTGCGGTGCCTTCGCTGGCGAGGGCTGTGAGGATTGCTTCAAAGACATCCCGGTACACGGGGTGGTCAGGGGAGGGAAACACATGCGGGAAGTAAATGGAGTCGACCTGCCTGAGGTGCCAGGCGGGCTGAGGCGGTGTTGGGGCGCGGCCGGTCCAGAAGTAGCACTGCGCTGGGGTGAGGGCCAGAACGATGTTCCTGAGGAGGGGGACGGCGGCGGTGGGGAGGGAGGTGAGCATTGCGGAGAGGTCGTCGTGGCGGAGGATGAACCGCGTGGTGGGGAAGAAGGTCTCGAGCGCGGAAAGGCGGGTGTTGCGGTCGGCGAGGAAGAGTCCGGTCGGGAGGACGCGGCAGGTGCAGCTTGGGGAGAACGAGGCATGCAGGCCGAGGCAGCAGCTGGTGCGAGGTCAGAGGGCTGGTAATTAGGTGAAAGAGTGAGGCCGGGGAGGGAGAGAATGGAGTGATACTGACCAGTCCATTATGGTCCCAGTACACACGCCGCAACACCAATCCACGAAGCTGAAGTTCGCACCCCGGGATCTGCCACGGATAAGCCGGCCGTTGACGACCTGTATCATGGCGAAATCGGGGTGGTACCCAGCGAGCTCAGGCGGGCTGAGATGGGTGTACTTTAGAATGTTCAGTCTCAGTTCTTGAGGGAGTCGGCCGAATGGAAAGGGGCTGGGGCTTTCCTGTCGAGGTTCCGTCAAGGCGAGTGCCGTGTTGCGGGCAATCTCTGCTAGCTTCTTGTTGGCCGCGTTGGAACGCAGTCGGATGGTGCACGAGCGGAGCGGGGGCAAGAATTCCATGAGGGGACTGAGGAGACGGGCCGCAGCATCTTCGCCATCGACTTCACATATCAGCGTCAAGTCTGTCTGGCCGGGCTGGCGTTCCGACCCGAGACGCCGGCAAATCTGCCCCCAGGCATCGATAGTGCGCAAGCTGCCAGGGGACGAAAGCGAAAGCAGTGGGTCTGCCTCACGTCTGTGGGTGCCGCAGAGCGTGCACAGACTTGGTTGTATGCCACCGCTAACCCGGTTGGAACGCACATAGGTCCCCATCTGCCCAGTCATATCATGGCCCCACGGACAAGGCCAACAGTTGAGACGAATGACCATCCGGGTCATCCGAGCGAGATGTACGAGGGGGATGCCCGTCAGCAGCGGTGTAAGTGTGTCCGGCTGGCCGTGGCGCCCCCGAGCCACAAAGACGTTGGTCCCCAAGAATACGTCGAGCGCTTCCTCGCGAACTTGTCGACATACTAGTGTGAGCTCAAGTGGCAAGGGCTGACATGCACAGAGTGGAGTGCCAGGTTCAAATTGAGACTTCCCGCCCGTGAGTCGCAGCTTGTACCAGCACCCGTAATGGAAGAGATGACGACGGTCGTTTCGCTGCATGCGGCCTGGAGCGGGACGACTGCTCAAGAAATCGATTGGGCATGGTCGCGTTAGCCCCGCGAGAGCGTAGATGGAACGCCGCGCCTGGTCTGGAAGGTCGAGAAATGTCAGGCGGCGATTGCGCTCCATGTCGGCGACGGTTTTGACGTTGCAGTGAGCGGTGGTTCGGCCAAGTGCTGATGTCGGAAGTCAGTCCTGTTCAGCGGGGTGGGTGCCTAAAATTCTGCACCAACTTTCCGGAGCCGGGCAACCCATTGGCCAACAGGCTACACAATTCATCGAGCCTAAATAGCCCTCCATAGCCACGGAAGGTTAGCCCGAACTGATATCTTTCCAAGACGAAATTTCCCACAGAGGTTGTCAGTCGTGATGAGGCCGCTGGAAATGCGGGTGCGGGGCTCCGTGCCGTTGAATTCACGGCTTCCCTAAGGGCTATTGACCAAGACTAAGAACTTAGATGTGGTATCTAGGGAATCTTGCAGGCCCGCCAGCGCGGCAAATAGTGGAAAGCCCACGATGGCAGATAAAACCACCGAGGCCGTTAACTGTCGTAGTGTTATTACAGACAGCGGGTCCAACTCCGACGAGGAAGACGAAGAGGAAGATGATGAGGGCCAAGCCGAAACCAGCGAGACAAATACCCCAACAGATGTTCCGTGCCAACGGCATTTAGAGGACCGAGAGGGTCTTTTCCCGGTACATCTCATCTTGGCAGCATGGCGTCACCTACGCTGTCCTCCTTGCCCTTCGACTTCCAACTGGCACGCTTCTGCACCGCAACAGCTAGGAGTCGTGCAATGGGAAATTTAGTTTCCAAGCTGTGCCGCGGGGCTTTCTCGCACAGCCTCGATGCGTATTACCTTCATCCAGTATTTTACCTCGGGTAAGGCCGATCTGCGGCACAGAACCAGCTGTCTTCAAGTTGGCGAAGGGGGTGGTGTCTTGGCACGTGGTTACACAAAATGTTAGATACAACTCCCACGCGGCGAGGTCGTCAAATTTGGTATTTCTCTGCCGGCAGGAAGGGATCAACGCGTCCCGTTTCGTTCTTATCTGCCGGGACTTGACCCGTAGGATTGTGACAAGCCACCGTTTAGGACGAGGCCCTCCAGACTGTTGCTAATGAGCAGACGTCTCGAAATACAGTGCCAGGTACTTATACAAGATGATGCGCATCTTTTTGGGAGTTGGCGGCAAGGTTCTAACAACACCCGAGGCTCCCATGACACCGGAAGAAGAATGCCTGCAATGACTCTCCCACGACTAATCTCGGCGGCGCTGCTCCTGGCCTTGTCCGCTTGCGGGCAACAAGACAGCGTCAAGCCAGACATCGACTCGGCCGCGCTGCAATCCGAGATCAAAACCAGCAATTTGATGGCCCATCTGAGCGCGCTCCAAGACATCGCCGACGCCAACGGTGGAAACCGCGCGTTCGGTCTGCCAGGCTACCAGGCCTCGGTCGATTACATCTGGGGGCAGATCAGCGGCATCCCAGCCACCACAATTTGGAAGCAAGACTTCGCCGCGAATTTTTCAACCGTCGAGTCCGTCGAGCTAAGGATCTCCATCGGCCAGGATGATGGCGGTGTCACGCGGCCGAGGGTAGTGGGTGTTGAATACACGCCGTCAACGCCGGCCAGTGGCATCGACGCCGAGCTAGTTGCCGGCCCTGCGGGCGTCGCCGGGTGCAACGACACGTCGTATGCAGATCTCGACGTCAAGGGCAAGATCGTGCTTGTGGAGCGCGGTCGGTGCGACAGCGCAGGCAGCGGGACCTACGGCGGCAAGATCATCGCGGCCGCGCACGCCGGTGCCGTAGCCGTGGTTGTCTACAACAGCTCACCCGCCATGGTGGAGGGCGCCGAGCTTGCGCAGCCCGGGCCGGGGTTCGTGCCTGCAGGCGTCATCAGCCAGGCCGAGGGCCAGCAGCTCCGCGCGCAGCTGCTCGCTGGGCGCAGTGTCCGTGCGTACTTCCAGCAGACGCAGGTCCAGGAGACGCGCACAACGCAAAACGTGTTTGCCGAGACGCAAGGCGACCCCGCGAGCGTGGTGATGCTCGGCGCGCACCTTGACAGCGTGCAGACGGCGCCGGGCATCAACGATGATGGGTCGGGCACGAGCGTGGTTCTGGAGCTGTTCCGCGCGGCGGCCAAGTACCGCACCAACAGCAAGCTGCGGTTCGCGTGGTGGGGCGCCGAGGAGAACGGCGGGCTTGGGTCCCGGTTTTATTGCACGAATTTGACCCGGTTTCCCGCCGAGGTAGACAGTCTCCTGGCGTATCTGAATTTCGACATGGTCGCACAGGGCACGTACTTTGTCGGGGACGGCGATGGGAGCGACCACAGTGGGCGAGCAGGTGCGCCGGGATCTGAGGTCATCGAGCAAATCTGGCTGGAGTATTTCCAGCAGATGGGCATTGTCGCCGGGGCGGGAGATTTGTACGGGGGAAGCGACTACGAGCACTTCATGAGGATCTTACAGAAGCCTGTTGGTCTGCTGTTCACCGGGGCCGGGCCTCCACACGACCCTTGCTATCACACGCCCTGCGACAACATCACCAATGTGAATCCCGAGATGCTCACTACGAACGCGCGGGTACGTTACTTTGGACGAGATTACCTGCAACTCCCCATGCTAACTTGGACTTTTTTTTCTCCAGGCCGCCGCGCATATGACCGCCGTGCTTGCCACCAATGCGACAAGCTTGATACCGAGATCGCCTTTGTTGGGTAGAAGGAAGGCGCTATTTTCCTTGGACGGCGGTGACCCGGGGTATGCAACACGGCGGGAAAGCTATTCCTAGATGATCTCTTCTTTGTGTAGTTCGACAGTCCTACGGGATTCCACCGTACGGATCAACAATCTGCTAGTAGCAGCTGAGAGGTAAAGGGTTTTAATGTCTTTTGCAGTCCGAATCTGTCATATCTTAAGTGTGTAACATGATCCATTTTAATCATCGTTATGGTAGCTCCTCATGCGGGCACCCGGTATCCCGCAGGCTTAGCTTGGATACATTCCAACGGGTCGTGGTAACGGTCTTGGTCCGTGAGAGACTAGGTAAAGGTCACCGCCTGCTCGAACCGATTAGCAACTGCAGGTGCTCGTTAGACTTGCTGGCGTGTGGAACGAAGTACGACGGGCAATAGGTAGTTCAGGCCTATCTATCTGTGGAAATCATGTTGCTCCACCGGGTCTCATCACTTGCCCTATACCGATAGGATGACAGAATCGGGTGGGGAATAGAGAAAAACTTCTGAGATCAGTAGAAGTTGATGGAGAATGAAGACGGAATTTCCACTGCTCACCTTGAGGGGCCGTATCTCCGTGATCTTGAATGGCGCATACTGGGTCCTCGCCTTGGGCGACGCAGCCTCCACGGTGGTTGGGAAATTGATGGTAGTAGTACTACCTACCACAAGCCCTGAGGCACCCAATCTGCTGCTTGTGCTTGTGCCAGGCTTCGACAGCCAGAGCGCCCCCATGAGTCGAAAGTGGAAGGAACTGCCCAAAGCCTCGCAGTTTCCCAGACGGCCACCCCGCATCCCGCACAGCTTTCCCACACCACCCGCTCCTCTCTGCTTCCGCCAAACCGAATCCGACTCGGAGTCTGGAGGCACCATGACAGACCCTTTCTCAATTTTCACCGGCTGCGTCGGCCTCCTGACCAGTGTCGTCTCCATCAAGGTTAGACGGGACATCTCGGCGATCCGAGCCAGGACGAACGATATCAAGCTTGACACGGCGAAGATACTCGAAGATACTGCCCACGCCCGGTTTGACCAGCTCCAAGTTCGGCTACCTCAATTGGGAGTTAACGAGGGACATGACCATTTGAGGTTGCAGCGATGCTTGGACGAGGTAACAATTTATACAGAGGGCCTGCTGAGCAACATCCGGTCAGACAGCCAGCACCGTTGGGACACGCCCAAGCCAGAAAGTGCAGCAGGAGAGCAATCTCTCCTGGGCTTCGCTGGTAAGCAGCAAGTAGCTCTCAGAGGGCTGCTCCAAGGTCACGGGAACAAAAAGGAGCCTAACGTCGCAGGATTTGACGCATAACCAGCACCATCTACCTTCCCTTGGGGCATAGAACCCACGAAAAGTTAGCAGTCGCTCCTGGTCTCTCGTTCACCATGGTGGGCAAATGCTTCACTTTTTCACAGCAACCTCCACATGGCCCTTCCCTTGCCGCCAGTCGCCCTGGAAAAGGCTCCAACACATGGAGGAAGACCTGAGTTCACTCATGCCAGCTACACTGCCGTCGTCCACAATGATCCAAGCTCTTGTCAACCTGTCCCACTCAGATCCAAGGTTTTTACGTGGTCGAGGAAAACTAATATTTTGCTGTCACTTGGTTTTCCTCATCTGCCCCATCCGGATCAGGGTGCCGATCTTTTTGGCGTGCTGTCAAAAGTTTGGAAAGCAGTCGATCATTTTTGCGAGAGTATGGTAGTTGACGGAAAGGCTTCCATTAAGAGTGCATGGAAAGGTGTGGTTTTGCACCTCCATTTTGACAGCCCTCTCGATCGCCACTCCGAGTTTCTCATGAACGAAATTTGCGCTCGGCCGCTCCTTTGGCATAATCCTGAGAACCCAAGCAGTATTTCTTCCATCGGACTAAAAGGTCCGGTAAATAGGCAGCCCGTGATGTGGCATATGTATGAGGTATGAGCTGCGTGCGCGTGTGACGAAGGTTCCGGCTCGGCAAGGCCCCCGTCACTGACTTGAACTTCATAGTATACAACTCAACTCCGGCTTCAAAACCACACAGGATATGCAACGGTTCATGTTCGCACGCCGTTGAAAATCATCGTCACCCATGGTTGTCACAATGCCATGACGGGAACGAGAACAGGCCTAAGGGAGTTCAAAAGACAAAGATGGCTGAGAAATGAATAAGAGCTTGGAAAAATTGGCGGAATGCTCTCTGGCGGGATCTAAAATCTCCAATTGCAGTGGTCGGATATGGACACCCGAATACTTAGATAAGTACCTCAGGCCCTGGAGTTTGGCAAAGGCGTACCGCTATTCCTATCGCTACACGCGCCCAGAATGCCGAAGAGAATATTTGATTTCTCTGGAACAGTTATGGGGTTTGTCCGATACATGGAACGATATCAAGGCTCTTGTGGTTGCGTAATTCCACTTTCTCATGGCTGAGTCCTCTATTTTCTCAAATCTCAATCGAGACACCGGAGTTCCTGACAGTTACTCAAGCCCTTCGTGCTCCTCTTGTGAGCAACCAACTGCCGTGTCTACAGCCCACTCGAAGTACACCATGCCCAAGTTAGAGATTGATTAGGAGATATCTTAATTTGCTATCGCTTAGGTCGTTGCTGATGGTTCCTAGTCGTGCCCCCGGGCTTTCGACCCCGTCTCAAGCCGCTTGGCATGAGGTCACGATACCTACGTCATCGACCCCTTTTGCGGCATGATCGGCACACTCCCTCGTGAGCCCTCAAAGCCAACAAGAGCCACGAAATACTTCAAACGTCATCGACCTCGAAAATCTGGCAACTGCGGATTGAGGTGAAAGCACGACATATAAAGGACCCCCACCTCTGACAGAACTTGGGGTTAATCTTTGGCCATCAACGACCGTCACGTTTTGTCACCACTTGTCCCACATCATTCAAGCCCACCCAATCCACCATACAACTTCATTACACTACAGCAACAACCATGTCTGCGCCATCCCAGCCCGCCGATTCGCGCATGAACACCGACTCAGCCAACACCTCATCATCTGGAGGTGTACTGAGCAGCGCAATCGGGGCAATCAAGCCCAAAGTCTTTGACGAAAACGGTGCAGTCGGCGGCGCATTTACTGGTATGTCTTATACTACCACTGCTCCTCAATTATCCACGCGTAAAATGACTGACAAGGGACAGAAAACGGCGCCCTCGGAGGAACAGCGCAGAAGATTGGTGGCCCGTTGGACAAGGAGGGTATTATCGGGAAGCAGTTCACGACGGAGGGTATTCTTGGTGGAACGGTGCAGTCGGCTTTGGGGGGACAGAAGAAGGCCCAGTGAATTGGGAGTACTGTGTTTGTGTACTGGTGTAGTAGAACATGAATTTCCTTGCGGTTCTTGCCTGTCCGCCTTTTACCTTTCGGCTTATATGTATGTTCGTCCACTCTGTGAGACGTCGTGCAGGCTGCGTGGCACAGTACACTTAGTGCAGTGAAACACCCTTCCCCACACCGACTGGAGTTTGGGCTTAAACTCTGCTCTTTTTCTTTTCAACCCTCTGTTTTCGTTCCCTCCGACACATGCTTTAACGATGTGTCACAGAATTCGCGCAGTGCACCGATGTGCCGCCACGCATGCCGCAAAGGGCGAACCCACAGACCGATTCAAGTATATCAGGGAATGTAAGGTCTACAAAAAAGGTGTACCTTGTGGCCAGCTCGAGAGAATCCACGATACTAAGGAAGATGATTCTACCGAGGACTTGCCGGACTGCCGAGAGGGATTTCCGTTTGATCCTAGATGTGACGAAATTGAAAGGGAGTCAAGCCCGCTATCGGTGGTTGAAGCTGTGAGTAGGTTGAACCGAGTTCCTAGATAGTATGATTTACCGCTTCTCACAGACACATAACCAGGGCAACTGCCATCCGAGTTTAAAGGCAGTGGTTGTGTTGACTGCTCGACAGGGCCAGGAGGCTTCCATGAGATTTGGAGTCTGAGTTCGTTGGAAGACGACGAAGTTGGGTTGCGGGCTGTTCGTTACGGTCAGAACATACTGGAACCACTTGCTGAAGGCGGGTGTGAACTGTCTCGCATCCTTGTGGATGCAGCCAAGGCCTCTATTCTGGATGGGCTGGTACCATGGGTTGCTGAGCTAGATTTGTGCTTTCGAAGCCCCGAGCTTTGGGTTTGCACAAACCTTACCAACGACGGTGTCTTGAGATACAAGGCGTTTTCGCTCTACAGCATTCAAGGTAAGTCGAAGATTCATACAGAGTTTTGTGACGGTGTAATAGTAGCGTCATTAGCAGCTAATCCTGGTATATCTTTCAAAATCTAGATTGTCTCTGGCCGGAAATACCAAGACGGACCCTCATCTGTGAGGACCCGTTTTCTATGTCTTGCGTTCAACAAGCGAGACTGTGGCTTCAGAACTGCATCAAGAGCCACGAGAGATGTGGGCCGCCCGCCCGGACTTCGGCCTCTTCCCACTCGGGTAATAAACGTTGGGAACCCACGTTTGGGGCGGAAGCCGTTCCTTCACATCTCTTCCGAGGGTGAATGCGGGCTTTACACGACGTTGAGTTATCAATGGGGCGGAAGTCCATTTTACAAAACGACGAACGATAACGTATCCCACCATCAACAGATCCTGGATCTCGACAAGATGCCTGTTGGATTTCGTTAGGCCATATCTGTCACACATAGCTTGGGAATCTAGTACTTGTGGATCGATGCACTTTGTATAATCCAGGACAACGAGCAAGACTGGGCCCAAGAGTCGCTGGTTAATCACGGCCTGAAATTGACCCTCAGAGGCACCTCTAATGAGCCGAGGACGATCATTCAGCTAATTCATGACTTCGAGACACCAACACATATCAACAACAACTTGTGGCCTGCCCTATCAACATGGACCCATCTTCTCGCTCGATTCTCGGCTATGAAACTCACTTACGACACTGACTCGCTTCCAGCGCTTTCTGGGATAGCACAGAAGCCCAGCGGCACAGTTCCGAGTCTCGGGCGCTATGTGGCCGGAATGTGGACATGGAAGCTTGTGGGGCAGTTGGCTTGGTGCGTCAGACCAGAGATGGTAGACGGAACTTGGAGCTGCGGGAGACATCCCTCCAGTTACGTCGCACCTTCGTTCTCACCCCTGTCTCGAAATGGCACATTTTTGATTTATCATAGGGTCCCTGCGAATGGGGTTCGGGTTATAAAGTTCGGTTTTGAACTTGAGGGCTTCGGTGCCATAACCTCCGGATTCATCAAAGTGTGAGGGTTGGCTCTAACTGTCTACGTGGGAAATTTCTTTGAAGGGAAATATGTCTACAATCACTGGGTCACCGAGTTCCACAAAATCCCCGGCCATGTCATTAAGTTTGGGTGGTTACCTGACACAGATGGTGTCGTTGAGGCAATCTGCCCCGGCGACGAGCTTGTGCTCCTTCGGTTTCACAGCTTATTTTTCCTTGTGCTGCAGCGAGTACAGGAAGGGTCAAGCACATTTCGCCGCATAGGCATGTCTCGCGCAGAGAACTTATTCAATGAAAACGGGCCAGCGGGCGTTTTCAGGAGAGAAATAACGATCGTCTAGGCGTATGGCAAATAAAGGTAGCAAGAAATATCTGGTATGAAACTGGGATTCTTTTCTGCTGCTGAGTAGATTGGTACCTACCTACCAGCTAGATATATTTCTCGATGGCGCCAAGGCCATTAGTTACCTCGGTACTCTCCGCTCTCGGATGGTGTTGGTGCCTGATACCCAACTGTTCATGCCAGGTCGTTCGACCAACAACCAACGGTCACTAGCGCTTACCTCCAAGTTTCATGTCCAGCGCGGGGTCTTTCCACTCGCGAACTTTCCTTCTCCAGCAACCATTTCCCCGCCCGCAAAATGAGTGCCACCGGTCTTGACCTCGGCGACGGCGTCGCGAAGATCGAATTTGAGGCCCGGTTTGAATCATCAGTCTCCGAAGATACTATTGTCACGCTCAACAAACTCTGTGTGCCGTGCACCGCCTTCGTTGAGAAGTCCACCTTCCTGCAGAGACTCGGCCGGAAGGACATCAAAATCGGCGCCGAAGAGCTCGGCCATGTCGGTTCGCCGCGAGACCTCAAGGCCGGCTACAACAGTGGCGAGTGCCACTTTTGCGCGCTGCTATGGCTCCGCGCCGGGGGCTACTATCTCAACCCGGATAAGCCAATTCGGCCAATTGACTTTGACGCACCGCTGGAAGTCAGACTGACGGCGCGTGATGTCGACAAGGAGTATGAGATTATGGTGGCGCGGGAGACGGAGCGGAGCAAGAAGCTGTGGTACAAGATCGCGCCGATGCCGCCGATGTGAGTTGACCTCCTGTAGCCCAATTCGCAGCAACTCGTCTAACGAATAGTAGATGCGACAGCGGGTATCTCGACCTACGTATCATGGCCTTGAACCAAGACCACGTCTACGCAGACCTACACCTCCATCACTCCTCCAGTGAGCTCTCTCCACTCCCCCTTTCCCGAACCCCAACTAACCCCCCCAGATCCCAAACTCAACACATCCACTCTCGGCTTCACCTCCTCGCCCGTGTCCTCCCGCCACTCCTCCAACTTCGCCCAAATCCAAACCTGGCTGCACCACTGCACCACCACCCACACCCGCTGCACCGAGCTCCCCTCCCTCATCTCCCCCACCGCACAGCTTCCCTCGCGCCTCCTCGACGTCACCTCCAACACTATCAAGCTCGACTGCTCCATCCCCCCCTCCGGCGCCCTCCCCTACACCACCCTCTCGCACATGTGGGGCACCGACCCCTCCGCTTGTCCGCAACTCACCCTCGCCACTCTGCCCACCTTCACCGCAGCCATCGACATCGCCGATCTCCCGCCCAAATACGCCTACGCCATCCACATCACGCGCGCCCTGGGGTACCGCTACATCTGGATCGACTCGCTGTGCATCATCCAGGACTCGGCGGAGGACTGGACACGCGAAGCCCTCAAGATGGCCGCGGTGTATGGACGGAGTGCGTTGAATATCAGCTATGTGTTTCCGCCGGACAAGGATGTGAGGGAGAATTATTTGAGGGATCCGAGGGTGCTGCTCCCTTGTTGCACCGCCCTTCCTGGAAAAGTGTCTACTTCCGGTTCGAAGGGCAACAAAGGTGAGAAAGGGGGTAATGGGGAAGGGGATAAAAGATTGGTGATCTCCCACCGCCCCAACTTCCACCGCCCTACGTGGTCGCCGACAGTATACAAGAAGATCTGGCCGCTGCTTTCCAGGGGGTGGGTGTTCCAGGAGCGGTTGTTGTGCCCGAAGACGGTGTATTTCGGACAGGAGCGGCTGCTCTGGGAGTGCTGCGAGGGGATTGTCGATGAGTACTATGGTCCATTGACGACTGTGCCGGGGAGTAAGAGCCATTTCCACCGGGTGATTACGGGGCTGGCGGCGGGGTTGGGGACTGTTGCAAGGAGGGAAACTGGTAGTACGGGAGGAGGGGAGGGGAAGGAGCTGAAGAGAGAGGAAAATGATAAATTCGCGTCGGTGGCATATGATGAAGATCAGAGCGAGGCCGATGAGCAGTGGGGCCCGCTCGTCAAGGACTACCGCGCCGGAGACCTGACCAAGGAGTATGACCGGGGCATCGCCTTTGCGGGCATCGCACGGGCGATCCAGGCCAGCGCGGGGGTGACGTATCTCGCGGGGCTGTGGAAGGAGTTATTTGCGTACGACTTGCTCTGGACGGTCGGCCTAGTGGTTGTTTCGGACGAGGAGCGACAGAAGGCGGAGAAGCGCAAGGCGGAGACGAGGGAGGCGCCCTCGTGGAGCTGGTTTGCGGTGGTGCCCATGGCGAACAAGATGGGCGGCGATGTGCTGGACTGGCCGTTCCGGACGACGATGCAGACGTACCGGCGGCATGGGCTGTTTGAGGCAAAGGTGGTGGGGTTTGAGCATCCGAAGGGGGAGAACCCAGATGCGCTGCTGCATGATTTTGCGGGGATGAGCGTCACGCTGAGGGCGAAGAAGGTGCCGTGCGGGTTTGAGTGGTGGGAGCAGTTTGATATGTTGTGTGTGGTACCGCATGGGGAGACGAAATGGATGATGGGGAAGATTGCGAACACGTGGAAGGGAGAGGCTGTCTTGCCGCGGGTGCTCAAGTATGCGCATGATGACTCGATGGTCAAGAAGGGGGATGTCTTGCCTGGGGATGCGTGTATGGTCTTGACGACGGAGCAGGCGTGGCATGTTGATAAGGCTGATCCGGCGAAGAGGACTCATGACTTTGTCAAGGGGAAGGATGTTCCGGAGGGTTGGGGGACGTCGTATCAGTATGCAGGAATTGTGGTGGTCCCTTCCGGTGTGGATAGCCAGGGACGGGAGACATGGCGACGGATTGGGGCCTTCATGTTGTTTGACAACGTCACGGGGCACGACTTAACGGGGCCCTTTGACGAGAGCAAAGAAGAAGACATAGTCTTGGTGTGATTCGTTTCTGGAATAGACTAGTTCTCTTGCGTCGTTCATAATTCATACCGCTTCATGCACTACTCCTCCCAAACAAGGGGCCGGCCCCTCTCAACCCAAGTACCGAGCCCCAAACCTTTGCATCCTCCCCTAGCGTTACTTATCCTTCCCCATCGGCACAACCGTCCCATCCAACCCACACCCCACATGCCCCCCCTCCCCTTCATCCCCCATCAAATACCCAAACCGCATCCTCACCCTCGCAATATCATCACTCAGCGGCTTACTCCCCAACTCCCGATCCCTCGCCAGCACATCCAAGTCCCTATTCCTGGTCGTCAACATCACCGTCGAAAACGCCGTGCTACTCGTCACCCCATTCTCCACCATCGCCATCCCCCCCAGCACAAGACACAACGCCGTGACGAAAAACCCCACCGCATACGTGATCCACAGCGTCTGCGCCTGGTACGCATATCGATTCTGCGGGAAGATCCGCTGCATGTCCACCGTCGTCGTGGCATTGCCGTCGTCCCAGAACTGGTATGTCAGCGTGCTGAGCGTGAAGTTCCGCGACAGGTCTTCCACCGCACGCGCGAGACTTCCGCTTCTACAAGCGGCGGGGCCGTCGAAGTAGACGTCTTGGAAGGGCTCTGCTACGTCGGGGCAGAAGGGTATTGCGGAGTCTGCGAGGGGGATGGGTTTAGTGGCAACGCCGTTGAAGGAGAGAATCCCCTGGGAGCCGAGGGTGATGTTTGCGACGAGGAGATTCCGAAAGAGCAGGTGAGTTGCGTAGAAGGTGGCGCTGACATTGGCGGGGAAGGGGCCTGGGCCGGAAAAGGCGGAGGGGAGGAGGGCGGATATGCCTGCTTGGGCGGGGAATGCGGCGGGCGAAAAGGGGGTGATGGCGCGTGGAGTGATGGTTTGGTTTCCGTTGTTGAAGGATATGGTGAGGGAGTAGGAGGTGTTGTGGAGTTGGCAAACTAATTCGGTTGGGCCGCCCTCGGCGTAGAGAAGGACGATGTTGTTCATGTAAACAGGGGCTGCGGCTTGGTACTTGGTGCCTATGTAGGAACTAGGGCTGCGAAAGCGTGATTGGTTTGCGATAGGCAGTTCGGCGTAGAAGGCCTCGCGAAATGTCTTGTGGGGCGAGCCGAAGAAGCGGTCCGACGTGTTCCAGGTGGGTGTGTTGGCCGTGGCAAAGATCTCCTCGGCCGGCGTGCATTTGTACGAGGGGCCCCAGAATTCAAGGTCGTAGGTGGCGTTTGGGAAGGGCGGGTTCATGGGCGTGATGCGGCGCGAGGCGTATACCTCGGTGAATAGCCGCGAGACTTCGGACCCAGGGCCTTCAATCCGGCCGGGGCCCTCATAGGTGTACCATCCGGTGGGGTTGCTAAAGTTGACGGTACGGACGGGCGATGGGGTGATGGTTGATGTCAGGACCGACTGCACCGAAAGCGTGGCCGGCGTGATGATGGTGATGAGCGGGATGCTCCAAGACACCACCGCAAAGAGCATCAGGATCTTGGCGTGGCCCAGTAGCTCCGAGTTGAAGATCCAGGTCGGGTCACCCATGATGCCCCACATACCGTCGATTCCCCTGAGAGTCATCGCTTTCCTCCGCAACGTGGCCCAAATCCTCTGGACGGCAGCGATTCCGATCAAAGCCACCAGTGCTGTCTTGGTGAACACAGCGGCGCCTGTTCCCAGTCGGATGGCCCATGACTGCTGGTCCTCGGACTGAACCACAGTGTCCTTGAGGCTCTGGTAGTAGAAATGGTGACCCAGTGCGAACCCGATCGCTCCGATGATCAAGCCGACGACGGTGGCCGGAGTCTGGAAGCCGAAGCGTCGCTCGAGTGGCGGCTTCTCGCGAATGTGGTGTGAGTCCCGAAAGCCGTCATTTTCGTAACTCAGAATCTGTGGAGACCCGGCCCTTGCCTTGGCGCGGTGGTCCGAGTCGAAGCTGTTCTGGTACTGCGACGCCATCTCGTCGGGTGTGTTTCGACAATCTTTGGGATGCAAAAATCACCAGAAATGATCCCAGCAACAGACAAAAGGCCCAAATTTTTCAGGCCGCAAGCGCTGACATTTTGACGAGCCACGAGCTCAACGCAGGATGCAGGACGTTGGATTCGACTCCGCCCCGTAAAACCGGTTACCCCGAGTTGAGCTACCGCCCCTTTTCCATCGTGGCATTTGATTGGCGGCGATCCCAAGCGGCGATCCCCCGTCCCACCAGCCGAACGACCGGGCGCGGTTTCACGTCGAATCAGCGCCTAAAATAGCTGGCGCCGGCCGAGGAGCCCTGTAATAAGCCCGGATCGAACGGCCATCTCGGTGGGCCCTGTCAGCCGGCAAGATGTCCACTCAGCGGCTGTGTCCACCTCCTGACGGAAAGTGGAGTCTTTTCGGGAATGGTTGATGCGGTCGTGGAGAGTCCGATTGATCCACTCCCGACGACAAGCTCGAACCGGATGCATCGTGACGACAACGTTCAGGGGCTTCAATCTGGCAACGAGTGTGTAGGTACTATTTCTGAGAACGTTTTAGGACGGTGGCGTCATCGTGCGACGCGACACAGGGCGATGCTGTGCGACAGTTGACAAGAGGGCCGAGGCCAGGCCCCGGAGCCCGAGAAACCTGAAGAACCAAGCCAGCAAGAGCGAAAACAAAAAGTCGAAATGAAGCTGCCGGAGCACACTGGCATACCTCAATGATGGAAACCTCAGTCACAAAGCGACGACGAAAAGACTGCGCCCGTCTTATCGGAACTGACACAGTGCTATCGTTGACGTCAACCGCACACCTTCCCCAAGCCGGGCGAACAACACGAAGACTTTGTCGAAACTGGTTTTCCGAAGTTTGAGCGCTTATCATGGGCATCAGACCGCTAGATAAGTGGTACAATGCGGTTGTCTTGGAGGAGAATGCCTTTGTGTGGCCCGACTTCGGTGGAAGGAGTTGCAGTGAGATGAAGCTTGGCATCAGCCCATCACAACGACAGCAGGAGCAACCAGCTCACTGCCGACTTAGGAAACAGCACCCCATTCAACAGCGTGACCTACCAAGTGGGTTATCGGATGTGATTGACACATCGTATCCATCACTTTGCAAAAAAAAAAAAAAAAAAAAAAAACAAAACAAACCAAAAACAAACACCAAA